>ENA-ORXM01004128-ORXM01004128.1-marine-metagenome-genome-assembly--contig:-NODE-4128-length-13234-cov-2.637835_pt1 | contig 13234 bp, 9 predicted proteins | sample MGYA00237867_ERZ511480 | MGnify/ENA primary metagenome ERZ511480 (study PRJEB26309, sample SAMN06266103) | marine metagenome | isolation source: Algal blade | place: United Kingdom:Sidmouth, United... | reverse complement strand
TCCTCATTTAAAAAATAAAGCTTATCAGCTTTAATATCTTCAGATTTTTTAGAAAATAGAGAGATAAAACCAATTTCTCCATTTAAGCTTTTCAAACTCTTTTCTAAAAAAACTTCTAATATTTTATCTAGTTCTAAATCGGTTGTAATTATTTCTGTAATAATTGACTCAACATCTACTAGTTTTTTAATTTTTTTTTGCTTTTTAATATCACTAATTACTAAAGATACTTGATTACTAAAATAGCGAAGAAATTAGAAATATTACGTTGTGATAACTCAAAAAGTACCTATTGCCTGTTCTTTGCCCCAATCCATTTTGACATATACTTCGTACTTGCCATAGTTTGATGCTGCAGTATAGTTCCGACATAGTTTCTTGTGCGATGCCCTTCTAAGTTACCTTGAACAGTTGTAATTTTAGCAGATAACTTTTCTCGCCAAGTAGTTTCATCGTACACTTCGTTGATGTTTGCTACCCCAGTAACTTGTGCTTTTTGCCAAGTATATTGATTTGTGTATAGTGCAACAGCTGCGTCAGCTATGCTTTCTGAAGTTTCTGCGATACTTCCGTTAAATTCTAAATCTGTATGCATTCCTTCAGCACCAATTGGCGCTGCAACGCTAGGCACCCCACTTTGCATAGTCCCTATACGTTTTCCTTTCAGTCCCGCTCCAAAACGAAGTGGCGCCAAATTTACGCGAGCTTGTTGAAGCACTTCATTGGCATTAGGTGCCCAACCTTGAATTAAAAACCCTTCTTCAGGCTTATGCATTTGTAGTACTTGCTCTGGTAAATACGCGCCATAAATCTTTAGGTTTATGGTGGGCAGTTGTTTCCGGATTAATGGCCAAATTTCAGTTTTTAACCAAACTACAGCATCAACATTGGGTGCATGTCTGCCATTGCCCATACAGACAATATCTTGTCGATTTTCAAAGGGAGTCCAACCATCAATATCCTTTTCGGTAATGGTTTCTAACATAAAAGTAAGGTGCATCAAAATAGTCTCATCTATTCGAATAGATTCTTTTAATAAGTTCATTTCGTATGATGATATTATTAATGAAATATCAGAACGATAGATACTTGCTATTTCACGTTTTGTGATGTCTGCTTGGAGCCATGCTTCCGGTGTAAAATGTATTCCTTTTTTAAAGCAGCTTTCTCTTGTTTGCCGTAAGGAATGAAGATCTTCAGTATCTAATATGCGAAGTGCGTTGGGCGCAAATTCTGCTACCCGCCAGCCAAATTGTTCTTCTGTTAGAAAACGATCAAATAAAACTACATCTGGTACTAAACCTTTGATAAACATATCAAAGCTTTTATGATTGAGTTGAATACTCGCTTTTGAAATTCCCAATGCCGCTAGATTCATCGATAAATCTGACTCCGAAGCTGTACTGGCAACCGTTATCTGATACTTCTGTTTTAAAAAAAAATGTAGCAATTGCAGCATTCGATTACCAGCTGCTGAAGAAGGTTCTGGCCAAACGAAAGCGATAACAAGAAGCTTTTTCATGATTTGGTTGATAGTTGTTCTTTGGCTACATTCTGGCAGCAAATTTCTTAGAGATATTCGATCTCAATTTACGCTCATAGTCTTCTTCCAACCACTCTTTATAATTCTTTGTGTTGTTCATGATGCAGTAGGAATATTGCCGTACACGATACGTAATCTCCTCCTTCAGTTGCTTGGCTAACAAACGAGCATCAAAGACATCTTCGGCATTTTCTACACAAATAGTAGCATGTTGTTCAATACTATTCTCTAAAACAGTTTTTGATTTTTGTCCCAATGCAAACACACGTTTGTATTCTTTTTTAATGTCAAAATCAATATTCTTAGACTTAGCGAATTTTTTTCTAAGATTTTTTGGCATTTCATACACGAATTCACGCTCAATATCTTCATCATTCTTGATGTTCTCTAAGAAAAAATCAGGGAAATGAAATATTTCTTGCCAATCGATGGGGGCATCCCACATACCAAAACGGGCCACATTATTACCCATGTCAACAACGGTGAATTCATTTTTGTTCGGTAAGACACGCGATCCACGACCAATCATTTGAAAATAAAGTGTTAATGATCTCGTTGCTCGATTTAATATAATGGTCTCTACGGTGGGTTCATCGAAACCTGTGGTCAAAATACTAACAGAAGTTAGAATAGCATCAGGAGTGTTTGAAAACCAATCTAAGATTTCTCTACGCTCGCTAGCATTGTTCTTATTGTCTAAATGGCGAATATTATAGCCTGCCTTTTTAAAGGTTTCATAAACATACCGTGACGTATTGATACCATTATTAAAAATTAGTGTTTTGGTGCCTTTGGCAATTTCATTATATGCGGTAACTAACTTACCCAACATACTTTGATTACCATAGAGTTCGTCAGAAGATTTTACGGTATAATCTCCATTAATGCCTAATTTCAGATTTTGGAGGCTTACATCATAATTGTACACATTGGCTTTAGCCAAAAATTGCTTTTTAATCAGCGATTGAATAGACTCCCCAATGATCAACTTTTGATAGTTGTCTTTCATAGGAAGCTTAATATTTGAACTCAAAGGTGTAGCCGTAACTCCAAGAATAATAGAGTTTTCAAAATATTTAAATAATTTGCGAAACGAATTATAGTGTGCTTCATCAATAATTACAAGACCTATATTATTAATTTCGACTTTTTCTTCTTGCAACCTATTATTCAAGGTTTCAACCATTGCAACAAAACAGGCAAACTCATCTTGATCTCTTAGTTCTTTGACCTCACTATTGATGATTTTGTTTTTAACCCCAAAGCCCGAAAGCATCTTTGAAGTTTGCGCACTAAGTTCGATGCGGTGCGTAAGCACAACTACTTTCTTCTTTTTTTGCTCAATATATCTACGAGCAATTTCTGAGAAGACTACCGTTTTTCCACCACCTGTAGGTAGTTGGTATAGTATATTTGAACTTTCATCAGAGTCATCAAGACACTTAAAGATGGTATTCAAATCTTCAATTTGATAGTCGTAAAGTTTTTTTTCGTTTGTGTCTTTTTGTAACTCCAAGAAGCTAATTTTTTAGATAATCATTAAAACTTTGGTGACAGCGGAATTTTGCAAAACTAACAGATTTTTATACTTGAACGAAATATTTAGGCTAGTAATAAAAAAATGAAACAAATTAGTAGTCTCAAGTTTAATATCCTTTTGAAGGAGATACTTGGTTCAACAAAGGGGTACCTTTTTTCATAAGTCGATAGTTTTCAATAATTTGGGGTACAACAGAATCTGTATCTGAAACACTAGCGTAATGTGGTGTCATATGAATTTTATCATGCCTCCAAAATGGGTGTTCTGATGAAAGTGGTTCTTGATGATAAACATCTAAACTTGCACCCGACAAGTGTCCATTATCTATCATTTCAATAAGATCAGCATCTATTAAATGTCCACCGCGAGCAACATTGATGACATGCGCACCTTCAGGTAATTGTTGAAAAAGAGCTGTATTCAGTATACCCTCGGTTTCGTTGGTTAAAGGAAGTAAACAAACTAAGATTTCTGTTGTTGCTAAAAATTCAGCTAATTGATCTTTGCCACCAAAAGTAACTACCCCTTCAATTGATTTTTGAGACGTAGACCACCCTTGGGTTCGAAACCCAAAGCGCACCAAATCGGCAGCTAAAATGGAGCCTAAAGCCCCTAATCCTAGTATGCCTACCTTAAAATCTGAGATTCGTCGATACGGCATCGGTTTCCAAATCGCTTTTGTTTGTGCAATTTTATACGAATTTAGGTTTTTGAGGTAGCTAAAAATTACAGCGATAACGTGTTCAGACATATCAATGGCTAACATCGTATCCACAACTCTAGTAATTGGTAGATTTTTGGGCGTGCTTTCGTCAGCAAAAATAAAGTCAACCCCAGCGCCGCTTGAAGCGATATATTTCAAATTTGGGTACTTTGACAGCGTACCTTCTGGGTGCTTCCAAACTAGAGCTACCTCAATATCGTGTTTTGGATGATCTTCTAGAAAGCTATACACTTTGATATCAGGTGCCGCTTTCTGCAGCGCTTCTTTCCAAAGGTTTGTTTTATCGTCTCGTCTAATGATTACAATGCTCATTATGATTAAAGTTTAGAAAGGGTGATTTGTTGATTCATTTGCTCTTTGATAATCCAACAGGCCATCCGCATTAATCTATACTATCTAGGGCTCTTGAGAATGTTTCCTCAAAAGGCCAATGCTGTTCTTGCACAAAGTTGTAAACTTTAACAATTCTATCTTTGAATTCGCTGAGTAGTCCGTTTACCGAAACAAAATGAACGGCCTCTGTAAAAGAGTTTGCCATGCTCTTGTAAAAAGAATCAGGCACATTTCGTTCCATAGAAAAGGACTGGGCAACTTCAATATTAAATAGCATCACATCAATGACCAAAAAAGGTTCAACTCCTAATTTGTTGAAATGCTTGATATATTTCTGAGCTACCGAACGTCTGGCTTTCGGTCTTTTTCGTTTTAGGGGAAAATATTCATTGGAAATTTTAGTTTTTGCTTCTTGAATCAATTTGTCCTCCTTCGGATTAAAAACAAAATCATAGTATTCTTTCACTAGCGGAAATCGCATATATAAATCAAGAAGCTGTTCTTCTAACTCCTTCTTTTTTAGTTCTTTGATATACTTTTGAAGGGCTCTTTTACTCATTGAATTTATTTAGTGTTCAAAAATAGGTCATGCCGTTGAATTAACCATAATGCCCCATGTAGTTAATTTTTTTGAAAATTAAGGATCGTTTCAGTCGCATTACTAAAATAGAAACGGGACGTATAGAAAAACAGAAATACTTCACATCACATTGAGTTATCGCTATGTAAAACGTAGTAAATTCGGGGATTACTAATAAAATATGTATAAGAAAAGTGCGATACTTTTGGAAAAGACGGGATAAAAATGTATTATGAGTTCTTATAGAATTTCCAAACACTAAATATATATGAGGCAACTAAAAATTATCAAGCAGGTAACTAATAGAGAATCAAAATCCTTAGATAAGTACTTGCAAGATATAAGTAAAATCGATTTGATTAATGCAAGTGAAGAAGTAGAATTAGCACAACGTATACGACAAGGTGATCAATGGGCTTTAGAAAAATTGACTACAGCTAACCTACGTTTTGTTGTTTCTGTAGCAAAACAATATCAAAATCAAGGGTTAAAATTACCAGATTTAATTAACGAAGGCAACCTAGGCCTTGTAAAAGCAGCCAAGCGCTTCGATGAAACTAGGGGGTTCAAATTTATTTCATACGCTGTATGGTGGATTCGTCAGTCTATTTTACAGGCATTGGCAGAGCAGTCAAGGGTCGTTAGGCTACCTCTTAATAAAATTGGATCTATTAATAAGATTAAAAAGACTTTTTCATATTTAGAACAGGCTCATGAGCGTCCACCATCTGCAGAAGAAATTGCAAAAGAATTAGAAATGACCGTTAGCGAAGTGAAGCAGTCTATGAAAAATTCAGGTAGACATGTCTCTATGGATGCTCCTCTGCGAGAAGGCGAAGATTCAAACTTATATGATGTATTACGCTCGGGAGAATCGCCGCGGCCTGACAAAGATTTAATGCAACAGTCCTTAAACACGGAAATTGTTAGAGCTTTAGAAACTCTATCACCTAGAGAAGCTGATGTGGTTAAATTGTATTACGGCATCGGAGATCAACAATCAATGACTTTAGCAGAGATTGGACAGACTTTTGATTTAACACGTGAGCGTGTACGCCAAATACGTGAAAAGGCGATTCGAAAGCTTCGTCATAATTCAAGAAGTAAGTTATTAAAAACTTATTTAGGTTGATTCGTAAAAATAACTCTAAAAAAAGCGCCCCGTAGATTTCTACAGGGCGCTTTTTTTTGTTACAAATGTCGGCTATTATGAATAGCTTAATTTGTTAATTTCTGAATCTGTTAGAATTTCATTCAAACATTCTATGAAATTCAAGTAGGCTGAATTGTCTGATTTAAGATTTGACATAGATTTGGGTTTTAAAGATTCGTCGGATCAGATTACATATAATCTAATTCCGCTAACTCATTTACACTTAATATTTCGTTTAACTCTTGTAGGAAGGTTAGGTATTCTTCCCCGTAGGTATCATATAACATAGGTCAATTTGGATTTGGGTTATTATTATATTTAAGATTTAGGTTAAGTATTTATATATGTAAACTTATCTAGAACGTAAGCTTAAAACAATTAATTGTGGTGTACTTCTTAAAATATGTTGTAAAATCGATGAATGACTTTGTTTAGCCAAAATTTAGTCTTTTTTGGGTGTGTAATTCATCGATTTTTTTGACATTTTTAATTTGTGAAGCGTATTTCAGTCAAGTTTTAGAATGAAACTTGGCATTGAATTCCTGCAGAAACTGCCCAAAAGAAGTTGTTTGAATCGAAAATTAATTCTTGTCTGGTGACTCCAAGGTTTGCTCTATAGTTGTTTGATTTCACCCACCCTAGAAATTGATATTCAAATTGAAGTTGTTGTGATTCTACATATAACAAGGTTTCGGCCAATAGTTCTTCACCGCTACGCAACTGTTTAAGTTCTGGCGTAAAGCCCATTCCAGCTCGAAGTCCTAAATAATTATTGGCATCTTTGAGATATTTACGAATTAACAAATTTCCAGACACGCCTACATCTCCATTCGGATTTGGTGTAATAAACGGACGGAGCGAAAGATAATAATTACCAGAGTATAGCCCAAGAGAGCCTGTATATATCATCACTTTCGCGTCTGCAAAATCTAAAAAACGAATACCAGCAGAGGCCTCTAGCTTTTTTGGCAAGTTGGCGTACAGTTCTGCCCCTACTCTATGATCAGGAAAAATTGGTGATTCTGAATATCCATAATTGAGATAGCCATAAAGCTTTTTTGAGAATTTTGGATAAAAGTCCATTTCATATTGCACCCCATGCGTTTGAAAACGATTGTTATAATTTATTCTCGGAATAATAGTGCCTGCTTTGGTTTCTCTTTGATAAGCAACACTTGTATAAATCATTGATTCATACACTTTATCAAAAACCTCAAAAGAATTAGAAACCATCAAACGATTGTTTAAAGGGGATTCGACCAATGAATCTTTCGGCGGTGTTTTGGTTTCTGGCAATTTGTTCTTTGAATTTAGTTTCATCGTAGCGTATGCCTTCATTACCATTAAATCATCATCATTCTCCAAAAATGTTAGCGCTTTATTGGCAAGTCCGAGTGCAATGTAGAATTCTTGAGCGGTAATTTCGTTTTTAATAGCAGCAACCCAAGCCTTCTTGTTTTTTCGATCTATAGAAGTAATTCGATTATATTCTTTTCGTGCTTCTTCGGGGTTCGTTTTTTTTATTTTCCCGTTTGTTTTGGCGTGTATGCTTTGGGTAGCACTTTCTTTTAAAGCAAGCAATTCAGCATCATCTTTTATATATTTCAAAGCCTTGTTTGCCAACCCTAAAGCAATATTATATTCTTTCGCATAGATCTCGTTCTTAATGGCCGCAATCCACACCTCTTTATTTTCTCGGTCCTTAGAGGTTATACGATTAAATTCTTTACGAGCTTTGCCATAATCACCGTCCCAACTTAAGGTTTTAGCCAATAGGTTTCGAACATCAGTATACTCGGGGTATTTCGTTAGAATACGATTTAGGGTATCGCGTGCTATGCCATTATTTCCTGCAAAGGCAAGATCTCGGGCTCTGAAAAAAGAACGGTCCGGGTTACCAGCATATGCCAAATCTTGCGCAAAACAAGAAATGCTAAATAGTAGCAATAGTACAGTAATACTAAATTTATTTGGCATCATGAGTTTCATTAGTATGAGTATGCAACGCAGTTTCTTTTAAAATATGTTTTTTGGCCCGTTTTATTTTTTCCGCTATTTCTGTTGCATTTATTTCATTACGATGCAGAATTTTTATCAAGTCTAAAGCTTTTTCAGGCGTACCTGCCCAATGATAGGTATCTAATAAGGCCGCATAGCCATCCGCATATTTGGGATATTTTCTAATGACCTCTTTCAATACTTCTTCAGAACTTTTATAATCTTTTTGCCAAGAATAAACGCGTCCCATTAAAATTTCTGTATCAGCATGACGTGGTGTTTGGCTTAATATATATTTACTTAAAAGTAAACTACGCTCAAAATCTTTGTCAAAGGCTAGTCTGCGAGCCGTACTGTAAGCATTGTCAACATCTTTTCCATTAAAAACACTTTCTACCCAAATCATATCTGTTTTTGAAAAGTTGACATGGGAAGAAACTAACGAAATCGATTCAGGAATTAGTTTATTGTTAGAGGTCACATAGGCATTAATGGCCTTGAAATGGCGAAAATTGTCTTCTGCCAAAGCTGTCTCGATTTCATTCGTGTTCTCTAGTAGATTCAAATTTTCATCCATCTGATAAACATCACCTGCTGATAAAAACGTATTACCATTTATAAAATCTGGAATATTATTTATATCTCGCATCAGCGGAATCTGTTTTGTCTTTATAAAGGTTTGTGATGCGACCAATGAGTTTCCTAGCCAGGCAACCTTTTGTGGTGTTTTTAAGCCATACTTTGCATCTAGCAGGGTAATAAGAGACGGTGCAATATCTGCGTGTGAAGCAAGTGTCCGTATGGCGCTTGGAGTTTTTAACAAAGTGCTGTAAATCATAAAAGGCACCTGATATCTGCCTAATTCATTTTCATTTGGTAAATCAGTAAGATGGTGGCTCCCTGTAATGATGAAAAGCGTATTATGATATTCTGGACGTTTTTTGTAGTCTTCTATAAATTTTGAAACCGCACCATCAGCGTAAAGGATACTGGCAAAAACTTCTTTATGATTATTTATGAGCCTTTTGTTACCTGCACTTATTGAAGGCTTTAAGACCATAGAATCAACTTGGGCTTCATGTTTTTCTTTATCAGGGATTAAAAACGGATTTTTACTACTCAAAGTAAGAAACACATCGAATCTAGGAAGCGCCTCAATAGCAGTTTGAGCATGCCACTTTTTAAAAAGTTGATCATCAGGGTAGCCCAATGAAATTCCAGCAGCATCTTTATCCTGAAGCTGAAACTCGTTTCCGAAAGCATTTTTGTCAATAATAAAATCTACGCGTTCTTCATCTAAAAACCGGTCGAAGCGATTTAATGCACTATTGCCACCATAATTGAAAGAAGTGGTGTAACCGTTCTGCTTTAAAATACTGAACAACGTATTACGGTTGGTATAGCTTTCAATATTGCTAAATCCATTTTCGCCAAAAGGTAGTGACCCCATAATCATTGGAAAAGAAGCGAAACCCGTACCAGTATTGCTTACGAAGTTTTTCCAAAATAAGGACTGTTTAGATAGTGCATTAAGACGAGGTGCAAACTGTTTGAACTTAGCATCATCTCCGACAAAGTCTGCGCCAAAACCTTCAACGACGAGAATTACGATGTTCGGTTTTTCAGTACCTAAATTAAAATAAGCACCAAGAAGGTCTTTCTGTTTATTTAATCGCAAAAGCGGATATTCTAGCGCACCATTGTAGGTGTTGAAATCAAACAAATTGGTGGCGACGCTCTGTAATAGATGTTGGGTCTTGTTTTCATTTATTGGCTTCTTGTCTGAATTGAGAGTTGCCAAAAACAAACTAAACAATATGATAGTAAACGGATACATTCTACTTATTAACTGATAAAATGAAGCTGTCACTTTTTGGGTATAGTGAAAAATTAAAGCTGTTAGTAAGAGCATCAAAACTATGGGAAGCATGAAGAATCTAATATTCTCTGAATCGGAAATACCAAAAATACCAACGCCCAAAATCTCGTAATTTTGAACATAATAAGCGATCAAAAGTCCTTCAATAGCAAGAAATATCAAAAGTAAACTTCGAGCGGTTTTAAAACCTAAATTAGATTTTCGATTTTCTAAATAGTTAAAAAGGAATGATAAAAACAAAGCTACTATCGCCGTAAAACCGGTATGATGTAAGACTAGAAGCAGAAAACTTTTATTTAAAAAGCTATCTAGTACCCCACTAAAATAAAGCCGAAGATTTTGATAGATTGATAATATTATGAGACCACTAAAAAACGCAAGAACTAAAGGAATAAAATCCTTTAAAGTCTTTCGGTCATCTACCTGCGGTATGTCATTAGTAGCCTGCATATTACGTAGCTTTTGCAAATCCTTTTCGGACTTGCGATCCCCAGCCTGATTTTATTTTAAATAATTTTTTGTAATTCCCCCTAATGGCTGACCAAACAACAATGGGGTGAAACACAATTGGTTCAACGATTGCACAAAACATTAAGGTTAAAATGTCTTTTGTTTTTGTATACTCATTGTACGAATAAACATCCCAGAGAATTGCATAAAATGAAAACATGATGGAATAGAGATATACAGCTGCGGTAATGGCAATAAAAAAATCCCAGTTTAAAATTCCTATCCAATAAAAAAGTATGATGGTAAAAAAACCAAAAAACTCTAGTATCGGAGCCAACCATTCATAAAAAAACCAATATGGGTAACTCAACATTCCCAAACGGCCAAATTTGGGGTTGAAGAACATATCTTTATGTTTATATAGTGTTTCTAGATTGCCCCTACTCCATCGATCACGCTGATTCACTAGAATCTTTAGATCTTCAGGAACTTCTGTCCAGCATAGTGGGTCTGGAATATATTCTACCGTATACTGTAGTTTACGTTCATGCATATACCGACGCATTTTGAAAACAATTTCCATATCTTCTCCCACGGTGTTGGTGTCATAGCCTCCAACGGCCAGCGCGATTTCTCGATCAAAAAACCCGAAAGCACCTGAGATAATTAAAAGACTATCTATACGACCCCAAGCCATTCTACCCAAAATAAAGGAACGTGTATATTCTAGAAGTTGAAATTTGGCTAGCCAATTTTTGGGCAGCCGTATTTCCTCTAATTTTCCTCCATCAATAATGCATGAATTTGCTACCCTAATTACCCCACCCACAGCAATCACACGCTTTTCAGATCGTTGATAAAATGATTTAACGACATGAAGCAAAGCATCTGGTAACAATAAACAATCCACATCAATACAACCGACATATTTATTTGAGGAAAGGGCCATTCCCGTATTTAAGGCATCTGATTTACCTCCATTTTCCTTATCAATAACCGTAAGTTTTGAAAATGCCCGATGTGGAGATTTATAAATACCACGTATAGGTTTATTCTGCCAATTAGGATCAATTTCTTGTTCGATTTGATACAAATCATACGCCTCTATCATTTTTTCGAGGGTATCATCTTTACTACCATCATTGACAACCATGACTTCGAAGTTCACATAGCGCAACGACATTAATGATCGAATATTTTCGACAATGGTCATCCCCTCATTATAGGCAGGGGCAATAATAGTAATACTGGGTGCTAAAGGTGATGCCATTACTTTTGATAGGTCATTGAAACTATTTTTGTTTCTGTAATGGATGGAATTTCTGGTTGAAAAATAGGCCATGGCCGTAAACATGCTAAATAGCACGACCGTAAACACAAAGAAAACAATGTTTATATACTCTAAAATGATATTGGAAACTCCACTATCCATTCAGTTTTTCTATGATTTTATTTGATAAGTGGCATAACTGTTCCATAAATGACATTTTAGACGTATTACCCACAGCACTTTTCTTTTTATCACCTTCCTCAGCGGTAGTATCCTCTTTAGAAATCTCAAAGGTTAAATCAAAAATATCAGAAGGATCAGAAGATGGGTTTATTGCTAATTCTTGCATTAATATAGTATACTCCAAATCTGCTTCTTCTTTAGAATGGAGAGTCGATTCCTTAACCTTTGGTTTGGAATGGACAGGTGACTCTATTTCTGAAGCAGCAACAGGTTTGTCTTTATTTGTTATATTAAGTTTTAGGCGCAATTGTTCAAGTACCTTATTGGCTTTAAATTGAATATCTTCGTTGTTGTCTTCTAGAAGTTCTTCTAAAAATTCTAAGTCTCTTTTATCACCTACAGCAATCATTTCATCTAACAATATTAATTTTGCTTCTGTGTCACAGGTGCGAAATAAATCTTCAAAAACATTGAATGCTTTGAATGAGATCACATCAGCCTTTCCTGTTGGAGAATGTATTACGTCATTTTCAGAAATTTTTTCTATTAATTTCTTAACACGTTCTTTAACGGTCGCATATCGTTCGCTAACAAGCATTTCGTTCAGTAATGGTAATTCACGATAATCACCCAAATCACTTAAATCATCAAGCAATTGCATGGTTGCTTCTTCTGAACTTACATCTTCTATAACATAAGAATTAAGAGCTTCATCAGTAAGTATTGCGTTGGGTATATTAACTTCATTTTCTGTCTGATCGGTATTCTGTGCACTAGAATGCTCATTTTTAGACTTTTCAGTATCAAGATCATCTTCTTGGTCTTCAGTAATATCAGTATTCACTAAAGAAATGAAGTTGATGTCAATGAACTCGTTTTCGAATTCAAGAAGTGGATTGCTTTGAAATTCTTCAGTCATTTCATTCAGTTCTTCCTCAGTTTTAAAATCGATTAGGTCATCAATTATTTTTTTAAATTTTTCTTCGTCTTTAGAATTCATTGCTTCGGGTAATGGGAGGTTTGCATGACGGGCATTGGATTCTTCATCCATTAAATTATCTTTTAAATCTGTTTTAGAAAAAGAAAGAAAATTTGGTTCGATTACTTCAATATTGTTAATAAGCTGCTCGTTGATTAAGGCTGTACTAATTTCATCAAATACCACCTTTAAGTTTAGAATATCAGGACTATTGTAGCGTGTGAAAGAGGTCAACATATCTAATGAATTTGATAATAATATGTTTTCATTTTGAGGAAAAGTTACGGTTTCAAATTCAACAGCGATAGTGTGTATAGCCGGTTTCTTTAATTCTTTTTCAACATTTATATCTTTTCTAAAATCTTCTTCAATATTAGTTACCACTATCGGTAAGAAAGCTAAATCTTTATCTGAAAAATCTTGTTGTGATAAAATTTTATCAAAACGGTAAGATTCTTCGCGAACCTTATTTAAGTGGTTGTCATTTTTAGTAGATGCTACGATTTCAAAGGTTACAGGTAATTTTTTTGTGGCTTCAATACACAAGGTAGTTTCAGTATTTCTTTTTTCACCCACACTCTAGTAAACTAGATCATCATTAA
>ENA-ORXM01004127-ORXM01004127.1-marine-metagenome-genome-assembly--contig:-NODE-4127-length-13241-cov-3.485719_pt1 | contig 13241 bp, 8 predicted proteins | sample MGYA00237867_ERZ511480 | MGnify/ENA primary metagenome ERZ511480 (study PRJEB26309, sample SAMN06266103) | marine metagenome | isolation source: Algal blade | place: United Kingdom:Sidmouth, United... | reverse complement strand
AAGGACACGACGTATTGGCGCTGTCCCAGCTGCAGCACCCCCTTCTTGGTGTCCCGGGTGATGTGCATGCCCAGAAAGTAGGAAGGGCTCCCCATGTCCCTGGCCTTGAAGGCCTTGAGGATGCCCGCCTTGGCCGCGTCGACGGCCGCCGCCGATTTGCTTGCGGCGATGATGTCGTCCACGTACACCAGCAGGTAGCACACCACCCCATCAACCGTCCCAATGAACAGGCACGGGTCCGCGTTGGCTGGCCGGAAGCCCCCCGCCAACAGCACTGACTGTAGCTTCTTGTGCCACACGCGGGAGGCCTGCTTGAGGCCGTACAGGGCCTTGAGCAGGCGGCAGACCTTAGTCTTGTCACCCCGCTCGTATCCAACGGGCTGGCGGACGTAAATCTCCTCCTCCGCCTCGCCGTTGAGGAACGCGGTTTCGACGTCCATCTGGCACATGTACAGGCCGTCTGCGGCGCACCGCGCGAGGAAGGCGCGCAGCGTCGAGTGCCGGGCGACGGGCGCCCACGTCTCGCAATAGTCCACCATGAACTGCTGCTTGTCGCCACGTCCCACGTAGCGCCCCTTGCGCTTAAGGATGTGGCCGTCCGCCCCGCGTTTGCGCTCGCAGAGCATCCGGGTGTCCGTCACCTTCTTGCCCAGCGGCAAGTCCGTCAGGACCCAGGTCTTGTTCTCCCACAGCGAGTCCACCTCCTTCTTGACCGCCTCGTCGAAGGCCGGCCAGTCGTGCTCGAGCTTGGCCTTGTGGATTGTCATCTTGTCCGGGTTGGAGCCGGCCTTAGCGGCCAGAGCCCACACCACGTTGGCATCCGCTCGCTTGGTCGGCTTGGGGTTGGCCCGCAGCGACCGCGCGCTTGAGCGGGACGGCGGCTCGGCCGCCTCCTCATCCTCCCCCACGTCGTCGCCGGCTGCATTGGCAGCGGCGGCGGCGTTGTCGTCGTTGGAGTCCGCGTCCGACTCGTCGGCGTCGGCGTCGTCCTCCACATTCCCGTCCTCTTCCCCGCGCATGTCCGCCACCAGGCGCTGCGCAGCGGCGATGGCGTCATCGATCGGACCGGGCTCGTCGCCCGTCTCGGTCGCGTCGCCGGCCTGGACCTGCGGCGCGTCGTCAACGTCGATTTCCACATCGGCGAGCGTCGGCCCGCTTGCGTGGCGCCCCGTCGTGGGGCGGCCGCCGACGTCGCTCACGACGAAGCGCACGTCGCGGCTGACGACAATCTTGTCCTGCACGGCCACTCGGTAGCCCTTCTGGTTGGAGGCGTACCCCAGGAACGTCCCCTCCACCGCCCGTGGGTCCATCTTACGACGGATGTCCTTGGGCATGTATACCCATGCCCGGCAACCAAACGCACGGAGGTGCCCAAGGTCGGGCACAGTCCCGTAAAAGAGCTCAAACGGGGTCTTGCTCTGGTTGCGCTGGGGCGTGCGGTTGCAGACGTAGTTAACCGTCTCGCCCGCCTCCGCCCACCACTTGTTGTCGAGGCCCGTCTCGGCCAGGATGGCACACACGTGCTCCCCCACAGTGCGGTTGTACCGCTCGGCCACGCCGTTCTGCTGCGGAGTGTAGCGGGTGGATGTCTGGTGCTCGATCCCCTTGGCGCTGAGCCACTTGGGGAAGTCCTTTCCCGTGTACTCCTTGCCGCCGTCGCTGCGGATCGTCCCCGTCCGCAAGCCCAACTTGTTCTCCCACAGGTTGAGGACATCCATCAGCACGGACTTGGCCTCGCCCTTGGTCTTGATGGGCACCAGCGCCTTAAAACGACTGTAGTCGTCAATGATGCACACCTCGTAGTTGCTGCCCGCCGGCGACTCCACCGGCATGGGCCCTCGCACATCCGTGTGCACGAGCTGGAGGGGCGCCGACGTCGCCGACGTGGACGTCGCAAAGGGCGCCCGCGTCATCTTTCCCGTGATGCAAGGGGGGCACACCGCCTCCCCCAGTTTCTGCACCTCCTTGTGGTCCACCGGCATGCCGGTCACCATCTTGGCCGTGCGCGCCATGACGCCGGGGCTCATGTGAACCAGGCGCCGGTGCCACGTTGCCGCGTCGACCGCCGGGTGCGCCTTGGCCGCCGCGGCGAGGGCCTCCGTCGGCACGGCGTGCAACACGTACACCGGCCCGACGCTCCCCCCCTCCAGCACCGTCTGGTCGTTCTTGCGCACGCGCACGGCCTTGGTGTGGAACTCGGTGATGTAGCCGACCTCGGCCGCCTTGCGCACCGAAAACAGGGACACCGCCATGCCTGGCACGACGAGCTCTTCCTGCAGAGTCAGCGACCACCGCTTGTTGGCGCTCTTGATCAGCAGCTCCGCCGTGCCTTTCTGCGTGGCGGTCTGGGTGCTGCCATCGGCGATGGTCACGGTCACCGGATCGCAGTCCTCCACGTTGACGAGGTTGCCCTGCTCACCCGTCATGTGCTGCGACGCCCCGCTGTCCACCACCCAGTGGGTCTTGACGTTAATTCCCCACGGCGTCACCGCCGCCTTCAACGCGTTGCCCGCCTTGCGCACGGCCACCGTGGCCGTCGCAATCATGGAGATCCCCGCCGCCGCGTTCTTGCCATTCTGCTTGCAGTCGCGCTTGTAGTGGCCGGGCTTGTTGCACTTGAAGCAGAGCCGCTCCTTGCGGTTGGTCTTCTTGTAGTCGGCGCTGGGGCCGTCCTCCGAGCACGCGACAAGCGCGAGGTTGTCCGTCGGGCACTTGTTCTTGCGCTTGTCCAGTGCCATGCGTGACTCGGCCGCCAGGAGCTCCTCGAGCGCGTGCGACACGGACATGTCGCGCTGCACCGACAGGATGCTGGCCGTCAGGGTGAACTTCTCGCTCAGCCCCGCCAGCAACGAGGACAGCAGCTGGGCGTCGTCGATGGCAATCCCCAGGACGCTCAGCTCCCACACGATGCCCTTGGCGCGGTTGCAGTACTGCACCACCGCCTCCCCCCCGGTCATCACGAGCGAGTTGAGGTCTCGGCGGAGGTTAACCGCCCGTGCCGGTCCCCGCGACCGGAACTCCGCCTCCAGCGCCTGCCACGCGCCTCGTGCCGTCGCGTTGGTGCGGAAGGTGGGCAGGTGGTGCGTCTTGACGTTCAGCACCATCAGCGACATCGCCTGCTGCTCCTTGCGGTAGATTGCGTTGGCGGCGATGGCGTCCAGAGTGGGGGTGATACCCGCCCCGCCCGCCCCAAGTGCCGGTGTCGCCCCCACACCCGCCGCTGCGTCTGCTGCTGCAGTTGACGGCGCGGCGCCCGACACGGCCGAAACATCGACCGTCCCGTCGAGCGCGCCGATGGGGGCTACTGCCTCCCAGCAGCCCTTAAAACGCATAATGTGCTCAATTTCCACGCTCCATTGGAGGTAGTTGTGAATGTCGAGCTTGGTCACGCGAGGGACCCCGTCCCCCGTCATTGTTGCAACGGTCGCCACCGTCCGCCGGCGTGGCCGCTTGCAGCTACTTCCTCCTTGCGACCCTTGCCGCCGCGGCCGCCCTCAGGCGCGTCGCGTCCGCGGCACAGCGACGCAGGCGCCCTCGTGAGCGTCGCCGACGTCGTCCTCCTCGTCTGGCGGCGACCGGCGGGCCAACGAGCCCGTCCGCGTCCCGCGTACCAACGAGTCGATGTACACGATCTCGTACTCGTCGTGGCCGTCGCGCCGTGTGCACCCCGCGTCAGCGAGCACGAGCGTGTACCACGTCCAGGGACCGCACGATAGCCCGTACGGTAGGCCTGGGCCCATAACCTATTGTGTATCAAGGTGAGCACCCGCCGCCGCCGTGGGCTCGACCACGGTGGCGCCGACCCGCAGTGTGAGTGTCGGGTCAAAGCAAGTCTGGTCTCTTTGTCCTACTCCCCCGGCCACCCGGGCTCACAGCTATGTACCCTCCAGGCGCTGCTCGCCCTATCGCCGGTCTCCCCCGTGCGTGCACCCTCGGTGCATGCCCCCCAGTGCGTGCCCCCCGCACGCCCTGGCACGCCACTCAGTGGCCCGCACGCCGGGGCGGTTCCCATCCCGTGGGCCTCCCGCCCGCTCCCTCACTGGGGCGCCTCCGCGGCGCTCCCCCGTCACTCGCGCCCGTCTGGGCCGCTCGCGCCCGTCCGGGCCGGCCGCGCCCCCCTCAGCGCCCACGTGGCGCTGCGCCGGGCGCGCCGCCTCATCAACCACCACCCTGGCACCCGCCGGCGCCACGTCACCTTGGCGCCGGTGCGGCGGCGGCACGTCTGCTTACAGCGGTGCGTCCGCCGACCGCCACGCAACAGATAAAGCTGTCGCGCTGAGAGGGGTTTTTGTGTCCGTCGCATTTAGGACAACAGGGAGTGACTGCTCGAGGTGAAAGTCGGCGTCCAGTGGGAACGAGGCCTAAGCGTAGAGCGTGTGGGTACCAGGGTATCTATTCGACGTTCGTGACGCATAAAAGAAGACCACGGATGACTGACCACAGTAAAGCTCTCGCCGATACACACTTCGTCACCACATGCCAGACAGTGCCGGCCGTGGTCTCAAGGCATTGTGGACACACATGTGGCTATTCGCACCTGCCTGGTAAGACTATGGCGTGTCGCCATCGACCGCTGCTCCCACTCTGTCTGGAGGAGGAAGAGCCGATCCGCCGTGCTGGGGTTGACTAAGGCTCCAAAGGCGGCGCTTTCCTTTCAAGCCACAGCCAGTGACGTGGGCGGCGCTGCCAGGTGCTCCACCATTCGTGGCGCCTCCTCCATTCGTAGGACCAAAGGGCATCAAATTGATGGCGCCAATCAGTCCTGAGGCCGACCCCCTTCGGCCTCAATGAACTCCACATTCTTCGTGCCAGTGGTCATGACCAGACACGACCACCCGAAATGGTGCGCAGTCGTCCATGTCGATCGAACAGAGGTGCGACCCGAGGGGTTTAGAAACATTTGTGCACATGTAGCCTGCTTTCTCCAAGAGTGGCCCATGTTGACGACAATAATGTGGCGATCTCGGTCGATTCAGATCTGTGTCACGTCGGTACCGTGCTCGTCGTGGTGCGCACCATGCTCGGGTCAGAACACTGACGCGTTGTCCTGCCTCATCGTTTCTTGAGCTGTGCCGTTCGTCTCCTCCACGGCGAGGGATATCCGGCCCGACCACCCTAGTTTTCCACCAGTTACGTTTCAGCATGTTTCACCATCGTGCATTCCATGGACAACAGCGGTTGTGACCAACATGACGCCGAAACAGCGGTTGTGACCAACATGATGCCGAGCTGGTCGCACTGCGTCGACAGCCCGTTCTCCCGCACATGCTCGAGCTGTCGTTCAAGGCCAAATGGCAGTCTTCTAACCTTTGCTCATGAGGCGGTTGGACCATATCGTTGTGCTGTGGTCATTTGATTCTGAAGTCATGGCTTGCGGCGCTTGCAACAAATTCGGCCCGCGACAAGCGCATCCTACCGCGTCAGATGCGTCGCGCTGCCCACATTTGGAGTTCCGTTGTTGTCGCCGTTTGCAAGTCGATCATCCTCGGTTTCGGCCGGTCGTCGCCGATAGGTACGTATGGGGACGGTTCTCGCGGCGGCGTTCGCGTCACTTCCTTTTCCCAGGACGTGTGCCGTGTGGGCCGTCGACTCGGCCACTGTTTGTTTTTCTCCCGCATAACGGCCACCGACCTCTGAGCTATGTCGAACACGCGGCGGTTGAAAGCAGCAGGCTGTGCTCTGCGCCCGCTTCCTGCACGCGACTTTGTGTGCCCCGCCCTCGTTGATGTTAAAGTTCTTTGTGGCATGGATGCCTCGGTTTGATGCCGTCGCATTGCTCTGTCTCTCGATCTTGTGCCCGAAGACGAGGCGCCGTGTATTTCGTGTTCTTTGAGTTCGTGCACGCTGTTCCATGGCGTGAGCTCGTTTTTCGTCAGCATTCGTCGCCCCGCACCGAAGTGTTTCAGTTTGTGCGAGCCCGTGGCGTACTCAGGCACCATCAGGAAAGCGTCTCGCGGTGTCGAGCGGCATTGTTTCTCTTATTTTTCGACAACTGGAGGGATTGCAGGTCACACCCTGGGGGGGTCGTTGTGGTGAGGAGCTCTATCGATGACCTCCAATACTTCACGGGGGTGGCCCACAGGAACAGGGCGGCGGTCCGTGTACGGAGGGTCCACGGACGGGGTGGGGCAGGGCGGGCAGTGGGCATTGGGAGGATAACAAGTTAAAAAGTGAGACAGCGGACGCGGGACGGTGGTGGAACCAGTTCGAGACCCGCCCAACAGTCGCTGCCCCCCCACACCTCTGACAGGAACGAGAAGGACCGAAGAACATGGCTGCTTTCGCGACCGCTGCAATGGGCGGGGCGCCGCGGCAACGGCGGCGTCCACCGCAGCGCTGAACACGGCCGAGGACGAGGCGGTCAGGTCGGGCTGCCAGCTCGCCGTGGCACCGCGGTTCGAGCAGCCAAGTCGCCGCGGCAACGCAAGTGAGCGAGCGGTACTGTGACCAACACCGGCACGTGCCCGTCTTCGCCCAAGAGGGGTGGTCCCTGTGATGGAGGCACAGCCGGGCGAGGGCAGCAGGCGGGAGGCGTGTTAGACCACCGCTTAGCGGCCGGCGGCCGCGGACGCGTCCGAAAAGAGCCCGGTAACTCTTTGCGCGAGCAAGCTGACGCTGTCGTCGTGAGAACCAAGAACGGACTTCTATCTGAGCACCTTCATGCGGCGCCTGAACGGAACTCGGTTCCCACTGGCGTCAGACCGCCACCCAGCAGGCGAAAGGACCATTTTGGCTCGCTTGTTTATGCTCGCACCTCCTCCCCAAGGTACACAAATGCAGGCGTACACATACATGCACGTGATTTTGAGGTGGTGGGACCGTAGTGGGGATCCGCACCGGGGGGCGCCTACGTGTGACGCGGTTGATTGCCGACCGTGCCCGGGCCCGTCCCGTGCGCGTCGTCGGCGGCAGGTGCGTCGCGTCGTCACTGGGCAGCCGCACGTGCCCTGCGGCCACACAACGGGCCGGGCGCACTTGCACACGTCGTGGCCCAAGCGACCCCGTCGCCCGAGCGGCAGACGGGGAGTCTGGTACCGCGCGGCTGCACGGGGCCGCGCGCCCCACACGCGGGGCCCAGAGCGGCGCCACCACATAAACTGAATTCGCTCCATGTGTATGGCGACCGCATACAGGCCGCCCGGACAAGCAGGGCGCTTGAGTTTTAGTGCGGGCGACACCATCATAGCTTTTGAACAGATACCGGCCGGCCGCGTGCCCCCCGACCACCATGGGCATGATCACCTGCCTGCCCACTGTGGACACCATGGGTATTTCTCCTGTGATGACCGGACAGGGAAGAAAATGAGGCAGGGAAGCGTGATGAAGCTGCTCGATTGGCAAGAGATGCATGCCTCAGGTTAGACACAATCTGCGAATGACGAGTGCCAGTCCGTGGGTCCCCAGTCAACACACCACTTCGCAAGAAACAAGCACAGGAGCCCTCGCACTCGCAGCAGATAAATTCACCAGACTCACATGACAGAAACGAGCACCGCATGATGATGTCAGTGGGGGTGGCGGCGGTGTGGAAGACAGCCGTGAAAATGGGCGCAGTGGCGATTTCCGCGGCGCAAATGGCCTCGCCGCGCGGGCGCCGGCCGCTATGGACATAAAGGTGACGACGCAGACCTCCGCAGGGTTATCCGCGGTGTCGAGGACCACGCTGGGGATGGCCGCGGTAGCGAGGACCCCAGTGACGATGGCCGCGCCGCGCTGACGCTGGCCGCCGTGGGGATGATCGCAGTGTCAACGGCCGCCGTGACGAGGGCCACGGAGACGACGACCGCCGCGGGGATGACCGTGGTGACGGTGGCCGCGGGGGCGATTGCCGCGGTGACGGTGGCGGCGGGTGCAACTACCGCGGTGAGGATGACCGCCTTGAGGATGACCGCGCTGCCGACAGCCACGGTGCTGACGGCCGCGGTGACGACGACTGTGGTGACGATGGCCATGGAAACGATGGCCGCCGTGACGGGGGCCGCGGTGACGATGGCCACGGTGCCGATGGCAGTGGTGCATTGACCGCCGTCATGATGTCAACTCTGAGGACAGCCGCGGTGACGAGGGAGATGACGACGGCCGTTGTGACGACGGCCGTGGTGACGATGATCACAGTGAGAACGAGCGCGGTGGGGATGGCGGTGGTAGCGACGGTGGCGGTTGGAACGTCACCGAGATGAGGATGGCCGTCAGTGGGGTAGTGACGACGTGATCAGCGCCGTCCCCACCAGATCGGCGGTGGAAAGTGGATCTCCATGCTGGCCAATCATATCATGGGACAGTCGTTGGAGCGCTACTGGCCTCATGGCCGTGACAGGTGCTGGGATCTGATAGAAAAATTTGACGCATTCGAGGCTCTGAATAACGTTCGACGATCGGGACGGTTCTCAGTCGACAAAAAGCACGTGGACATGAGGGCCGCGACCGATGCTGGGATCCAGAAGTACGCGACCGATGCGGGGATCCAGAAATACACGATGCCAGTCCAAAGCACTGTATTTTCGAACAAGTCTTCGGCTTCGTCGTGCGCATCGACTTGGGACAGACTGAGCATGGTGCGCGCTGCCGCGTTGCGCTCTGAACGAATGCACTTGAGGCTCACCGCAGAAGAGCCAACATTCGTTCTGGCTGCTCGATGGGCAATACGCAAAAGTGGTCGCGCTTGTCGTTGCTGCGACTCGCACTATGTCTTTACGAACAGTTCGCATAAGGTCTTGAGGCATCCCTTCCCTTGTGGCATCACGACTCGTCACAGTGCAATCTCCTTGAAAACTCGGTCATCGACACCAACGCTATCCTCGAGCTTTACTGGCCATGGTTACTCGCCATATTTTGCAGCTGCCGACGCCTTCGAACCCGCGACGTCCACGCATGTCTCATGTCAAATCTGTCGACTGCGTCCTGAGACGACGTGCGAACTGGCGCATGCCCGACCGGGGTTCGATACGTGGAGCGGCATACAAGTCAATTGGTTTCACTCTCTGTCCTTTTCCTGCTTCTCTCTCCTGTGCCGTGTTCTCTGCGCTTGTCGCAGAGAAGCTGTCAGCGTCACGGCCGCCACCAGCATCATGTGATAGCTCCCTCCCGACCTGCAGTTGGCGTTGCCGTTGGCATGCCCGTTGACGAGGCCGATGCAGGGCTGCCCGCGGCGGAGGCGCGGAGGGACACAGCGGAGGCGACACAATGGCCATTGCCACGCCGACGGACTCGGTTCGGCCTTCAGCAAACAGCGGCGGGAGGGTGCCACAGGCGCAATTGTGCGGGGACAGACCAGGCGTGGCGCTAGCCGGGCGTGCAGATCCTTGGACCATCGCCTCCGGCCAACAGCGGCGCGTTGCGTCTGCGCACATGCACGCCACCCGAGTGTTGCGCCTCCACCTGGGCTAGATGGATTAAATAGAATCCCACGTCTTCCCTCTGCCCCGGGGCTAGTCCCCGCGGCAACCACCTATGACCTCGCCAACGAGGTGCCCGCAACCCGCAGTCGGACCCCTCTCCGTCCCCTCGCACTGCCTCCGGCACCTACGCCTCCCCTGCGGTCCCCCGCACCTAATCCTCATCCTGGTGTCTGCTGCAGCACCGTTGACGAATGCGGGAACACCCGCCGTCGAGGGGAACACAGAAGGGAAGGTAGGACCAGCAAAAAAACGCCGGCCGCCCAGGGTTTCATTATCGCCGCCCCCGCCTCTGTCCCTGCGCCGCCCACCACACTCCACCAGACTCATGCTTTTTACGGTCGGCCGTCGCCAGCAGCGCCCACCCACCCGCGGCTCAAGAGACACGCTGCCCAGTGCCACGGATGTCGTAACGATAAACCGCACAACACCATGACAGCAGGCCATGGCGGGGAACGCACGCAAGAAAAGAAAGCCTCGCCATCCATCAGAGTGCGTTTCTCGAAGCCTGGCAAAGACCGCTGGCGACGCCACCTCACCACCATTCTCACTCAGACAGGCCTCCCTGCCACTGTCGCACGCCGCACACAGTCATCGCCTTTCACAACACAATATCGTCATGCCATACGCACCCCACAGAGTGGCAAACGTTCAACAGAACCACATACCATCGTCGCGCCATACACCGCGCATTCACCCCCACCCTTGCCCCTCCACGGGTGACTGCCCTTGGCCGCCTTAATTTCCGTCGCCCGTCGTCGGGTTAACACAGGCAATGCCCTCTTCGGCCTCATTGACGATACTCGGGGGCCTGCTACCGATTCGGCCGCATCCACCGCTGCAGGGACAGGGCCAACCCATCGGTGCCCCTTTCAGGTCCTTGACGAGGCTCTCCCCGAGGTGCACGTCCTCGGGGAACCTCCGACGCCGCCGCTGCCAGGAGCACCACATTCATGTCGGCCAAAGTCTGCTACAGACCCGAACAGTAGACCACAAGAGGGGCACTCGAACCACACACGGGCACCAGGAGGAATTCGGACTCGAACCCCACCTCCTCCGATGGCGCACGGCGACGAGGGACATACGCGACGGGCTCTCTGTTTCCATGCATTGTCTCCAACATGCGGGACGGCGCCGCTCGAAGAAACCGCACAAGGACCGACACGGACGGGGACATGCACATGTTGTGAAGCGCGATCGTCTGTGCGCGACCGGTGAGGCACTCCTCCACCGCACGTTGCACAAAATTCGTCGGCTGGTGGAGCGGCTCCGGAAGAAGCTGCCGGTGGTTCAGAAGCAGGTGGTATCATCGAATGAGTGTCAGGTGAAGACATCGTGAGAAGCCAGCGGTGACGAGGATGAAAGCTCGGTGGTACGGGACACGCAGTGCCGAAGAAGAGGAGCTGCACGAGAAGAAGCCCGCAAGGCAGCTGATCTGATTCTGAGCTTTACACCTCGTGAAGAAAAGTTGCCCTGCGACGTGCTGAAAATGTGGTAGTCGACAAAAAGTAGGTCGTGACTTTTTTATGGGCCCCGGCATGGGCTCTCTGTCACAGGGTCCAGTTGGATGAGGGGAGGGCGGAAGTTCAAGTGATTGATGCAAATGTGCGAGGCAGCAGGAACAGACAACTCTCCTTTCGCCGCGTTATCTTTGGCCGCCATCCTCGCCGCGTCTGCTCTGGAGGTCACAACCCCAGACGCACATCACAGCCAGAGGCTGTGAACGCATGAGGCGGGCGCACCCACAACCACATCACCGCGAGCGTGGACGCGCCACACGAACACGGCTTCTTTCTGCCCAAACTTTCATAAGCGCTTTTCGAAACGATCATGCTGTACTGCCCTGTCGAGTTAATGCGAGGGGGTGGCACTGTCCACGCTGTGATCTGAGGAAAACAACAGGTGCCTGATCTGACACGCTCACGTCAGCCATTGAGCTGTCGCGTTTGAGATAGGGAGCCAACGAGGGGCCGCAGATGGCATGAAATCCCAGGAGAGCAAAAAAACTGCCGGCTGACCGCACGAGACGTGTGTCACGACCTCATGGCGCGAACACAGGAAAGCACAGCGCGACGCAATGCCGCTAATTGAATTGCGTGGCGTGCTGTTTCCACACCGTGTCCGACTCTGGGCCTCACAGAAGCGCAACAGCATGTTAAGTGCATAGTTGACACGAATATCGCAACGCATGCATCCCGATTGTCCCAGTACGGCCTTCGTCGCACCCATCCCCGTCGCCAGCTGCCCGCACTCGTACGTTGCGACAAGGATGCCGAATGCGGCGGCTGCCTGTACAACTGTGCGATGCCGCCGCTGCGGGGGCACGAGCGGCGAGGGCACCTTGCTGTGACGACTATCTCCGGTGCATGCTTTCCCCGTGGTGGCGCCATCAAGCAGCCTGCAGCCCCCATCGCCCCCGCATCTCTACACAATGGAGGCGGCCCCTCCCTCTTCACCCCGTGAGGACGACGCAGTCGTACAGCGTTGTCCTCTGCATCCCGACGTGCGCTTGGAGCAGCGCGATTGCGATGCTTGTCTCTTCCTCTGCCGTGCTGACCTGTGGGAGGCGGGTGATCTGATGCTGGCCATGTGCCCTGAGAGGGACGTGGCCTCGCTCATCCTCTGGCGCGGCCGCATGGACGCGAGGCTGAACCCGGTGCCTTTTGGCTGCTTCACCCAGCGCGGTCTGCTGTGCTTTTTCACCTCCACGTTTCGCGAGCCCAACGAGTACCCCATGCCCTCGGAGGCCATGAGCGTGTTTGTCGACATGCTGGACGCGGTGGTCGACTTCTTTTGGTCGCGCTGGGAGCTGCAGAACGACAAGACCAAGTACCCATATTGCTCGGAGCACACGCCAACTGCGCTTGCTTGCAGCAGCTGCGTGTCGACCCACCCGTACTATGATGGTGCCCAGTAGGGGGAGTGTACTGGGTCCACGATCATTAAACTGACTGGTGCCTTTTGCCTTTTCGACCACCACCGCTACCAGAACTGGCTCCCGCGCGCCCCGCCGCCGCTGCCGGCTGCCGCCCGGCCCGCCGCCGCGACCACCGGCACCGCCGGCCATGGAGCCCCTGCCGGCGGCCGCCGCCGCCGCATCCGCCGCGGCGCGTGCACGGCTCAGGTCTTGACAGGCACGCCCGCGGCAGCGGCGGCGGCGTCTGCCGCACGCGCGCCGCGCCTCTGTCGCCAGCGGCAGTGGTGGCGCGCACGAGGCGACGGCACCCGCCGTGGCGAGTGCCAGCGCCGCTTCAACCTCCCCCCCCGACGAGGGGCGCTTGGCCCGCGCCGCCACCCACGCGGCGCCGCCCGCAATGCGGCTCCGCGCCGCCGCCGTGCTGCCGCCGCCAATGGACGGCGGAAGCGCTGACGTCTGCGCCTTGGCTACCCCCGCCGCCGCCACCACTGGGAGCGCCTTGTCTCGGCCCCTCGCCGGCGGCTGGACGCACATTTGAGGTCGGCGCCTTCGCGACTGCCTCTCTTGCAGATGGTGAACCGGCGGGCAGGCCCGGAATTGCCGCCGGCCAAAAGCGTAGCAGGATCGGCGTCACCGTCCCGGCGGTGCCTACACCCCAACCCCCCGGCGCCGCCCCCGCCGAGGCGGCGCGGTGGCACCGGGCCGCCGGCCGTACTGCGGCCGCAAATGGGCGGTCGGAGCGCCGACATCTGCGCTTTGGCCACCACCGCCGCCGGCGCCACCGGGCGCGCCATGGCTCCGTCCCTCGCCGGCCCCTGGACGCGCTTCTGTCGTGCGTGCATTCGCCGCCGCCGCCGCTTTGGCCGCCGGCAGACCACCCGGATAGCTCGGCGTCCCCGCCCGGGCGGTGCCCGCGACCCCCCCCCCCC
>ENA-ORXM01004124-ORXM01004124.1-marine-metagenome-genome-assembly--contig:-NODE-4124-length-13279-cov-3.082942_pt1 | contig 13279 bp, 10 predicted proteins | sample MGYA00237867_ERZ511480 | MGnify/ENA primary metagenome ERZ511480 (study PRJEB26309, sample SAMN06266103) | marine metagenome | isolation source: Algal blade | place: United Kingdom:Sidmouth, United... | reverse complement strand
AAGAGGTCTAGCGCTTCGTCTAGTTTCTTTTGGTTGTTCTGTGTTATGGAAGAAACATATTGGGTCGCAAAGCGTTCGCTACTTTTGCCTCTGTTGGAGGTTAAAAAGTTGGTCAGCGCTGTTGTTTTTCTAAGGCTATTTCTTTTGGCGAAGTTCAAATCCATCTTTCGCATCTCCGCCAATCTCTTTTTGTCCAATTCATCTTCTGCGATGAGCTCGAAAAAATGAAGTACGCTTTCTTTGATTTGTTTTTGGTTTGTAAAACGGTCGTTACATAAGGCTTTCAATTCGCTTGCTCCTTTTAAAGTCTTCACGGTGAGTAGCATTTCCAAATCATTCAAATCATGAGGTGCCCGATTGAAAATGGCGTAAGAGGCTAGAATGAGTCCCGAAAAATCACGTTCGTACCAAAAGTTGCCGGAGTAGTTGGTGTAGGCCATTAAGATTTCCTCGGGACTCGCAGACTTTACCATTTGAAAGGCTGCGAGCTGCTCACCATACTTCCGAGAAAGGTAAATGGTACCTATGCCTTCCTTTTTATGAATCGCGTTTTTTAATAGTTGCTGAGGAATATTCGAACCGCCGTCTGCCTTTCCTTTAAATAAACGAGCAATCCCTGAAAAGGACATGCCATAAGCATTATCCTTTCCGAAGCCAAAAAAATTCTTACTCTCTACTTTAGTCAAAAAATAGACATAGCTATCCGGAAGTTCATTATAAGATAGAATCGGAACAATAGGAAATTTATTCAATTCTCCATTTTTATTCATTTCTTCCAACTCTTCTGCCTTCAAATGATTGTTCAACACGGTTTTTTCTCCGAAAACTGCCAATAACTTATGGTCTGTATCTCGCACCGAAGAAATAAAATTCGCATTCGGTTCCATTTTCATTTTCAATGGCCAAATCACATGAAAGAGTAGCAGCGCTAAAAAAACACCCCCCACAATTTTTATCGCTTTTAACCAGTCGTTCATGCTACTTTTCTTTTTTCAAAATCAGAAATAAATCGAATCAAATGATATAGGGCGGGGCTCACCCATCTCCAGAAAAGAAAGAGAAGGCCACCGTTAAATACGAGGGAGATGATGAGCCCAAAATTTGATGGAGAATACATGCGTATATATGCCGGAAGTAAGAACAAGGCGCCTAGCGCAATGAAAAAAACGAGCATGTTCTTCGTCGATTCGAAGACACCCGTAAGCCAATACAATCGAACGGACAATACTTTAGATTGCAAGGCCATTTTTACCCACGGATAATGAAAATGTAACCATGCGGCGATAAACAAACAGGCCGTAAAATGCAGTCGTGCGATAAATACCGCAAAGAAATTATGGAAGATGCGCCAGCCACTATCAAAGGTTTGAAAAGGATAGGAAACATACAAAAGCGTTTCAAAAAACATAAACAGCCCGAGGCACATAAACTGTAATTTCAAGCGGTCATGTGATAGATTGTAGCTTGAGGTAATATTCAACTTGCTGAGGCAATAAAGGACGGCATATAATCCGGAGAAATAGGAAATTGTATGGAGTCCGAAATAGGAAATCGGGTATTTGATGTTGGCGAGTGGAGAAAGCAAATCAGACCCAAACCAATACACATTGTTCATCAAGATATTGTACTCTATAATGCTCGAAGAAATGCTAAGGCATAAGGCTGAAAAAAGCAATTTGCTAAACACGAAGCAAAGGAAGCTAGTCACCATACCAATCAACAGGACTTTCAATGTGCCCCAGCCTTCTTCTTTGGCCACCTGAAGCTTGAACCAGTTCTTTCTCGGAATATAGAAAAAGACACAGGCGAACAAGGCCAATACAATTAGCAAGAGATATACGACTACTGCAGGCATAGTTAGATGGTTGAAATTCCGTCGGCAAAGGTTACGTTAAGGCCCAAATGTTCTTCGAGGGCATATTTCCAAAAAGCTCTTGCTTTATGGACGACTCCCGAATTTTTTGGTTCAGACATTACGATAAAAACAACTTCTCGATCTGCACCCTTTCCAACCCCATCGGGCAGATAATAGCCTACCATTTCGTTATAGGTTTTTTCCATTTGCTCGGGAGTGGTCGGTGGATTCTTATAAAAGTTGACCACCGGGTTGTTCTCAATCAAATCGCTGACCACGATAATGGTACCATCAGTTTTGTTGATGGCTTTCATCAAGGTAGGAAAGAGCGAAGTGCTCTCCATTTGATTGATGGAATCGAGACTTTTTAGATTTTCTTCGTGGGAATCATAGAAATTGCGCCATCCGATAACCAGTTTATTCCGTGCCTGACCCCAATCGGTATGAGAAAGTGCTGTGGACGTTGGGTTGTAGTAACTATGTGTAGAAATAATGCCGAAATCATAATTGACCGTAAAGCATTTTGGGCTTTCTTCTAAATCCAACTCCTGAGCGATAAGCCGTTCAAAATTCTCTTTGCGCAACTCGTGCTTTGCTCGATCAATAAGTGTCGAATCAGTAGCATCTACCAATACGGTAATATTTTTTGTCGTAACGGTTTCGCATTCCGTTTCGCAGCTCGCAAATAGCACTATCACTAGGGCCAAGCTGCATGTTATTATTATTTTTTTCATTTTGTGTTTTCTTTTATACCATTCATTCAAGCTTTCAGCGTACTCCGTTAGTCGTGAAGCGACTCCTATATCTCCCCAAAATCATAATCCTTCCATCGCAGACTTTGGGTCCCATCGCAGTAGTTCTCAAAATGCTCGCGATACTTGCTAAGTTCTTCGAAGGAAGTTATTTCTAAAGTGTTCAATTCTTTTTCGCAGTCCCCTATTTTATCGGAAATGCCTGAAGCCTTTTGCTCGAGTACGGAAACATCTCCTATAATTCGCTTGAATTCATTTTTTCCACTTTCATGGGACTCGATGAGTTGATTTTCTAACTTTTCCAAGCGTTTGTAAGAACCTTTGAGTTCATGGAATTTTAAATTCAAGTCTAATTGTTGGGGAGACTTTTCTTTGGGTTCTTCTACGATCGCAACAGGTTTTTGCTTTTTCTTTCGTCCCGTTTTACCATCGGCGCGATTGTAGATACTTCTTACCGCATTGGATAGGAAAAGTGCTAAAGTCACCATCATAACCGCACCTAGAATCAGGAATCCGTTTTTGATGAAGAAATTGGTAAAGGTCAGGGTTTCGTCCAAGGCCTGTGATTCAAAGAACCATTCCGCTACGGTAAATGTCAAGATGCTATAAACACTTAGTATCAATAAGGTAGGCAACCAAATCCAGCGCCATGGAATCTTTCGAGACGTCAGAAAACTAGCCGCGAATACAATAGGGATAAAAAATACCGACCGTAATATTATCTCTGGAAGGTCATGGGTTTCTGTTAAGATGTTGTAGAACAATACGCCCTCCCCAAAAATGAATAGCACCTCAATGGCATAAAGAAGCCATATCGGAATTCTTTTAGGGCCGTCTTTCGACTTCGGTTTCGGTTTTTCCTTCACCGGTTCAAAATCTTCTGCGCTATTAATTTCGTCTACATTAAATTTGCTTTCTAGGGTGTCGCCATTGAGTTGACAACGACGAATATGGTTTTTAATGTCCGTTTTTTGTTGGGTGATGAGCCCTTTTTGATGCATGATTTCTTCTTCTATGGATGCTGAGTTCGATTTGTTGAGCGCCACCACTTCTTTAGATAATTGCCCTTTGACGATTTCCATTTTACGGATATGATCCGATAAGGACTCGCCCAATTCACCGATGCGTTCATTCAGACCGTATTTTTTGGTCTTGTACCCGTTGATGATCTTTTGCTCGTCTAAGATAAAATCTTCATGCGGCAGCATGCCCAGGTTCGCTGAACGATACGCCATGTTCTTTAGCTCTTTATTTGAAAATACCATTTGTATGAAGTTATGAGTGCTGAGTTATAAGTTATGAGTACGCTCGATAACTAATTGATTCTTGCTAATTGTTTGTTGTTGTTGATAATTATCAAGAATGTAGCATTAAATAGAGCTCCGTTTCTAAGGAGACTTCGGGGCCTTGTGTTTTGGAACGTACTGGTACAGCTTCGTCATTTTCAGCTTGATGAATTTCTGAAAAAAGCGTTTCCATTTTGGTTTCGTCGTAGGCGATGATGGGTTTGCCCCAAATCGACTGGTCTTTTTTGAAGAGATTTTGTCCTAAGTTCATTGTAGTGTGTTTATGCGGTTTTTAAGTTAATCGCGCATAAAACATTTTGGGGACATTTTATTTTTAAAAAACTAGAAAGAAATAACTTTGTACTACAATGCACAATAGGTATTGAGCTATGGCTAAAATTCATTTAAGGAAACCTCAACGATGCACTAAGCAGTCGTAGTTGACAGAAAAAATTGCTTACTAAAAACTAAAAAAATTACTTAGCCGTCCAACCGCCATCCACAGTAAGCATAGAACCTACCATATAACTACCTGCATCGCTCGCCAAAAACATGGCGGCTCCTTGTATTTCTTTCAATTCACCCCAACGAGCTAAAGCCGTTGCACCTACAATAAATTTTTTGGCCTCTTCAGTACCCGCTATAGGAATATTCATTTCGGTTAAAAAAGGTCCAGGACAAATAGCATTTACGGTAATATTAAATGGAGCCAGCTCAAGCCCTAAAGCTCTAGTCATTTGAACGACTGCACCCTTGCTAGTAGCATAAGGCGTTCTATTGGCAAGGCCGACCAAGCCCAAAGTACTGGCCATATTTATAATTCGACCCCATCCATTTTTTTTCATTTGAGGCACTACGGCTTTTGAGGCCAACCAAATTCCATCCACATTTACTTTCATCACCTGTTGGAATTCTTCATGTGAAAGTTCGTCGATTGCCCCCCGGATATTGATGCCAGCACTATTGATCAGAATGTCAATGCTGCCCAGATCATTTTGCGCCGAAGCTACCGCTTGATTTATTTGCGATTCATCCGTAACATTTGCGGAATATGCCTTTGCTTCAACACGGTATGTTTGCGATAGAGATTCGGCTGCGGCCTGCCCTTCTTCTAAATTGCGATTGACCAAAGCTATATTCGCCCCAGCAGAAGCCAAACCTGCCGCCATGGCCAAACCTAAGCCTTTAGAGCCTCCGGTAATCAATGCATTTTTTCCTTTTAAATCAAACAGCTGTATTCCTGGTAATTTTGTATCAATCATAGGTATCGTTTCGATTTTATTTAACTAAAGCCGAAGTTCTTTTTAGCGAATCGTACTGAAGTCTCATTATTCTCTATTTCTAAAGCCAATTGCTCATCTTCAGACATCTCCGAAACACGAGCTAAGGCATCTTTAGATTTATGTTCTTTTATTTTTTGTAGAAAAACAGCAAGTTCCCTTGCCGTAATTTTGTCAAAAGTCGCCCAATAGTTTTCTGTCAAGCAAGGAATTTTCAATGGGTCTCTGGTTATCATTTCCAAATTAAAACGAATATCAGGATTATGCTTACGAAGTACAGAAATCATTCCTTCAATATCCAAAAAACCATCCCCAAGATTTACCTCTGACATTAGAAACCCATCTTCATATTCTTCAACAGCCATGTCCTTCAGATGAACGGTAAATGCATAGGGTGCAAGCGCTTTTACCACTTCCATTGGGTCTTCCATGAGCGAGAGATTATTTCCGGTGTCAAGCGTTACCCCCACCCATTCACTATCCAAATGTTTTAAAATTTCAAGAAACTCATCTGTTCGCCAGTCTTTATGATTTTCAACGGCCAGACGCATTTTATGTTTCCGCATGATAGGCTCAGCCAGTTGTAATGATTTTTCTGAAGAGCGTCTAAAATTTTGAAAAGCTTCTTTAGAATCGAAATTCTCATAACGTCTACCCGAAAGGCAAACCGTGCGGATAATTTCAACTTCCATGGCCTTTGTCTCCTGAACTTGTTGATCAAATCTTGCGACATCAGTTTCATCTTTAGGCAACTTGATTTGTCCTTCCATAAAGAAATTAAGTTCTTTTCGACGCTTCAATATTTTCTTGGCTAATTTAGAATCTAACCCATGCATGGTCAATTGCGCACCACTAAAACCAAGTGAACTAAAGTGTTCTATCATCTCCAAAGCATCTGCATATTCTGGGTACTTCTTACTTTTTATTTTACGATACCGACGCAGCATAAAAGTAGCCTCTGCAGCTCCAAATCTGGTTTCTTGAAAAGCGGTAGGAATACCTGAAAATAATGGTAGCCCCATGGCTAAGGCGCCACCGGTAGAATTTTTAATAAAAGTTCTTCGTTTCATACTCGTCATTTCAGCTTCGCGGAAATACCTTTCTAAAGTAGTGATTTTTGCTTTGCCATAAAACGGGTTCGGTTGGAATGCGTAGTTTCTTTTACCAAAAACAGCTGTGGGGCAACAGAACCATACATTTAATACCCAATTAATTCCATTTAATTTCCTGCCATTTTGCTAACCACAAGAAAGATGTTTACTTTAATAGCATTGATTGAACAACTTATTTAAGCAGCTGTAAACGTTTAAACACTTAATCAACCCAATTATGATAGCCATCCTCTTATTAGTACTAAGTGTTTTACTCATCATTGTATTAACCGTGAAATTGAAGGTGCATCCTTTTTTAGCGCTTCTTGCTGCGGCGCTATTCTTTGCACTTTTTTCAGGAATGTCTTTGGATACCATTGTTCAACTGGTCAATGACGGATTTGGTATTACCCTTGGTAAAATAGGAATCGTTATCGTTTTGGGTGTCATTATCGGTGCGTTTTTGGAACATTCAGGTGGCGCCTATAAATTGGCAGAAGTGGTGCTTCGTTTTATTGGTAAAAAGCGTGTTCACGAAGCTATGGGTATAGTGGGTTTCATTGTATCTATTCCAGTATTTGCAGATAGTGGATTCATCATTTTGAATCCATTGAACAAAAGTTTGACTAAAAAAGCAGGACTGTCCATTGTCGGTACGGCTACCGCCCTAATTCTTGGTTTGATGATTACCCATGTTTTGGTACCCCCTACTCCTGGGCCTATAGCAGCAGCCGGAATAATAGGAGCTGATGTAGGTCTGGTCATGCTCATAGGGCTGATCATCGGAATGCTTTCATTAATCGTTGCCATTATTTACTGTAAAAAAATGGGCTCTACATATTTTATTGATCCAAACCCTAAAATTACAGACGAAGAAATTCAGCAGAAGATGAAACAAGCACCAAGTGCTTTTAAATCTTTCTTACCTATTTTAATTCCGATTTTGCTCATTGTTGGAAAATCGATCATGGACTTCAATTTGGTGGAAGGTGAAGAACCTACTGCTATGGTGAAGTTCATTTCTTTTATTGGCTCTCCTATCATTGCGTTACTCATTGGTATGCTGTTCGCATTCTTACTCCCTAAAAAATGGGACAACGAAATGTTGGCCACAACGGGTTGGGTAGGTAAGGCGCTTGCAGATGCTTCCAATATCATTTTAATTACCGGTGCAGGAGGTATTTTTGGAACCATCCTTCAAAATAGTGGTATCGCCGATGTTTTAGCAGCATCGCTTTCAGGGGCCAATCTTGGTATTTGGCTTCCGTTCTTGCTCTGTGCAGCGATAAAAACGGCTCAAGGCTCCTCAACGGTAGCACTCATCACCACGGCTTCTATTGTTGCTCCCTTATTACTCACTATGGGCTTTACCACAGAAATTGACAAGGCCTTGGTAGTAGCTGCGATTGGCGCTGGTGCTATGGTAGTTTCACATGCAAACGATAGCGGCTTTTGGATTTTGACACAATTTTCAGGCATCGATGTAAAGACCGGTTATCGGGTATATACGTTAGGAACCTTAGTAGTTGGTACGTTTGCAGCGCTCTGCGTATTCATAGCCAGCTTCATCTTCTAATGCTACATTATATGGGTTTTAAAAGCATACGTTTCATAATAATTTTGCTGCTGCCCGCTTTGCTTTTTATTAATTGTAAAAAGCCCATTTCACCTCCCTTAACCCCAAATGAGGCCCTCGAAACATTTCAACTGGCCGATGCGGACCTCCACATAGAGTTAGTCGCATCAGAACCCCTAGTACAAGACCCAGTTGCCATTGCATTTGATGAAAATGGTAGGCTTTGGGTGGCCGAGATGCTAGGTTTCATGCAAGACATTGATGGTAAAGGTGAAAAGGATAAAATTGGTAGAATCTCCATCCTATTTGATGATGATGGCGATGGTGCCATGGATCGTAGACAGACCTTTTTAGATAGCCTTATGCTACCAAGAGCTTTGGCTATAGTCAAAGGAGGTGCTTTGGTTGCCGAAAACATGCCACTTTGGTATGTTGCCGATACGGATGGGGATCTTAAAGCGGATAAAAAAATCTTAATTGACTCCCTGTATGGGGGCTTGGGGGTACCCGAACATTCTGCCAATGGCCTTTTGCGAGGCATAGACAATTGGTTTTACAATGCCAAATCAAAATACCGCTATAAAAAAATAGGAGACGAATGGGTGAAAGACGAGACCGAATTTAGAGGGCAATGGGGTATTTGTCATGACGATGCGGGGCGTTTGTTTTACAACTACAATTGGTCACAGTTACACGCAGATTTAGTACCCCCCAATGCCTTGCTAGCCAATGAAAATCATACGCCTACTTCAGGCATCGATCATGGGCTCACACTAGATCGGCGCATCTTTCCTATACGAACCAATACCGCGGTAAACCGAGGGTATGTACCAGGTACCTTAGACGAAAACAAGCGGCTATTAGAATTTGCATCGGCCTGCGGTCCGTTAATTTATAGAGGCACTTCCCTGCCAACGTCATATCGTGGTGATGCTTTTGTATGTGAACCAACTTCGAACCTCATCAAACAGAACAAAATTTTCGAAGAAGGATTTATGCTACGTGCAGCAGGGGCGTATACAGACCAAGAGTTTTTAGCCTCTACGGATGAGCGATTCCGTCCGATTTCTTTGGCCTCAGGGCCAGACGGTGCCATCTACGTGGTTGACATGTATAAAGGAGTGATACAGCACGCCCCGTATATGACCGAATACCTTCGGGAAGAAACCCTGAAACGCGGTCTAGATAAACCGATACATATGGGTCGAATTTGGAGGATAACTTCGAAAGGAGATCAGAAAATTGATAAGCCTAATCTTTCGAAAATAGAGACCAAGGCGTTAGCCCAACAACTACATAGTGCGAATGGCTGGACACGAGATACGGCTCAGCGATTATTGATAGAACGCGATGACCCTGCTGCCGTATCTGAAATGATAGCCATACTCGCAACAAAAGATTCGAAGGGTAAGATACATGCGTTATGGACTTTGGAAGGCCTCGGATTCTTGTCTCCCGAGGTGCTGCTTACCGCCGTGCGATCTAAAGACCCTGTAGTTGCTCAAACCGCCTTGCGTCTTTTGGTAGCGTCTCTTTCAGAAACCCCAGCTATTTCAAAAGGTATTGAAAACTACATCAAAGAACATTATGATACCGTTGAAGCACCCGTACAACTACAAATGGTGCTCGCAAGTGCTGCGATTGATTCTGAAGTAGCTTTTGATATTTCGCTAAAATTTCTATCCGAATATGGTCAGCTGCCTGTTGCTCGAGATGTCATAATGAGTAGTTTGGCGGGTAGAGAAATAGACATGCTACAAACACTATTGTCAAAAAGTGGAGCGATGGTCTACAATCAAAATCAAGAAATATTCTTGGAGCTATTAGCCACCGCAATTGCCAAATCTGCTTCTGAATCAGCGATCTCAGAATTGAAACACACCGCTTCACTTTTCAAAGATTCCACACATACCTGGGTCAAAGATGCGTTACTTTCTGGGGCTGAAAATGTCAAGCCAGATTTCGTTGTCAATGTATCTCATTCCCTAAATATCAAGCCTGAAGTACTGTCTGCCGGGCGGCAACAATACCTCAATATCTGTGCTAGTTGTCATGGTACTAATGGTGCTGGTATGAAACGCTTTGCTCCTCCCTTAAAAAATTCAGAATGGGTGACCGGTAACGATCAAAAATTGGCCATGCTTCTATTACATGGTATGCAGGGCCCTGTTGAAGTTAATGGAGAAACCTACGACACCCCTGATATTCTGCCCGAAATGCCTTCGTTCTCCACGCTGCAAAATGAAGACATTGCCGCCATAGCCACCTATATCCGAAATGCTTGGGGTAACGCTGGTGAGGAAGTCACCAGCAGAACGGTGGGAAGCGTTCGCTTTAGAACACAAGGTAAAATTACGCCGTGGACGGCCACCGAGTTAGATACGCTAGTCTTCGACTTAGATTTGTAGAGGGTTAAGGCTTCGTTCTTAAAAGATAAGCTATCAACTATAGCGCAATGTGTTTTTGTGGCTTACTTTATTCGTCAATTTTAAAGATTTGATTCGTTTTTCGCCGAACGGTTCGTGTCACAAATTCCTCAATCGTAAGTTTTTCGTTGTTGAATTCAATGCTTTTGATTTTATCAAAATAACGGTAATTGCTGGTTGCTGCTATTCTAGAGGTAGCATTTTCAGGAATTTCAACAGCCCAGGTAAACGCATTTAGTTGCTTTATTTGTAGTGATTTTAAGGTTTTCTTTTTTAAGAAACGCTTGGGTTTCAAAATACCATGTTCATAATGAAACGTGTACTTTTTATATTCTGAAATTTCAATAGGGGTGTTGTAGACAATTTTAAAAAAGACAGGTTTAGATGTAGAATTTTGCACAAACAAATTGGTTCGAACGGAACAGCTATACATTAAAGTAAAGGCTAGAAAGATCAAAGCATAACAAAGTACTCTCATGCGCATTTGCAATTGTTAATTATTCTTTATTTGAAACTTTAGGGAGCTAGCCTACGACTTTCCATGCAAGAGCGTGGCCAACTCTTTACCGTAGTCTATTAATGCCATGGTTTCATCGGTTCGTGCTAATTTGATTTTATCAAAAATGACAAGCGCCTCGCCATTACTTTCCAAATGATAAATCTGATGATTTTCGAAAAAGCTAATTATTTCAGGAGTGAAAAAAGACCGAATTTCGGACTCCTCTTTTCCCGTAAGCAGGAATTTTTTAGAAAAATCAGGATACATTTCAAAATCAATGTCTTTATACCCCGTAAATGCGATCACGCGATCAATTATTTTTCCAAATACGCCTTCTTTTTCCATGGTGAAAACGGGTATTTCTTTATTCAATGTTAGGGTCATTAGTGTTGTATTAAAGGTCTCCGCTGTAAAAGCTTGACCTTCATTGAAGGTTACATCTGCAATTTCCCAAGACACATTAAAATCTTTAAATGTCCCTTTCAAACAATTCGTTTTACGTTCGATAGGCCGAACTTCAAAGAAGTGGAAATTCTTTAAATACGAAGTATTCCAATCGACTTGATTCGCATATTCATAATCCCTTTCATTCGCTAAATCTTGTAATCGCGTTTGCCTAGGCGATAGTTTCGTGGTAGGATTGTTCAAACAAATCTTTAAGGCTCGATTATAAGTCGATGAGGAGACATGCGAATCCAAACCTTTGATGATGACTTTACCACCCGTATCCTTTTGCGTTTTTAAGTAATCTACTAGAAAATCCATATAGGTGATACCTACCAATTTTGTTTCTGATAGATCAATATTCACATCGGCCCCTGAAGGAATTTGCGCCACCAATTTATCGACTTTCAAAATGCCCAAAAAGTTCGCTATTCCTTTGATATTTAAATCGTAACTGCCATCTGCATTCGTCACCAAATTGGAACCCGATTTATAAATCATTTTAAAGAATTGCGGAATAGACACCCGCGCCAATAGCATATGACTGATCATGGCCAGTACCAATCCGCCCAACAATCCAATTAAGAGGTTCGTATATAGGGTTAAGACCATAGTAGCCACAAAAAATATTAATTGCTCGGTACCTTGACTGTAGACCTGTTTAAACACCGCAGGCGAAGCCAATTTAAAGCCTGTATACACGAGTAAAATAGCAAAAGCACATAGCGGTACTTGTCGCATAACGGGGCTCAATACCACAATGAATAGCAACAACAAAAGGCCCTGATACATATTTGACCATTTGGTCTTCGCACCATTATGAATATTGACTGTACTACGAATAATCACCGCAATAATAGGCAAGCCACCAATCGCACCAGCGACCATGGTACTCATGCCGATACCGATCAAATCTTTATTCAAATCGGTCTTTCGTTTGTACGGATCAATTTTGTCAACTGCTTTTGCAATGGCTAAGGACTCAATACTAGTGATAATTAAGATGGATAATACGGTGGTCCAGAATTCTATAGTGGCAATTTTACCGAAATTAGGATGCATTATAGAATCTGAAATATTATCGGGAATATCTAATAATAATTTTGGCCCTACCTCATAGGCCTTTCCAAAGAAGGAGAGGGTATGTTCGTCAAAGAAATTGAAAAAATATACAAAGGGAATGGACAGCGCAATGACCCACATGGGCGCCGGTAAAATATGGAAAAACCGATTCGTGATTTTGGAATTAAATAAGAGTAAAAGTAGGCCTGCCAAAGCAATAATCACCACAAAAGGATTCGCTTGCGGTAAGTACACCACCGCATCGACGAGGTTTTGTATAATGCTCGGACTATCAGAATATGTGCCCAAGGCAACATGGATTTGTTTGGCAAAAATGATAATTCCGATAGCTGCCAAAAGTCCATGAATGACGGAAGAATGGAAAATATCCGCTAATCGCCCCAACTTCAATAAACCTAATAACACCTGAATCGCACCCGAAACCACTACTGCTGCCAATACATAATTAAAGGCTTGCCCTTTACCATCATCCATCAATGCAATACCCAAAAGAATGACCGCAATAACGCCTTTGGCAGGCCCGTTAACGGATACATGACCGCCTCGATAAAGAGTCGTTACCACACCGCCAACAATTGCTGAAAATATACCAGCCATTGCAGGTGCACCCGCTGCCAAAGCAATCCCTAAAGAAAGCGGTAAAGCAATGAGTGAGACACTTATCGCTGCGATTAAATCACTTCGCCAATTTTCAATTAATCCCTTAAAGCCTGTTTTTGGTGTAATTTCCATTTATTTAATTATCCAGTAGATTAAAAATAGTAAGATTAGCTTAAATTCGCAAGATAGGAAAAATGTGGAATTATTTGGAATGGGCGTTGAGAGATGCCCGACATATTAAGTCTGGAAAGGTCAAAATAGAACATTTACAATAGACTTTATGAATAGACTTGTTACCCAGATAGAAATAGTTAGTTGGAATTTAGATTTTTTCGATAGTTTTCTTTAAAGAATCATTGAATAGTCCCTCTATTGGATTATTTTTTA
>ENA-ORXM01004123-ORXM01004123.1-marine-metagenome-genome-assembly--contig:-NODE-4123-length-13282-cov-3.740326_pt1 | contig 13282 bp, 15 predicted proteins | sample MGYA00237867_ERZ511480 | MGnify/ENA primary metagenome ERZ511480 (study PRJEB26309, sample SAMN06266103) | marine metagenome | isolation source: Algal blade | place: United Kingdom:Sidmouth, United... | reverse complement strand
AACCAGATGCTCGATCGCATCGAGGATCTGATGAAGAGCATGCAGCAGGTCACCAACAACGTCGCCCACGATCTTCGGAGCCCGCTGACTCGCCTCCGGAACCGCCTCGAGGTGACGCTGCTCGAGGAGCGCGATCCGGACAACTACCGTGCCGTCATGAGCGAGGTCATCGGCGATGCCGACAGCCTGATTCACACGTTCAACGCGATGCTCGGTATCGCTCGTCTGGAGGCGGGTATCGACGCCGTCGAGTGGTCCGATGTTCGGATCGGGAACGTGCTCGAAGAGCTCGCCGAGCTCTACGAGGCGGTTGCCGAAGAGGAGGAGGGGCTCGATTTCGTGGTCCGTATCGAGGCCAATCCGCGCTACCGCTGCAACCCACACCTGATCGCGCAGGCGGTGACCAATCTGCTCGACAACGCGATCAAGTACACCCCGCGGCCCGGCCGCGTCACGCTCGCCGTGAGCGGCGACGACGAGCGCTTCACGATCAGCGTCAGCGACGATGGCCCGGGCATACCCGAGCACGAGCGCGAGCGCGTGTTCAAGCGCTTCGTGCGACTCGAGAACGAGCGCAACACGCCGGGTAACGGTTTGGGATTGAGCCTGGTCAAGGCGGTCGCGCGGCTGCACAAGGCCGAGCTCGAGCTCGAGGACGCACGCCCCGGTCTACGCGTCGTCCTGATCTGCACGCGACGAAAGCCCTCCGGAGAGCGTGAACCCGGCCCCCGTCGGCAAGGGCATCTCGACGGGCGCCCCGCCGCTCGCGCGGAGGTGGCGCGAGAGGCCTCCCCGAAGAACGCGGCCGCCTGAACCGGGTGGTCTCGAGGCGGCGCGACGTGAGCGGAACCGGTGGCGCGAGCGGCCGATCGGCGCGGACGCTCCGCCTCAGCGCAGCCTCGCCGAGTCGTCGAGGAGTACGGCACCGTCATGCTCGACACGCCAGACCCAAAGCGTGCTCGACCCACTGACCGTCGGGGCGAGCCGCAGACGGATCTCGTCCCCCGGGGCGAGCGACCCGAGCGAGTCGCGCCATCCGGGCCGGATGCGCGCCCCGTGCGGCTCTCCCTCGGTGTCCTCGAACCACAGATAGTGACGCCCCTGCCCGCCTGATCTCACGATCGACAGCCCCTCGAAGCTCGCCTGCCGCTCGACGCTCTCGGCGAGAATCGGCGCACCGTGACTCTGCGCGCTCTCGCCGCGATAGTGAAAATACAGCCCCGTCGCCAGCATGATGACCGGTAGTCCACTCAGAATGGAGTAGATCCTGCTCTTGCCGGGCGGCTCCGATGCAGGGGCGAGCGCCGCGGGGGCGGGCCGAGGACCCGTGCCGTGACCGTACCGGGGACCGGCGGCGCGGCGAATTCGCTCTTGACGTGCCGCGCCGTCGGCCGCGACCCGGGCATCGGGGGAGAGGGGAGGCGCGGCGGCGCGGTCGCGGGGAGTCGGGCGGTGCGGCATCGGGACGGGGCTCGGCGTCGGCTCGGCTTCGGTGGTGGGAGGTGCGGCGGGCGTCACGCGGGTATACTCGCCCGCCCCTCATCGGACACTTCCTCGATGCGACCCAGTGGCCGAGCCGTCGACGAGCTGCGCAGCGTCGCCCTGCACCGACGATACACCAGGCATGCCGCCGGATCGACGCTCGTCGAGATGGGCGACACGAAGGTGCTGTGCACGGCGAGCGTCGACAACCGAACGCCACCATGGCTCAAGGGTAGCGGTCAGGGCTGGGTCACCGCCGAGTACGGCATGCTGCCCGGGGCCACTCACACCCGCAGCCGACGCGAGGCGGCGAGCGGCAAGCAGTCGGGCCGCACCCAGGAGATCCAGCGCCTGATCGGCCGCGCGCTGCGCGCCGGGATCGATCTCGATGCGCTCGGCGAGCGTACCGTCACCATCGACTGCGATGTGCTGCAGGCGGACGGCGGCACCCGAACCGCCTCGATCACCGGCGCCTACGTCGCGCTGCACGATGCGATGGAGACATTGCTCGGCGAGCGTCGGATCGCGAAGAATCCCCTCCACGGCTCGATCGCCGCCGTCTCGGTCGGCATCGTCGACGGCACCCCCGTGCTCGATCTCGACTATGCCGAGGACTCGAAGGCCGAGACGGACATGAACGTGGTCATGAACGAGGCCGGCGGCTTCATCGAAATCCAGGGCACGGCCGAGGGTCACGCGTTCCGTGACGACGAGCTCACCCGGCTGCTCGAGCTCGCCCGCACCGGTATCGCCGCCCTCGTTCGACATCAGGACGAGGCGCTCGGGCGATGAGCGGAGCGACGGCAGGGGCGCCCGCGAGGGCGTCCCGGTCCGCAGGGGAGATCGTCTTCGCCAGCGGCAACGCCGGCAAGCTCGCCGAGCTCGACGCCCTCCTCGCCCCGCTCGGCTATCGCGTGCGCGCACAGGGCGAGTTCGGTGTCGAACCGGTGGAGGAGACGGCGACGACCTTCGTCGAGAACGCGCTCCTGAAGGCCCGCCACGCGACCCTCGTCTCCGCACTGCCGGCGATCGCCGACGACTCGGGACTCGAGGTCGACGCGCTCGACGGAGCGCCTGGGCTCCATTCGGCTCGGCATGCCGAGCGTCACGGACGAGGATCGGGGGACGCGGCCAACAACGCGCTGCTGCTCGAGCAGCTGACGGGGGTCGAGTCGGCGCGCCGCACCGCCCGATTCAGGAGCGTCGTGGTGCTGCTCCGGGGCGCCGAGGATCCGTCGCCGATCATCGCCGAGGGCGTCTGGGAGGGGAAGGTGCTCGAGCGACTCGAACCCGGCGGCGGGTTCGGCTACGATCCGCTCTTTCTCGGGCGCGATACCGACGAACCGGCCTCGCGCCTCGCCCCCGCCGTGAAGAACCGCCTCAGCCATCGCGGCAAGGCCGTCGCCGCCCTGCTCGCGGCGCTCGAGAGCGCACCTCTACGTCGGTGAGCGCCGCCACGACCGCGCCGGACGACACGCGGCACTTCACCGCACTCCCGCCCCTCTCGCTCTACGTGCACCTGCCGTGGTGCGTCCGCAAGTGCCCCTACTGCGACTTCAACTCGCACGAGATGCGCGGCGAGATTCCGGAGACGGCCTACGTCGACGCGCTGCTCGCCGATCTCGCCGCCGAGATGCCCTCCATCTGGGGGCGGAACCTGGTGTCGGTGTTCATCGGCGGCGGCACCCCGAGCCTGTTCTCGGCCCGGGCGCTCGATCGGTTGCTCGGCGGCATTCGTGCGCTGACGGGGCTCGCCCCGAGCGTCGAGATCACTCTCGAGGCCAATCCCGGCACGGTCGAGCAGCAACGCTTCACCGACTATCGTGCTCTCGGCATCAACCGTCTCTCGCTCGGCGTGCAGAGCTTCGACGACGGCGCCCTCGCCGCTCTCGGGCGCATCCACTCTGGCGAGGACGCGCGGCGGGCGATCGACGTCGCGCGCCGCGCGGGCTTCGACGCGCTGAACCTCGATCTGATGTTCGCCCTGCCTGGCCAGAGCCTCGCTGCAAGCCTCGCCGATGTCGAGGCGGCGCTCGCCCGAGCCCCCGAGCACCTCTCCTGCTACGAGCTCACCCTCGAGCCGAACACGCTGTTCGCGCGCTTCCCCCCGGCACTGCCCGACGACGACGCGCGCTGGGAGATGCAGCGAGCGATCGCCGAGCGGCTCGTCGCAGCGGGTTTCGCCCGCTACGAGATCTCGGCCTGGGCGAGACGAGGGCACGCCTCGGTGCACAACACGAACTACTGGCGCTTCGGTGACTACGTGGGCATCGGAGCCGGTGCCCACGGCAAGATCAGCCGCGCCGACGAGGGCACGATCACGCGCCGCTGGAAGAGGAAGCACCCGGCGCGCTACCTCGAGCTCGCGGGTTCGGGCGCGGTCGATTCCGGGGCGCTCGTCGGCGGTCAATCGACGATTCCCCTCGCCGATACGGCGCTCGAGTTCATGATGAACGCACTCAGACTCGTCGAGGGGTTCGAGATGCCGCTGTTCGAGCGCCACACCGGCGTGCCGCTCGCCCGCTGGCGGCGCGCGATCGCCGCGGCAACGGAGGCGGGGTTGCTCGAGCGGACCGGACTCTCGCTGCGGGCGACGCCGCGGGGGCTCGACTGCCTCAACGATCTCCTGCAACACTTCATGGAGGCGGGCGAGGACGAGAGCGGAGCGCCTCCGCCGCGTCGCTACCCGGTGATTCCGCTGCGCGCGGAGCGCGCTCGCGACTGAAGGGCCGAGCGGAGCGCTGGGCGGCGCCCGGTGGAACGCCTGCCGGGGAGGGCGGTCCGATGGCGCGTCTTGCATTCGACGGCGTCGACCCCTAGTATCGCGATCCGTTTTCGTGCAGTCCGGAGTGGTCATGAAACCCGACATCCATCCTCAGTACAAGCAGATCAGCGTGAGCTGTAGCTGCGGAAACACCTTCGAGACGGGTTCGACCGCCGGACGCGACCTCAGCGTCGAGGTCTGCTCCGCCTGCCACCCGTTCTACACCGGCAAGCAGAAGGTGCTCGACACCGCCGGTCAGGTCGACAAGTTCCGCCGCCGGTACGGCTCGAAGTAGGGCTCGCCACAACGTGTGTCCGGGCGTCCCGCCGCCCGGCGCACGGCTTCACCCGCGCGTGAGCTCCCCGCGCCCGCTCTGCCTGATCGACGCGAGCATCTACATCTACCGGGCCTGGCACGACTGGCCGGCCGCCACGCGCGACCCGGCAGGACGACCGGCCAACGCCGTCGCGGGCTTCGCCGACACCCTTCTCGAGCTGCTCCTTCGCGAACGTCCGGAAGGCGTCGTCTGCGCCTTCGACACCTGCGGCCGGGAAGGCGTGCGCAACGTCCTCTTCCCCGACTACAAGCGCGCCCGTCCGCCGACCCCACCCGATCTCGCCGCGCAGATCGGCCGCTGCATGACGCTCGCTCCCGCGCTCGGTATCGCCGCCTTCGGCAGCCGCCGGGTCGAGGCCGACGACATCATCGGCCACTTCGCTCGTCTGGCACACGAGCGAGGCCTGCCGCTCACCATCGTCAGCGGCGACAAGGATCTCGCCCAGCATGTCGCCGAGGGTGACACCTACTGGGATTTCGGGCGGCAGCCGAAGCGTGACGCGAAGGCGCTCGAGCGCCGCCTCGGCGTCCGCCCGGAACGCATTCCCGACTGGCTGGCCCTGTGCGGCGACCGCTCCGACGGCATTCCGGGTGTTCCCGGTGTGGGGCCGGCCACCGCCGCCCGTCTGATCCGCAAGTGGGGCTCGCTCGACGTCCTGTACGCGAACCTCGACCGAGTGCACCGCATGCGCTTTCGCGGCGCCCCGGGCGTTGCCGCGCGGTTGACCGAGCACGAGCGCACGGTAAGACTCGCCCGACGGCTGACCGGATCGATCGGGGATTCCGCTCTCCCCGACACGCTGTCCCCACTGACGCGCCGTCCGCTCACCGAGGAGGCGTACCGAGCCGCGCTCCTCGCCGCCGGTCTCGACGCGCGTCGGGCCGAGAGAGGGGCGGCGGCCCTGGCCGCCATCCCGGCCGCTACGGACATCGCGTGAGCGAGGCCGCGCCGCCGCTCCTGCTGTTCAACAAGCCGTTCGACGTCCTCTGCCAGTTCACCGACGCCGCCGGCCGGCGCACCCTCGCCGATTTCATCGACGTACCCGGTGTCTACGCCGCCGGCCGACTCGATCGCGACAGCGAGGGACTCGTCCTGCTCACCGGCGACGGCGTTCTCCAGCACCGCTTGAGTCACCCCCGCCACAAGCTCGTCAAGCGCTACCTCGTGCAGGTCGACGGCGAGAACGACGCGCAGGCGCTCGAGCGGCTCGTCAGCGGCGTGACGCTCGCCGACGGCGCGGCCCGCGCCGTCGCGGCCACGTCGCGGGAGCCCCCAGCGTGGCTCTGGCCACGCGACCCACCGGTACGCTACCGGGCGCGGATCCCGACCAGCTGGCTCGAGCTCGCCCTCGACGAGGGTCGCAACCGGCAGGTGCGACGCATGACCGCCGCGGTCGGGCACCCGACCCTGCGTCTCGTGAGGACCGCGGTCGGTCCGTACCTGCTCGACGATCTCGCCCCGGGGCAGTGTCGTCACGCCTCGCCCGAGGCGCTGGCTCCGGACTCCACCGGAGAGCCGCGGTCACGCTCGAGGCGGGCGGCGAGATCGAGAGGGCAGGGACGACGACGCTGAGCGAGTTCGAGCGTCCCGCCCGCCGTTGCGTGCTCAGAGATCGCGTTCGACGGAATCGGCAGCGATGCGTTCGAGCGCGTCACGGTGCGGGGAGGGTGGCACCGCCGCGAGCGCGGCGATCGCGGCCTCCGCCGAGTGACGAGCACGGACCATCGAGCGCGCCAGCGCATCGGTCGCCGCGATCGTCTCCAGCACTTCCGACAGGGCGTCGAGCCCGCCCGTGGAAATAGCGGTGGCCACCGTCTCGCGCTGAGCGGGAGTACCGTCTCGCATCGCGTAGATCAGCGGCAGCGTCGTCTTGCCTTCGGCGAGATCGTCGCCGACGTTCTTGCCGAGCGTGCCGCTGTCGCTGCGGTAGTCGAGCACGTCGTCGACGATCTGGAAGGCAGTGCCGAGGTGCATGCCGTAGTCGGCGAGCGCCCGGCGGATCGTGTCCGGGGCGTCGGCGAGCACGGCCCCGAGCTCGGTCGCGGCGCGGAACAGCCGTGCCGTCTTCGCCTCGATGACCTCGACGTAGTGCGCCTCGCTGACCCCCGGCTCGTGGACGTTCAGCAGCTGCATGACCTCCCCTTCGGCGATCCGGTTCGTCGTCGAGGCCATGATGTCCATGACCGTCATGCTGCCGATCTCGACCATCATCTCGAAGGCGCGCGAGTAGAGGAAGTCACCGACCAGCACCGCCGCCTCGTTGCCCCAGACCGTGTTGGCGGTCTCCTGCCCGCGGCGCAGCTCCGAGGCATCGACCACGTCATCGTGTAGCAGGGTCGCGGTGTGGATGAACTCGATGATCGCGGCGACGGTGATCGGGCGTGTGTCGGCGACCCCGCAAGCGCCGGCGCTCAGCAGCACCAGCTGCGGGCGCAGTCGCTTGCCGCCGTTGCCGATGATGTAGGCCCCGAGGCGGTTGACGAGCGCGACCTCGGAGGCGAGCCGCTCCCGGATCAGGGCATCGACGCGGGCCATGTCGTCCGCGACGAGTACGCGGCAGTCCTCAGTCGACAATGGCATCGGGCAGTGGCGTTTCGGGAGAGCGGCGTCTGGGAAGGTGGTACGCCGCGCCATGGTGGCAAGTTCACGTCGGACGATCAACCGCCGGCACACGCTCGTTGACGTGCCGACGAGGCAACGTTATGCTAGCGGGCTTTCCGCGGCATGGTGTCGCGGCGGTGCGCACGCTCCCGATTTCACCCGATCCCGCCTCGTGCTCGTGGCGAGGAGAATATCCGTGACATCGAGTCCCGGATCGAGTCTCGGATCGAGTCCGGCGGGTCGAGTCCCGGATCGGATCCCGGATCGGGTCCGGATCGAGAGCGAGGGACGCACCTTGCCTGGAGATAGCCTCAGCAATGTACGCGGTGATACGGACCGGTGGCAAGCAGTACCGGGTCAGCGAAGGGGACCGGTTGAAGGTGGAGTCCCTGTCGGCCGAGGCGGGCTCCGAGGTCACGCTCGGCGACGTGCTCGCGGTGGGTAGCGGCGAATCGGTGACGCTCGGCGCCCCGCTCGTCGCGAACGCCTCGGTCAGCGCACGGGTCGTGCAGCACGGTCGCGGCAAGAAGGTCCGCATCGTCAAGTTCAAGCGTCGCAAGCACTACCGGCGTCAGATGGGCCACCGGCAGAATTTCACCGAGCTCGAGATCACCGGCATCAGCACGGGCTGAACCGAGCCCTCCCGGCTCCTCCACCACCTATCGTCCCGGCGCGCGATGCTCGCCGAGCGGGCCGAACGACGGCCCGAGCAACGATCCGAGCAACGACCCGAACAACGGAACGTCACCGACATGGCACACAAGAAGGCAGGCGGCAGCACGCGCAACGGGCGCGACTCGATCTCCAAGCGGCTCGGCGTCAAGAAGTTCGGCGGGGAGCAGGTTCTGGCTGGCAATATCATCGTCCGCCAGCGCGGTACGGCGTTTCATCCCGGAGTGAACGCCGGTCTGGGCAAGGATCACACGATCTTCGCGAAGGTCGATGGCGTCGTCGATTTCAAGGTCCGCGGTGCCAACGGTCGCAAGTTCGTCAATATCGTCCCGAGCGAGACGGCCTGAGACCGATCGCGGAGATCCGGTACCGATCGGCGCGGAGCGTCCGGGACGAGAACCGAGGCGCGCTGCGGAGCGGAGACGGGCGAAGCCGATCTTGGGCGCGGCTCGAGCACCGATCCCGCTCGTCGAACGGGGTCGGTACGGCCGCGGGGTAGTATCGGCCCGGGAAGCGGACCGTTCGCCGGTCGCTCTAGCGACCGGTCTTGATCTGCTCGTCGGAACCCCGGGGAGCGTCACGACACGCCTCTTCACCCGACTTTCGTGCCGTGATCGCCGGCTCGTCCTCCTGCGTGCCGCGTACGCGCCAGCGGTGGCGAGGGCGTACCCCGGCCGACGTGGACAGCGAGGCGACGCGACCGCGATCGGTCACGAATCGTTGCAGCCCTTCGACCAACGCCCGCTGGTAGTCGGTACGCGGCAGATCGCCCCGCTGCGTGGCGACCGCGAGGACGGCACGCGCCGCACCGACCGCGTCGATCGAGGCGTCCAGCCCGAGCATCCAGCCGAACAGCATCGCGTCGGCACGGGTGGCGGGCCCCTCCTCACGCTCGGCGAGTGCGCCGAGCAGGAGCCCGTCACGATCGCAGGACGGGAACAACAGGATCCGCGAGGAGCGAGTGGTCGAGTTCATGTGCTCAAGTGTGGCACCGGTGCCTGCGCTAAACTTCGGCGCACTCCGCAGTTCCCGCCCTCGCCTCTCTCGTCGGCCGACGGACTTTTGACGATCCAGTGAAATTCGTCGACGAAGCACGTATCAACGTCATCGCCGGCGACGGTGGCAACGGTTGTCTGAGCTTTCGCCGCGAGAAGTACATCCCGCGCGGCGGACCCGACGGTGGCGATGGCGGGGACGGTGGCAGCGTTTTCCTGCGCGCGACCGACGCGCTCAACACGCTTGCCGACTTTCGCCACAAGCGCACCTATGCCGCCGGTCGGGGCGAGAACGGACGCGGACGTAACTGCTCGGGCGCCGCCGGCGCAGACACGATTGTTCACGTACCGGTCGGTACCGTCGCGCGGGATCACGCGAGCGGGGAGATCATCGCCGATCTCGATCGCGACGCAATGCAAGTCAGGGTCGCTCGCGGCGGCTTCCACGGCCTCGGCAACACCCGGTTCAAGAGCTCGACGAACCGTGCTCCTCGACGCACCTCCGACGGTACCGCGGGGGAGCGTCTCGAGCTTCGGCTCGAGCTTCGCGTGCTTGCCGATGTCGGCCTTCTCGGTTTGCCGAACGCGGGAAAGTCCACGTTGATCGCCCGAGTGTCGGCGGCCCGCCCGAAGATCGCGGATTACCCCTTCACGACGCTGCATCCGAACCTCGGCGTGGTCTCGATAGAGGCCCACCGGAGCTTCGTCATGGCCGACATCCCCGGCCTCGTCGAGGGGGCCGCCGATGGCCAGGGGCTCGGCACGCGCTTTCTGAGGCACCTCACCCGCACCCGTCTGCTGCTGCACCTCGTCGATATCGCACCGATCGATGGGAGCGATCCGGTGGAGAACGCGCGCGCCGTGATCACCGAGCTCGAACGGCACGACGCGGGCCGCTCGGGCACGGCCGATACCGCCCCCACGCTGCTGGCCACTCGCGAGCGCTGGCTGGTGCTCAGCAAGATCGATCTCGTGCCTGCCGACGAGCTCGACGCGCGCTGCGCGGACATCGCCGAGCGGCTCGGCGTGAAGGGGCCGACCTATCGAGTATCGGCCGCAAGTGGCCACGGCACGCACGCGCTCTGCGCGGACGTGATGACGCGTCTCGAACGACTGCGCGAGGAAGAGGCGGCGGAGCAGACGAGGCGACTCGCCGCCGAGGAGGCTCGAGAGCGTATCGCCGAGCAAGCGCGAGCCGCGAAGGTGGCGGCGGCGAAGACGCTCGAGGCGGCCGAGGCCGCGACGGCGGAGGCGGCGCCCCCGAGCGGTTCGATGGCGAGAGGGACGACACGGCCCTCGTCCGCGAGCGATGCACCGGCGGATTCGCTCGGCACGTCGGACGAGGGCTGATGCGAACGCGGCTCGCCACCGCCCGCCGCTGGGTCGTCAAGGTCGGCAGCTCGCTGCTGACCGACGACGGGCGCGGGCTCGATCACGCGATCATCGGCCGCTGGGCCGAGCAGATCGCCGCCCTGGTCGGCGCGGAGCGCGAGGTGGTCGTGGTCTCGAGCGGCTCGATCGCCGAGGGCGTCGTCCGGCTCGGTCTCGAGGCGCGCCCGAGCCGCGTGAACGAGCTGCAGGCAGCCGCCGCGGTCGGCCAGAGCGGACTGATTCGCGCCTGGGAGGCGGGCTTCGAACGACACGCCCGACTGACCGCTCAGGTTCTCCTGACGCACGACGATCTGGCCGACCGGCGCCGTTATCTCAACGCCAGGGCGACACTCGCCACGCTGCTCGCGCGCGGTGTGCTGCCGATCGTCAACGAGAACGACACGGTCACCACCGCCGAGATCAAGCTCGGCGACAACGACACGCTCGGGGCGCTGGTGGCCAACCTCGTGACCGCCGACGTGCTGGTGCTGCTGACCGACCAGGGCGGTCTGTTCGAGCGTGACCCACGGCTCGATCCGGGTGCGAAGCTCCTCGAGCGTGCCAACGCGAGCGATCCTGCCGTACGGGCGCTGGCCGGACCGAGCGGTACGGCACTGGGCAGCGGCGGCATGGGCACGAAGGTGCTGGCGGCCGAGCGCGCGGCCGAGAGCGGCACGACGACGGTCATCGCCGACGGCCGGGAGCCGGACGTGCTCGGGCGTCTCGCCCGCGGGGAGATGCTCGGCACGATGTTGACGAGCGAACGACGCCCGACCGACGCGAGAAAGCGCTGGTTGGGCGGGCAACTCCGGGTACGCGGACAACTCGCGCTCGATGCGGGAGCCTGCCGGGTGCTGCGCGAGCGCGGCTCGAGCCTGCTGGCGGTCGGGGTGACCGGCTGCGAGGGGGAGTTCGGTCGCGGCGAGCTCGTCGCCTGCGTGGACGAACGGGGCGAGGAGATAGCCAGAGGACTGGTCAACTACAACTCGGCCGACGTGCGCCGGGTGCTCGGCCAGTCGAGCGAGCGGTTCGCCTCATTGCTCGGGTTCATCGCGGAGCCGGAGCTCGTGCACCGCGACAACCTGGTCGTCCACCGTCCGTGAGGTCGGGGTCAGAGTGCCTGGATGCGGGCGTTGAAACGGCTCTTGTAACGAGCGGCCTTGTTCTTGTGGATCAGACCCTTCCTCGCCATGTGATCGAGTACCGGTACGGCGTCCTTCAGCGCCGTTTCGGCGGCGCTCTTGTCGCCGGTCTCGAGCGCACTGAACACGCGCTTGACCATCGTGCGCATCATCGAGCGCTGGCTCGCGTTGCGCTGGCGGTGCTTCTCGGCCTGGCGGACACGCTTGCGCGCCTGGGGGGTGTTTGCCACGGATTTCCTCTCGACAGGGAAAAACATTGTACAGCCGGCCATTGTGCTCCGGCTCGCCTCCGGCGTCAATGGGGTGAGGGTCGGACCACGCGTGGTCCGACCCGTGCGCCCCGATGAGCCTGTCGCGCTCGGGGGGCGTCGTCGGGGCGATGACGCTGCTCTCGCGGGTGCTCGGATTCGTCCGCGACCAGACGCTCGCGGTCGCCTTCGGGGCGGGGGCGGCGATGGATGTCTTCCTCGTCGCGTTCAAGATCCCGAACTTTCTCCGCCGACTGTTCGGCGAGGGAGCCTTCGCCCAGGCCTTCGTACCCGTCTTCACCGAGTACCGAGAGACGCGCAGCCGTGCGGCGCTGATCGAGCTCGCCGCCAACGTCTCGGGCACCTTCGCCGTCGTGCTCCTGATCGTCGCCTCGCTCGGCGTCGCCCTCAGCCCGCTCCTCGTCATGCTCTTCGCCCCGGGCTTCATCGACGAGCCGGCGCGCTACACGCTCGCCGTCGAGATGCTCAGGATCACCTTCCCCTATCTTTTCTTCGTTTGCCTGATCGCCTACGCCGGGGCGATGCTGAACACCTTCGGGCGTTTCGCCGTGCCCGCCTTCACGCCGGTTCTGCTCAATCTCTCGCTGATCGGCGCCGCCCTGCTCCTCGCCCCGCGCCTCGACGTGCCAATCGTCGCGCTCGCCTGGGGAGTGCTCGGGGCGGGCGTCCTGCAGCTCGCTCTACAGCTGCCTTTCCTCTTCCGTCTCGGGCTCCTGCCCCGACCGCGCTGGGGGCGGAGCCACGAAGGGGTCAGGCGCATCGTCCGCCTCATGGCGCCCGCCGTGCTCGGCTCCTCGGTCGCCCAGATCAATCTCCTTCTCGACACCGTCATCGCCTCGTTTCTCGTCGCGGGGAGCTTGAGCTGGCTCTACTACGGGGACCGGCTCATGGAGTTCCCACTCGGGCTCCTCGGGGTGACGCTCGGCACGGTGATCCTGCCGAGACTCTCCCGCGGGCATGCGCTCGAGAGCGAGGCGGACTTTCACGCGACGCTCGACTGGGCGCTGCGACTCGTGATCGTGCTCGGACTGCCGGCCGCTCTCGGGCTCGCCCTGCTCGGCGAGCCGCTCGTCGCGACGCTGTTCGGCTACGGCGAGTTCAGCTCGGGGGATGTCCGCATGTCCGCGCTCGCGCTGATCGCCTACGCCTCGGGGCTGCCCGCCTTCCTCGCGATCAAGGTACTCGCCCCCGCCTTCTTCGCCCGCCAAGACATGAAGACACCGGTGCGGATCGGCATCGTCGCGTTGCTGTCGAACATGATCTACAACCTCCTGCTCGTGGTGCCGATGGTGCAGCTGGGGTTCGCCGCCCCGCACGTTGGCCTCGCCCTCGCCACCAGCCTCTCCGCCTGGCTGCTTCGCGGAGTTCGAGCAGGTCAGCCTGCTCATCGATGTCAAATTCCAGAATTCCCATCAAAGTTCGTAGCTTGTCCTCGGCAATCAATGTGCGGTCGTTCTCGACTGCCGAAAAATAGTTTCGACTAAAACCAAGGCGGCCGGTGATGGACGACACGTCGAGCTGCAGCTCCTTGCGCCGGGAGCTGATCCTGCGAGCCAACTCCCAGCGTGCAACTGTTGGTGAATGAGGCATTTCCCTCCCCGCCGATGGTCACTTAAAGTGGTCGATTCTAGCCGTAAACACTTACGGTA
>ENA-ORXM01004122-ORXM01004122.1-marine-metagenome-genome-assembly--contig:-NODE-4122-length-13282-cov-3.913366_pt1 | contig 13282 bp, 11 predicted proteins | sample MGYA00237867_ERZ511480 | MGnify/ENA primary metagenome ERZ511480 (study PRJEB26309, sample SAMN06266103) | marine metagenome | isolation source: Algal blade | place: United Kingdom:Sidmouth, United... | reverse complement strand
GGCACTGGCACCGATACTGGCAGCGCAGCCAGCAGCGCGCAGCCCAGCACGGCACAGTCCAGCACGGCACCGGCGCCGCGCCCGGCACCTGCCACCCGTGCAGCGGCGGTTGCGGCAATCGAACGTCCGCAAACAGGGGATGCTGCTGAGGACGCATATGTCTATGGCTACCGGCTATGGGATGCGAAATTCTATCCTGAAGCGCAGGTGCAGTTGAAGGCAGCAGCGGACAAATACCCCACGCATCGCCGCGGCAGTTTTGCCCGCAATCTTGAAGGCCGCGCTTGGCTGGATGAAAACAAGCCCGCTACTGCCGCGAAGATATTCTACGCCAATTACAAGGATAATCCGCGCGGAGAACGGGCATCAGACAGCCTGTATTTCCTCGGTGTATCGCTCACCAAACTGCGCAAAAATGCAGAAGCGTGCGAGGCTTTCGACCAGCTTGAAACGGCTTATCCCGGTGATGCCGGTGCGCGGCTTTCTGCGCGATTATCGAGCGGACGTGCTGCAGCCAAATGCCAATAAAAGCATTGCGCGGGTGAGCGGTGACACTGCGCTGGTTGACCGTTTTATCGCGGCAATCGAAACGCTTACGCGCAGGTCCGATGACCGTATCTGTCTGGCAGTATCAGGCGGCACCGATAGTATGGCGATGTTGTTGCTGGCAGCACAAGCGATGCCGGATCGGATCGTGGCGGCTACAGTAAATCACCGCCTGCGCGATGAAGCAGCAGCCGAGGCGGCATTCGTGGCAGAACACTGCACGCGCCTGCGCATCCTGCATCAAACATTATCGCCAGAAAGCCCGATCACCGGCAATATTCAATCGCGCGCGCGCGCTGTGCGCTATGATCTGTTGCAGCACTATGCAGCTGCGCAAAACTGCGCCGTCGTCGCAACCGCGCATCACCGCGACGATCAGCTTGAAACATTTGTTATGCGCCTGTCACGGGGGAGCGGGGTTGATGGATTGAGCGCGGTGCGCGCGCGGAATGGAAATATCATCCGGCCCATGCTGCAATTTTCGCGGGCCGAGCTGGAGGCAGCGTGCGCGGCTTACGGTGTAACGCCTGTGCAGGACCCGTCAAATGCCGATCCGGATTATGATCGCGTCCGCATCCGGCAATGGCTAAGCAAGAATGAACTGCCCTTCGATGCCGCTGCCGTCTCCCGGTCTTGCACCGCGTTAACCGATGCGGGCGACGCGCTGGCGTGGATGACGGATATGCTGGCAAGCGAACGGATTATGGATAACGCAGGCACTGTCTCAATCGATATTCAAGGTCTACCCCGGGAGTTGAGGCGCAGGCTTTTGCTGCGCGCTCTGGGCCGATTGCCTGCTATACCCATACCGCGCGGAAGCGCACTGACCGCAGCCATTGCCAAACTGGAACGCGGGGAGAAGACCATGCTGGGGGATGCGCTGATACATCCGGGCGAAAAATGGGCGGTTGCAAAAGCGCCATCACGCCGTAGCCAAATTGACATTAACACTGACGACGACATTGACATTGACGAGGCGAAAGGCTGAATCTTATTTTCGCAGCTGAATATTGCCATTCGCGCGTTCGAGCTTACATTACAGGTCAACGCAATTTCTGCATTTCCGCACCGCGCCAAACTACAGGTACTCCGCTATGGATAACAATGATAACGATCAGGACCCGCAGGGCAATCCCATGATGCGCAACATGATGATCTGGGCCGGTGTCATTGTGGCCCTGCTATTGCTCGCATCGATATTCAGCGGCGGGAATACGCCTGCGGGTGACAATATCGGATATTCAAAATTCCGCAGCGATGTTGCCGCGGGCAAGGTCGAATCCGTATCCATCGCGCCCGACAAGATTACCGGGCAATATACCAATGGTGACGCGTTTTCGACCGTACCGGTGGGCAGCGATACCGATCTTACCAAACTGCTCGATGAAAAGGGCGTGGAATATCAGGGGCAGGCACCTGAACAGACCAGCATTCTGACGTATCTGCTGATCCAATCGCTGCCGTTCCTGCTGATATTGGGCGTGGCATTTTTTGTGCTGCGGCAAATGCAGAAAGGCGGCGGCGCTGGCGGTGCGATGGGCTTTGGCAAATCGAAGGCCAAGATGCTGACCGAAAAACATGGCAAGGTTACCTTTGACGATGTGGCCGGTATTGATGAAGCGCGCGAAGAATTGCAGGAGATTGTCGAGTTTTTGAAAGACCCGCAGAAATTTTCGCGGCTTGGCGGTAAAATTCCGAAGGGAGCGTTGCTCGTCGGGTCGCCGGGAACGGGTAAAACGTTGTTGGCGCGTGCGATTGCAGGTGAGGCGGAGGTGCCGTTCTTCACGATATCGGGTTCTGATTTTGTCGAGATGTTTGTCGGCGTCGGCGCAAGCCGCGTGCGCGATATGTTTGAACAGGCGAAGAAAAACGCGCCTTGCATCGTGTTTATCGATGAGATCGACGCTGTGGGCCGCAGCCGTGGCGGCGGCGTGGGCAATCAGAATGACGAGCGCGAACAAACGCTGAATCAGCTGCTGGTCGAAATGGACGGGTTTGAGGCGAATGAGGGTATTATCATTATCGCTGCAACGAACCGGCCCGATGTGCTTGATCCCGCGCTCCTGCGCCCCGGTCGTTTTGACCGGCAGGTTGTCGTGCCAAGGCCGGATATCGAAGGACGGATCAAAATTCTTGATGTGCATATGAAGAAAGTTCCGCTCGCGCCGGATGTCGACCCGCGCGTTATCGCTCGCGGAACACCGGGTTTTTCAGGCGCCGATCTTGCCAATCTGGTGAATGAGGCGGCGCTGCTGGCGGCACGGCGGGCAAAACGGCTGGTCGCCATGAAGGAGTTCGAGGACGCCAAGGATAAGGTGATGATGGGCACCGAACGTAAATCCATGGTGATGGATGACGATGAAAAGAAGATGACCGCGTATCACGAGGCTGGCCATGCGCTGGTTGCCGTTTACGAGCCAGCGTCTGATCCGATTCATAAGGCGACCATCATTCCGCGCGGCCGTGCTCTGGGTATGGTAATGCGGCTGCCTGAACGCGACAACTACAGCTACCACCGTGATAAGATGCACGCCAATCTTGCGGTTTCGATGGGCGGGCGTGTGGCCGAGGAAATCGTGTTCGGCTATGACAAGGTATCTTCCGGTGCATCAGGCGATATCGAATATGCAACGAAACTGGCGCGGGACATGGTGACGCAGTGGGGCATGTCGGACGAAATCGGCCCGTTGCAATATGAAGAACAGCAGCAAAGCTATCTGGGATATGGCGGGACGCAGCGTGCGCCGATGTCAGATGACATGGCAATGAAGATCGACGCGGAGATCCGCGGTCTGGTCGAGGCAGGATATGATCAGGCCAAGAAATTGCTGAAAAAACATCGCAAGAAGCTCAATCTGCTGGCGGAAGCTTTGCTTGAATTTGAAACCCTGACCGGTGACGAGATCAAGCAATTGCTGGATAGCGGCAAATTCGAACGCAGCGACGATAAAAGCGGCAAGGTGAAAGAGATTAAACCAGCCGGCACGTTGATCCCAAAAGCCGGGCGCGGCAAGGGCGGGCTGGGCGGTCCGAAACCGCAAGGCGCATAAATGCCTGCGGGCTATACCCGCCACCATGGGAGGGTTGAGCCATGCCGATATACTGCGACGAATCGGGCGGTGTAGGTCGCGGCATCATGACGATGGGTGCGATCTATATTTCGGAGGAAAAGGCAGCTGCAATATTGCAGCGTTTTCGCGACGTTACGGGCAGGAAAGGCGAATTGAAGGGCAGCCGGATTGATCTGGCTGAACGCGCCCTTATCATGGAGATGATCGCAGCTTCGCGCGCGCCAGCTGTCATATCCATCGCATTATCGGTCACGCGCACGCCCGAGGGGGAGGCGAGGGGCACGCATGATATTGCCATCTACGCAGCTTTAATGGATGATGCTGTCGGGGCGCTGCTCCCGCTTACCAACGCATGTGGCAGCGTTTGGATGGATGCAGGCAGGTATGGCGCGCCGGTGTTGGAAAAAGTGCGGCGCAATATCGCTGAAATCGCTGGCCCCTGGAATGTCAGCCAGCTGGAGGAGAGCGACCGGCTCGCTGGATTGCAGCTGGCCGACGTAATCGCCAACAGCTTTTTCAATCGCGCGCGGGTTTCGGGGAAGCAAGCGCGCATAGCAGCGGCTGTACAACCCATGCTGGAAAGCGGCCAGTTTGACATGCGTATATTGGGCGAGGAGGATGTCGATCCTTTTGAAATGCCGCCCGCAGCCAGCAAGCCTGCCGCGCAGGCATTGGCAAAAGATTAATCCGCCATCAAAGCAGATCAGCAGGCCCGCTCCGGGAAACGCATCCCAGACGAAAGCTTCACCGAAGGCTGTTCGGAGCCAATTCAACCTGTGTTTGTAAAGCAGCCATTGCTGCCAGCAGACGAAGTTTAGTCGCGTGCAACACCAGCGCTGCGCGTTGGCGCAGCAGCGGTCAGGCGAAGAGCCTCTGCAGACCGGCTGATCGAACCGATTTCATCAGCCTCGTCATCATCATCCATCTGCACTTTTTGATGCGACTGAACCAGACCTTCTTTCAGATGTTTCGGCTTGATCGTTTGTTCAGCAATTTCGCGCAGTGCAACTACCGGATTTTTATCACGGTCCCGGTCGATTGTCAGTTCGCCGCCGCCGGCAATTTCGCGCGCACGTTCTGCTGCCAGCAGAACCAGATCGAAACGGTTCGGAATCTTATCTACGCAATCTTCAACGGTAACGCGTGCCATACGGGCTCCTGCAATCTGTATCTTCAAAATTTTCGGATTGCGCCTTGGTTACGCGGCTGACATGTTTTTGTCAATTAAAACCGGGCGAATAGCCGAGCAGCCGAGCGGGCCATCATTGCCGATATCAGCTATTGCCCATCCAGTGATCAATTGCATATCGCGCTATGCACTTCTAACAAACCGCCATGGGTACAAATTTCAACGTCGCGGGCAATATAATAAGCCCCGTTTCCAAAGCGGAAGCACGGCTCAGCGCGTTGCTGGATACTATTGCAGGCGCGCAGGACACTGTCTGCATGTTCGCCTATATGTTCACGGACGACAGCAGCGGTAACGAGGTCGCTGAAGCCTTGAAAGGCGCTGTGAAACGCGGTGTTTCGGTGAAGCTGATGATCGACGATTTCGGATCTGGCGATACCAAGCCGGTTTTCTTCGAATCGATCAGCCAGGCCGGTGTGAATTTTCGGCGATTTTCCAGCCGCTGGAATCTAAGCTATTTCGTTCGCAACCATCAAAAAATCCTAATTGCCGATGGGAAACGCGCCGTCATAGGGGGTTTCAACGTCAGCGATGCTTACTTCGGCCGCTCCGCAATTCATGACTGGGAGGATTTCGGTGTCATCATCGAGGGCGATGCCGTGGCGCGGCTGTATGAATATTATCAGGACCTGTTCGATCTGGATCAGGGCGACGGCGTATCCTTTCGTAAGCTGCGCAAGTTAATTCGCGATTGGCACAACCGCACCGGCGCGGTCAGCTGGCAAATCGGCGGGCCGACGAACCGTATTTCGCCATGGGCGCGGCGATTGAAACGCGATCTGGAACGTGCAGACCGGATTGATCTGGTCAGTGCCTATTTCTTCCCGACGCAATCGATCGTCCGGCGGATATCAAAGATAACGCGTAAAGATAATGGCGGGCGGCTGATCCTTGCGGGGCAGACCGATAATTTGGCAACAATCGCTGCCGCAAGGTCGCTGTATCGATACCTGTTGAAACGCGGCGCGCGAATATTTGAATTCACGCCGCGTCCCCTGCATATGAAGCTGCTTGTTATCGACGACGTGTCCTATATCGGATCGTCGAACCTCGATGTGCGCAGCCTGTTTATCAATATGGAAATCATGCTGCGCGTGGATGATACCGACTTTGCCGATTATCTGCGCGCGAAGATTGCGGATATGGCGGAACAATCGGAAGAACAGACGCTGGAACTGCACCGCAGCCGTTCAGGGCTGTTCGGCCGGATAAAAAACGGGCTGGCTTTTTTGCTGGTCAACAGCGTTGATTACACGGTCGGGCGGCGGATAAAATTCGGGTTATTGCGAAAGAAATAGCGTGACGCGCTGCTAATCCTTCCATCCCCAGAACAGATGGCAGGGGAGGATATTCCATGCTTCGTATCCGCTATCAATCCGGCCGAAATGCGGAACCATGAAATCGCGGGCACGGGCGCGGAATTGATAGACCAGAAACGCGCCTCCGCTGCGAATGGCCTTGCCAGTTTCCGATGCTATTTTCGGGCCCAGATCGCCGGGCAGCGTGGAAAAGGGAAGGCCGGACAGAATATAATCTGCATGCTCAAACCCTGCGTCGGCGATAATATCGGCTACATCGGCGGCGGAACCGTGGACGGCGATGAAGCGGCTGTCGCGGAATGTCTTCTGCAGATAATCGATAAAATCCTTATTCAGATCGATAACCAGCAATGTCGCACCGGGCTTCATCCTATCCAGCACAGGCTGGCAGAATGTTCCAACGCCGGGCCCATATTCCACAAACAGGTCGCAATTATCCCAATCGACCTTGCTGAGCATTTTGGACACTGTACGTGACGATGAAGGGATGATCGAACCGACCATAACCGGATGTTTGATGAAGCCTTTCAGAAACACACCCCACGGCCCCAAGAACCGCTTCGCGCGTGCTTTCACGTCATCAATGGATTGCCGTTTGGCAATAGTGTCAGAAGCCATAAGTCGCCTGAAAATCTCGAATAAAAAAATCGTGGTCGCAAATATGGCGGCGCGGCGCAAGGGCAATTAGCCATATTGTGCTTAGCGACACATAGGCTGCCTTGCGATTTCGCATCGAACGGCGCAATGGCAGCTGTATGAGCATGATAAAATCCATTGCGTCCGACCGGTTGGCTATTTTGTTTATGGTTATGATGGTTGCGTCTGCTGGCAACACAGCATTCCAATCGATCCTGCCGTCTATCGCCAGCGAGCTGAAAATAAATGACGTCTGGATCAGCATAGCGTTCAGCTGGTCCGCATTGCTGTGGGTGATACTGGCGCCGAAATGGGCGCGCATGTCCGACCGGCGCGGGCGCAAGATGCTGATGAAGATCGGGACATGGGGCTTCATCCTATCGATGGCGCTGACGGGGCTGACGCTGTGGCTGGGAATTGCCGGGCTCATTTCCAGCATGGCCGCGTTCATCCTGTTCGCGATTTTTCGCAGCATTTATGGTGCGTTAGGATCTGCCGCTCCGCCTGCGGTGCAGGCATATGTGGCCGCGCGGACGGATCGCTCGGAACGTGCCGGGGCGATGGCGCTGCTGGCGTCGTCATTTGGTCTGGGCACAGTCATCGGCCCGGCGATCGCGCATTATCTGATCTTTGAACCGCTGGGGCTGGTCGGGCCGATGGTGATATTTGCAGGTGCAGGGCTGCTGCTTGTAATCGCGCTGCAATTCCGGCTGCCCAATGATGAACCCAAATTCGAAGTAAAGGGAATCGTCGGTTCCTATCCATCGAGCGCAGGGGAGCTGCCGCGGCGGCAGGATGGCGACGATGACGATGACGATCAGGTTGCAGGGATTGGCGCAGATGCACCGCAGGCACATGCCGAAACGCAAAAGCCGTCCGCGCCAGTAAGCGTGCGGCTGCCGATTCGCGATCCGCGTCTGTTGCCATGGGTTACAGCCGGGCTGATTGGCGGCCATGCCCATGCGGCGATGATGGGGGTGATCGGCTTTCTGGTCCGCGACAGGCTGGGGCTAGCCGATGATCCTTCGGCTGCGGTGCAGGCGATTGGATCGGTCATGTTTATCGGCGCGATGGCGACGTTGCTCGCGCAATGGGGCCTGATCCCGATATTGTCGATGAAGCCCCGCGCTTCGGTGCTATGGGGCGGCATTGCTGCGCTGGTCGGTGTGGCGGTAGTCGCCGTCAGCCGCGATTTTTACGGCATCAGCTTTGGCTATGCGATATCGTCGTTGGGCTTTGGCCTGTTTCGGCCCGGCTTTACTGCGGGTGCATCGCTGGCTGTGCGCCAATCGGAACAGGGCGATGTGGCCGGTAAGGTCGCGAGCATCAATGGTTCCGCGTATATTTTTGCGCCAGCAGTTACGGTGGCATTGTTCAATTGGCATGAACCGGCGGCGTTCGTGCTGATATTCGTGGCGCTGATCAGCCTGTTGTTATGGGGGCGGGGCGCGTTGATTGACGATTAAAATGTCGGCAGCCGCACGCTTGCCAATCTCGACAAACGCAATTACCGCCAAGGCGACAACCCTTTAGGACATCATAGCGATGAAGAAAATTTTGTTGGCTGGCCTGTTGATGCTGGCAGCTTCATTTGGCGGATGGTATTTTGCCTCGCCCGGCTATGCGCTGATGAGTTTGCATGATGCCGTGAAGGCAGGCGATGCCGGTGCAATGGACGATCACATTGATTTTGTCTCGGTGCGCGAATCAGTGAAATCATCGATCAAGGCGAAAATGGCTGATGAAGTTACCGGGCTCGATGCCGATCCGTTGGCCGCGCTGGGCATGGCGATGGCGGATACGCTGCTGGATCCGATTGTGGACGGTATGCTGACCCCGGAAGGGATGGCTGCGATAATTGCGCGCGGAAAAGATATTGATGACGCGGGAGATATTCCCGGCAACATAGGCGCCGCTGTGGATCAGAACGACAACAGCATCGGCGATCCGCCCGCCGACAGCAAAAGCAAAACACCGAACTACGAAATCAAGCGCGAGGGCCTGTCGAAATTTACCGTAACATTTCCTGACGATCCCGACGCGCCTGATCTCATTTTCAAACGCGACGGGCTCAGCTGGAAATTGTCAGACATTGACCTTACCCAGATTAAGCTGCCCGGACTTTAGATCATGGTTCATGCTTTGTTGGATTAACGGGCGTTACCATTCCCGGTGATACAAAGCCGATACTGTTCGGTTCGCTGGCCGCCTGTTTCAGTTTCGCCTCGATGGTCTTGTATTCCTCCTCCATCTCTTCGGTCACGGTCGCCCGGCTGGCGTTCAACGCTTGACTGAAATGGCTCATCCGCACTTCATTGGCATCATCGCCGCCCTCGCGCAGCGCGAACAGCCCGGCACGGCGCACCACATCTTCCAAATCGGCCCCTGAAAAACGCGTAGTGCGTTCGGCCACTTCATCCAGATCAACGTCGCTGCCCATCGGCATGTTTTTGGTGTGGATCGCCAGAATACGGCGACGTCCTGTTTTGTCCGGCACCGTGACATATACCAGCTCATCAAACCGGCCAGGGCGAAGCAATGCAGGGTCCAGCAAGGTGGGCCTGTTGGTTGCCCCGATCAGGACGACCGATTGCAAATCTTCCAGCCCGTCCATTTCGGCAAGGATGGTGTTCACCACCCGTTCGGTCACTTGCGGTTCGCCCATGCCCCGCCCGCGCGCAGGGGCAAGACTGTCAATCTCGTCAATGAAAATGATGCAGGGCGCAACTTGCCGCGCGCGGGCGAACAGGCGCGCTATCTGCTGTTCACTCTCGCCATACCATTTGGACAACAGATCCGATGATTTGGTCGCAATGAAATTGGCGTTGGATTCGCGCGCCGCTGCCTTTGCAAGCAGGGTTTTGCCGGTGCCGGGCGGGCCGTATAGCAGGAATCCTTTCGCTGGCCGAATACCGAGCCGCGTGAAGGCTTCGGGATTTTTCAGCGGCAATTCGACGCCTTCTTTCAAACGCATCTGCGCTTCATCCAGCCCGCCGATATCGGCCCATCCAACATCGGGAGCCTGCACCATAACCTCGCGCATGGCCGACGGCTGAACGCGCTTGATCGCTTCCATAAAATCGCCGCGCCGGACTTCGAGTTCTTCGAGCACCTCCGGCGGGATCGTTCCGCTTTCAAGATCGAGTTTCGGCATGATACGGCGCACCGCTTCGATCGCGGCCTCGCGCGTCAACGCTGATAGAACAGCACCGACAAAGCCATATGTGGTGCTGGCCAGTTTCTTCAAATCGACATCTTCGGCAAGCGGCATACCGCGCGTGTGGATCGCCAATATCTCGCGCCGCCCGCTTTCGTCCGGCACGCCGATTATGATTTCACGGTCGAAACGGCCCGGCCGCCGTAACGCCTCGTCAATCGCTTCCGGCCGGTTGGTGGCGGCGATTACGACCAGATTGGTGCGCGGTTCCACCCCGTCCATTAGCGTCAGCAGCTGCGCGACTAGCCGCTTTTCAGCTTCGCCCTGCACCTGTCCGCGCTTCGGCGCTATCGAATCAATCTCGTCAATAAACAGGATCGACGGCGCAGCTGCCGTTGCCTGTTCGAAAATTTCGCGCAGTTTGGTTTCGGATTCGCCATAGGCACTGCCCATAATCTCAGGGCCGTTGATCAGGAAAAATTCCGCATCACTTTCGTTGGCGACAGCGCGTGCCAGCCGCGTTTTGCCTGTTCCCGGCGGTCCATGCAAAAGCACGCCACGCGGCGGATCAACGCCCAGACGGGTAAATAATTCAGGATAGCGCAGCGGCAGCTCCACCATCTCGCGCAGGCTTTCTATCGTCTCGCCCATACCGCCAAGATCATCATAGGTGACATCGGCCCGGCGCGAATCCTTGGCCTCGGTAAAATCCGTGCGCAGTTCGATCTCTGTCTCGCCATCGACATGCACGATGCCCTTTGGCACGGTGGAGACGACCGTCAGCCGGATTTCGGCCAGCGCGAATGCAGGCGCAGCCAGCATCTGGCGCAGCTGCGGCGGCATATCATCGGGCGCCACCCGCTGCTGGCCATGCGTGGCTGCAATATCACCAGCGACCAGAACGCGCCCGGCAAAGCTGCGGCGCAGTGCATCGGTTGACCCTTGCACCCGCATATCACGCCGCGACGGGGCCAGCACAACCTTCTGTGCCGGTTTGGATTCCGCTTTGCTGATCTCGACATGGTCGCCCGCGCCCGCGCCGCTATTGGCACGTTGCAATCCATCGAGCCGGATAATCTCCAGCCCCTCGTCTTCTTCATAAGGATCAACGGCGCGCGCCGCGGTGCTATTCTTGCTGGTGATCGCAATAACGTCACCCTGCACGATGCCAAGTTTGGCCATATAGTCGCGCGGAATACGGGCAAGGCCGCGGCCGCTGTCTTCTGGTTTGGCGTTTGCCACCTGTAATTTGTGCACAATTTCCTCAGCAGGGGCTTCGCTTGCCATAACCTTACTCCTTAGGCGTTTATCGGTGGGGAGATAGGATGCCCGACGTCAAATTGCCACCGCAGCTGCGATATTTCGCAAAAAAAAGGGCCAGCCGCAAATGACTGGCCCTGAGAATTATCCTTGGGAGAGGATGCCTAAAAGGCCATCTGCAGTTGCGCCTTGCGGAACGCTATATCAAGTCACAAGGCTGCCGAAGAAGTTGCGCGATGTGCAACTTGCACTATTACAGCAGCAACAGAAAAAGGAGTTTATCATGAGGCGCCTGCCTCCATTGCGATCTCTCGAAGCATTCGTGCGCGTTGCCAAGCTGGGTTCAGCAAAAGCGGCGGCGAGCGAACTTGCCTTGTCGCCCCCTGCGCTCAGCCGCCGGATAAAGGCGCTGGAAGATTTCATGGACAAGCAACTGTTTGATCGCAAAGCACAGGCAATGGTGCTGAACAGCGACGGGCAGGCATTGATGGAGGCGGTTGAACCCGCGCTCGATCAGCTGGCGGAATCGATTGATGAGCTATCGGGACAGGGCGGCGAATACCGGTTGCGGCTTGGTGTGCTGCCCTTGTTTGCGACGCAGCGATTGATCCCGCGATTGGCGGAATTGCGCAAATTGTTCCCGAAATTACGTATCGATGTCGATACCTCGCATCACGCGGAAAATCTGCTGGGCGATGTCGTGGACGTCGCCATCATCATTGCAGCAGAGGTGGATCCCAAGCTGTATAGTATCAAGCTGGATCAGAATATCATCTACGCGATTGCGTCTGAAGAATTGGCACAGAGCAAGCAGCTTGAAAAACCGTCTGATCTTAAAAATCAGACCGTGCTGGTGCATAGCGATATGCCGTTGATCTGGGACAAATGGCGTAGCGAGGTCGGCCTGCCAAAGCTGAAGCCTGCGGCGATTTCCCAGATCGACAGCGGCTCTTTAATGCTGGAGGCTGCGGCAAACGGGCTGGGTGTTGCGATCATGCATGGCAGCCATCTGTCCGATGCGAAAGACCCGCGCCTCACGCGGCTGTTCAACAAAGAGGTCGAAAGCCCCTACAGCTATTGGTTCGTCTGCCGTCAAAGCGCGTTCAAACGCCGCGCCGTACGCATTTTCCGCGATTGGCTGTTGAAGTCCGACATTTAAATTGCGCGATTGCCGAACGGCACAATCTTGTTATCCGCATCATGGCCGATATCGGCGCGGCCCAAATAGGCAATTCCGGTTAGCTTGCACCATCGCTGCGTAATGGCTTCGGCATCCTCGCCGAACGGGCGGTCATTTTCCGGCACATCGCTCACGCGGCCCAGCCTGATCCCGGCAATCCCTGCATCTTTCAGATTGCCCGTGATATGAAACATCGCACGGTCAAGCGCGTATAGATATTCGCTTACTTCTTCGATCATCACCACATGTCCCTGCAGATCGGGCATGATCGGCGTGCCTGTCATCATGGCGAGCGTCATGGCATTGAACGCGGCATGCGGGCGGGGGTCGATGTTGCTATCTAGGGTCGTGCGATCCTGCGCAACCAACCATGCCAGCGCCCGCAGCACCGCCGCTTCGCCGCCCTCTCGCCTGATGTCTGCAGGCATCGGGCCATGCACCGGCGTGCCCTTCCCGGCGCGATAGAGAGCAGCCAGCAGATATCCTGCATCGGAATAGCCGAGATATTTTTTCTCGCGCGCTGCGTCGTTCAGCCCGGCAACAACCGCATCGACAATCCGGCAGGCACCATAGCCGCCCCGTGCAAACCAGACCGCATCAAACGCAGGATCGTTCGCGCATTCGAGCATCGCGCCCGCGCGCAAAGAATCATCGCCTGCAAAATGGCCATGCTCGGCAAAGCACTGCTCGTGAAAGTGCAGCGAGACCTGCGGGCATTGCTGAGCCGCCAGCGCGCGCACTGCCTCTGCGGTTTCGCGAGTCAAAGGCGTCGAGGGCGCGCAGATGGCGACGTGGGTCATGGTCACAGCGATAGCCGCACGCTTCACAAATTGTGAGTCCCCGCGTAGGCGAACGCGCATGGCAGACCTCACCTCGCATCCATGGTTCTTTTGCGGCATCGGCGGCTCGGGCATGTTGCCGCTC
>ENA-ORXM01004120-ORXM01004120.1-marine-metagenome-genome-assembly--contig:-NODE-4120-length-13288-cov-3.799939_pt1 | contig 13288 bp, 13 predicted proteins | sample MGYA00237867_ERZ511480 | MGnify/ENA primary metagenome ERZ511480 (study PRJEB26309, sample SAMN06266103) | marine metagenome | isolation source: Algal blade | place: United Kingdom:Sidmouth, United... | reverse complement strand
ACTTTACTCATTTGCCCATTGACAATTTTAAATTTATAGGCCTGCCCTACCTTCGCGGACCTTACACATGCTGGCAACTAACCGATGTATGTTGTGCGCTAATTTACGTATTTTCGGCTTCCTTTCATTAAAATCTCCGATCACATATATGGGGCATCCATACCAGCTATAATCGATTATTTTCTGCAAAAGTGAATTCTTTGTTAATAGGTATTATAAGCTCGGCATGCTTATAATGTCATACATTTCTGAATTTGCGGTTTAGCGGTTTCCTAAAACCATCCTATAATCCTAATCATCCTACACAACAACACATCCTACACATCTTAATCATCCTAATCCCAGATAACCTCCTCAACACCCAATTCCTTCGCCTGATATCTTCCCAATACAAAAAAGTAATCTGAAAGTCTATTCAAAAAGATAAGTATGTCAAGGTCCACAGGGGTGTGCTCAGAAAGTGATACCGCTCTGCGCTCTGCACGTCTAGAAACTGTTCGGGCGATATGGCAAAGCGAAACAGTGGGGTGGCCTGATGGTAGAATAAAATTGGCAAGCGGATCAAGGACCTCTTGCATTTCGTCGATGTGTTTTTCGGTTTGAGCTATTATGGATTCGTCAAAAGCCATTTTGAGTTCTGGCTTGTCTGGGTCGGTGGCTAGGATGGCGCCGACGACAAACAGTTTGTTCTGGATCAGTGTCAAAAAATCTTTGGTCTTTTGATCTTTGACATGGTCAGAAAGATGCCCTACAAAAGCATTGCATTCATCCACAGTACCATAAGCTTCTAATCTGATGTCATCTTTAGAAACTCTAGCGCCTCCGAAGAGACCAGTTGTTCCTTTGTCACCGGTTTTTGTATATATTTTGGTTGCCATGATTAGTTGTTTTGGAAAACGTCGTAGACATTCACAAAAAAGTTTCTTCGGTACCAATTGACGTATCTTCTAACGCCCTCTTCTATATTTGTTTTTGGTGAATAGCCTAGGAGTTCTTTTGCTTTTGAGTTGTCCGCATAGGTGATCGTTACATCTCCCGCTTGCATCGGTAGTTCATTGATCAGCGCTTTTTTCTCGCAGATATTTTCTATCAAATGGATGAGGTTCTTAAGACTGATGGTGCTCGCTTCTCCCAAGTTAAAAATGTCGAATCCTTTCAAATTTTTAATGGAAAGCAGAATGCCATTTACAATATCATCCACATAAGTGTAATCCCTTTCAGAAGAACCATCTCCATACATCGGGATTGGATCGCCTTCAAAGATCGCTTTAGTAAATTTTGCAATAGCCATTTCCGGCCTTTGGCCAGGACCATAAACAGAAAAGAATCTAAGACAGAAAATGTCAATATTGTAAAGCTTATGAAAAGTATGACATAACAATTCCCCAGATTTTTTAGTTGCCGCATAAGGCGAAATAGGATTGTCTACTGGATCCAGTTCTGAAAAAGGCGTTTTCTTATTATTGCCGTATACAGAACTTGAAGAACCAAAGATCATCTTTTTGCAACCAGAGGCTTTCATTTGTTCAAGGATGTTTAAAGTGCCCATGATGTTAACGGCATAATACAACTCCGGATCTTCTATGGAGGGACGTACCCCAGCTTGCGCAGCAAGGTGTACAACAAGATCTATTTTGTGGGTATCAAAGATCATTTTCAAAGCTCCTTTATCTCTGATATCATTTTGATAAAAGTGATATTCTCTGTTGCTTTCAAATTCTTTAAGATTTTTGACTTTTATATTGGGATCGTAAAAATCGTTTAGATTATCTATACAAACCACGGTATGACCGTGCGCCAGCAAACTTCTCGTCAAATGGGACCCAATAAATCCCGCTCCGCCTGTTAATAATATCTTCATTAAGTCTTTGATTTAAAACTGTAGTACATTCCCGTCAATGAAACCAATAAGCTGATCATATAAAAAACCAAGCTCATACTTACCGCGATATTTGCCTCAATACCGAAGTATGGCGCACAATATAGAAATGTTAACTCCCGAGCACCAGCCCCGCCAAATGTTATGGGAACAACAGCTGCTATAGAGGATAGCAAAAATACGGAAAGATAGTTTAAAATGCTGCCTGTAACATGCAAAGATGTCAAAATCATATACGCTGATAGCACCTGGAGCAGCTGGATGACTAATGATAGCCCAAAGGTAGGCGCTAGTGTAGGTAGGAAGTATGCAAACCATTTTTTATATATAAAATAATAAAATGCGATTGCGGGAATAATCAGAAGAAATAGGAATTTCGTCCAAGGAATTAAGTTTATTAGGCTTAATCCCAGGCATAGCAGGCAAAATAGACCCAATAAACCGATGAGCCGGTCAAATAATAAGGCTTCAAAAAGGCTTTTCTTACTTGTTTCGTATTGCTTATTAAGGCTATATATCTTATAGCCATCGCCACCAATACCTCCTGGAAGGAGCATGTTATAATACATGCCCAAAAGATAAAGCTGCCAATTGTACTTTTTGGTGATCTGTACCCCGATGGACTTCCAAAAATGATCAAGTCTCAAGGATGAGATAAGCTGGGATAAAAGAAAAGCCCCTATTGCAAAGATCATATAAAATATGTTTGCTTCCTTTAAGATCAAAAGTACATTTTCAATCTCAATCTTTTGAAAGACAAAGTATAGTATTAGAAATGAAAACAATAGCTTGACAGCTACTTTCAGATAAGCCATACCATTAAACTTCTATTTCACTTTTTTTATTGGTATAAATCTCTCTGATATGGTATGGTGTTTTATTTTGAGATTCATAGTAGGTACGCATTTGTATCTCTACCACGATACCAATTGTGATAAGTTGAATACCAAAGATCAGAAACAAGGCACCTGCAAACAAGAGCGGTTTTCCCCAAATATCCTGGCCCATAAATTTCAAAAACAATAGGTAGCAATTGATCAATACGCCTAGGAAAAATGCCAAGAGACCAAAGGTCCCAAATAGGTGCATAGGTTTTTGCATATACTTTTTAAGAAAAAGCATTAGTATTAGATCACTCATCACTTTGAAAGTCCGATTGATGCCATACTTGGATTCCCCAAATTGTCTAGCGTGGTGCTTGACATCTACTTGAGTGATCTTCGCGCCTTCTAGACTGGCCAATACCGGGATGAATCTATGCAGCTCACCGTATAGACCCATGTCTTTGGCGATTTCGCTTTTAAAAACCTTGAGTGTGCAGCCATAATCTTTCATCTTGATCCCTGAGAGCCTTCTGATGATTCCATTGGCGATCTTACTCGGAATCAACCGCAAAAACATGCCGTCTTTGCGTTTGGTTCTCACGCCTGCTACAACATCCCAGCCTTCCTTTTCGGCCATAGCCAACATCATCGGGATGTCAGAAGGGTCATTTTGTAGATCTCCGTCCAAGGTCACGGTATAAATACCTTTCGCCTCAGCGATACCAGCCGCTAGCGCAGAGGACTGACCGTAGTTTTTTCTCAATTCTACTACCTTCAGATTGGGATTGGTATTGTCTTTCAACTTTTGTAAAGTCGTATCCGTAGATCCATCATCCACAAATAGAATTTCATGATCAATGTCTGTTAAAGAAGCTGCGATCTGCTCTATCATCGGATCGATATTCAGTTCTTCGTTATAAACACATACAACAACGGATATTTTAATTTGGCTCATTTATTATTGCTCTAATTACACTTAGATAAACGATACTTATTCCCCTTGTGTCTGCCTTGAAATTGGATCAAACTTTTACAATGATCCAATTCACGCATGGAAATAAAATAGTATGCACGGTCCAAAGGTTCGTTAAGTAACGTCAAAGGTTGCTTTCTGCCCTTGGTAATATAAAACCCCATCGTTTGTTCCAAAAATTCGGTTTGGATCAGGTATAAAGGCTCTTGCTTCACAACTTCAACGACCTTTTGTGCTTCATTCCTTAATTTGGCAGCAGATCCATTGACCGCTCTGTGTGGAAGTACTGCAAGGTCAAAGCCTATCCTAAATAAAACCACAAAAAGGATGACCAAAGGTAAGCTTTCAATCTTAGATTTTATTAGAAAATAAAGGGTAAGGAAACAGGCAACGGTCACTGTAGCAAGCTTCGCTCTATAGAGATCAACATAGACCAAATTTTCAAAAAATAGCCCATATAAAGCCAAACCGATTGTTATTAATACAATGAGGATCCAGGACGTTTGTACCACTCTATAGTGGATCGTCTTTTCCTTAGCATGCAGCTTGTGCAGATGCAGCAGCAACATTAAAAATAGTGGCGGAAACATCAATAAATACCGAGCAAATATTTCTGGAGACAACCAATAAATGACCAAATTTGCAAGCAGCATGCATACATTCGCTTTAAGAAATTTATTGTTCCATATCACTTTAAGCATGCCCTTTTTAAAAAAGTATATCACCATCACAGACCATGGCAGTAAATTGAAAAGGAAGTCAACTGGAAATTCAAAGAGGTGCTTAAAAGTGCTAAAAAACGAACTTTCTAGCAGGGTCCGCTTGCTGGATTCTGAATACATGCGTTCAAACAAGGTACTTAATCCATTGGCTTCGTGGTACATATAATAATACGGAAACACGATCGCCGCAAAGCAAAGCATCCCCAGCAAATGCGAAGGATTAAATAGTTTTTTAAGCTCTTTTTCCAAAAATAAAGCCACCAATATTGATATACCTAGAAATACAATTGCCGGCAAAGTCTTCAGCATAAAACCAATTCCCGCAAGGGTATAGCAGCTAACATAGAATAGCTTCCAGGATTTATTCAGCGAAAGCTTAATGGCTGAAATCATCAGACAAAACATCAAAAAAGAAAACAGGATATCTATCAATCCAAGCAAACTGTCATAAAAGAATATTCTGCCCGAAGTGACACTCAATAATGCAAGAATAATTGCCTCTTTTTTACCAAGCTCAGAACTATAAAACTTGTAGATCGCAAAGCCATATCCCAGCAAAAATACAACCGTTGGTACCCGTGAAGAAAATTCACTGACTACTCCAAAGATCTTGTAGCTGACCAGCAGTATCCAATTGTATAAGGGCGGTTTGTTCAGATAAAGTTGTCCATAAATGGTAGGGGTGATGTAATCTTCAGAAAAATCCATTTCCATAGCCACAAGGGCACGGATCGCTTCATCATCTATCAGTGGTACCAGTCCTAGGTTAATGATAAGCGCAGGTAGGAGTAAGATCAGGCAAAGGAGTATTGCCCATTTTTCGATCGTCTCAATTTTATTGGTACCAGTGTCCAAGTATGCGTTTATCTTTAAAGAATTAAGCCACAAATTAGTGCTTTTCGCAAGTCCTACAAATTTAGTTGTTTATGATCTACAGAGAAGTCTTGATTATGTTCTCGTTAATGAGGTCCTTGTCCAATTTTCCATCTTTCAGAGAAACGATCCTGTGGGCGTATTCAGCAATATCAGGTTCATGAGTCACCAAGATGATCGTATTTCCAAGGTTGTGAATTTTTTCAAAGATGCCCATGATCTCTATGGATGTTTTTGTGTCTAGGTTTCCGGTAGGTTCATCGGCAAGTATAATGGACGGATTGTTGACCAGGGCCCTGGCGATGGCTACCCTTTGTCGTTGCCCACCTGACAGTTCATTGGGTCTATGATCCATTCTATCTTGTAAACCGACAGATTCCAGCGCGTGCTCTGCTTTTTCAGTTCTTTCTTTTTTAGTTAGGCCGGCATACACTAAGGGGAGGGCTACATTTTCGAGAGAACTCGATCTAGGAAGTAGATTAAAGGTTTGAAATACAAAACCAATTTCTTTGTTTCTGATATTGGCAAGATCGGCGTCCAGCATGGTGGATACGTTGCTGCCATTTAAAAAATATTCACCTGAAGTTGGTGTATCTAGACAACCTAACAAATTCATTAGAGTGGATTTGCCAGAGCCAGAGGGTCCCATCAAAGCAACATACTCATTGGTAGATATACTCAAACTGAGTCCAGCCAAAGCATGAACTTCTTCTACACCCATGATATAGATTTTACGTAGATCTTTTACCTCTATGAGCTCTTTCATCTTTTAAGGTTATTTTATACAAGGCAAATTACATTTATTACTTTTAAACCAATCAAATCTTTAGATAATTGGATTAATTTATCCGTCTAAATTAAGTTTTTCAATAGGTAATTGTATTTTAGAGCAACTTATACCATTATTATGGTTGAAGATGTCTGGTGATATTCTCAAACATAAATGTTTTTAGCTAACAAAAACTTTCATGTCAGAAAATAAAAGCCCTCAAGTCAAATACATTGGAATCGCCGGCAACATCGGAGCTGGCAAAACAACACTCTGTACACACCTAGGAAAACATTTTAATTGGGAGGTGCAATACGAGTCTTCAGAGGACAATCCTTATTTGGCGGATTTCTACGACGACATGGCAAGGTGGTCCTTCAACCTCCAGATCTATTTCCTCAACAACAGGTACAAACAGATTCTCGATATCCTAAATGGAGAAAACACTGTCATTCAAGATCGTACCATCTACGAAGACGCCATGATCTTTGCCCCCAATCTTCACGACATGGGTCTGATGAGTACTCGAGATTTCAACAATTATAACGATCTCTTTATGTTGATGACTTCGCGGATCCAAGCGCCAGATCTTTTGATCTATTTGAAAGCTAGTATCCCTACTTTGGTCGATCACATCCACTCCCGAGGTAGAGACTACGAAGAAAGCATCAACATCAAGTACCTCAAAAATCTAAACAAGCGCTACGACGATTGGATCGAAAATTATACGGCAGGGAAGGTGCTTGTTATAAATGCTGATGATATTGACTTTAAGAACAAGCCGGAGGATCTGGGGAATGTTATTAGTTTGGTTGATGGGGAGTTGCATGGGTTGTTTAGGTGATCGTTCATGGTTAATCGTTCATCCCTTCGATTCGTGCCTCACTCAGAGCAGGCTGTTCATCGTATTTTTTTGTAATCCTTAGTTGGTCAGGGCATGATATTTTGCTTTATTGTTTTTGCCTGTCCTGACCGGACAGGTCGGCGAATTTTAAATCTCACTTTATAGAGGTAGGTGGCTTTTTAAATTTGGAGGAAGTTTCTTAGACTAATTAGTCCCTTCGATTAGTGGCTCACTCAAGGTAAGTTTTGCCTTTCCTGGCCGGACAAGTCAGCGAAATTTTGAAGCATCCTAAAAAAGTTTATGTACATAATTCTACCACCAATTTTATAGGTATTATATTTATTTTAGTACCTTAGGATTATCATTTAAGTAGAAGTAGTTGAACAAATTTTAGAGCTGACACTCATCTGAATTTATTTTCGATTTATTTATTATTGGTATTGTGATGTGGTTTCTTGTGCTTTACTTGGGTATTGTGATTACAGTTGACTGAAAATAGCCACTGTTTGAATATGTAGCAAGGAGAAAACCCTAAATTTTTAGCAAAAGTGAGGATATATATTTGTTAGTCATAAGACAAGAAAAAAAGAAAAATTAAAGATAAAATGGCATCAAAATACTTATCGAGTCTTTCAAAAGATCAGTACATAGATTTAACTAAGAAACTTTGCAACATTCAAAATAGCACTTGTTTCATATGTGAAGAGCTAATTGATTTAAAATTGAACTCAACAAACATTGACCATATAATACCTCTTGCAGTTAAGGGAAAGGATTCAGAGGAGAACTTTGCATTATCTCATGAGAGTTGCAATAAGTCAAAGCAAGATTCTAATCTCAAAATAGCTCGAATATTAGCACGGCTTTCTAAAATTCAATCAGAAGTTTCATCAAAAGGAAACAAGTCTGCATCTCTTAAGGACATCTTGCAAAATAACAATGGATCAAAATTTGATTTCAGATATACCACTGAAAATGGATTGATCAAGTATTCCTTTTCAGAACATGGTGATAATTCTATCTATCAATCTCAAATATTTAAGGATAATCTTTCCGGTGAAGAATCCTGCTTTTTAGAGATTCCTATCGAATATTTATATCATGATGAAATCATTAACCCAAGAGGAATCAATAGATCTATAGGCAAACTAGTTAAAGAATTTGACAAAGGTAATCCGCAGCTTCATCTAAGCTTAGTAAGAGTTCATGACAATAAACTTAAAGTCTTTGACGGGCAGCATAAAGCTGTTGCACAAATTCTTTTAGGAACAAGAAAACTAGTTGTTAGAATATTCTTAAACCCTAATATAGATAGGCTAACAGAAACAAATACAAATGCAGGAAGCACATTAAGGCAAATTGCATTCGACAAGTCTATAATGCGTCAACTTAACAATACACTTTATTCTGAAAGAGTAAAGCGTTATCAAAATGAACACAATCTCAATGAAGACAATTTTAGTTTTTCAGAACAACAAGTGATAGATTATTTTAAAGGAGACGGTGCTAATATTAAAAAATATATAACAGATAGTATTAAACATTCAATTACAAACGATAAAGAAAATAAACTAAAAGACTATATAGATTTTGAAGGTAAAGCTAAAGACTTACCAATCTCATATAGTGCATTTGATAAAACAATACTATCATCATTTATCAGTACCAAACTAATATTAAAAACTCCTATTGACTTTAAGACTGATCAAGGTTTAAACCCTCGTGAAATAGAAATAAAGCAAATCGTGAGTTTATTGAACATCCTTGCTGAAAAAATATACATAAATAAGTTTAAACCTGAAATTGGAGTCAGCAGAATAGAAAAGAAGATTATTGATAGAAAAGATTCAGAAATATCAGATGAACACCTAATAGCATATAGAATTAGTAAAGAAGAAATTATGCATAATTGGTTGCAATATTTAAAAATGGTTATTAAAGCCTATTATACTAATATGGGTAAAATGGTAAATGAGGCTGAAATATTTCAACAACCATTTGACGATCAACTTTGGGCAAATATTGAAAACTTTGTTGAAAATCTTTATCAACTTCCATTGTGGAAAGATAGAAGCATGGCAAATACAATATTTGCTGGAAAAAATACATACGATTATTGGAAGACTATATTTAGCACATCCAAGAGTTTAGATGGAGCACAAGTTTTAGCCAAACCATTAAATTTTATGGAAATGATACAAGCGAAATAAAGTCCTATGACTAACACTAGATATGATGACCATATCTGCTCGTTCCTCGCAGAGACGGCACATATCATTATACGTTATAGCCAATCAAGAAATTAAAAATGATAAAGAAGATCATAAAGCTTAAAGATTTTGGTATTTACAATGATTTTCGTTGGAACAACTTAGATGAATTCAAGAAAAAGAATTTAATCTATGGATGGAATTATTCTGGTAAGACTACTTTGTCAAAGCTATTTGAGAATTTAGAATTTAATGATTGTGATAGGCATTTTAATGGCGGCCAATTCAATCTTGAATTCAAAAACAATGAAGTAGTTAAAATAATTGATCAAACAAATGTCGATGAATGCCCATCTAAAGTCAAAACATTCAACTCAGAATACATAAAGAGAATATTCAGTTGGGAAATTCCAGATTCGGGAATAGAACCCATTTCTTTTTATCTAGGAGATCCAGCTGGCAATTTACTGACCGAAATTGAAAATTTAGAAAATTTAAATTTAAGGTTGACACACATAAAAGATGACAGATACAGAAGTATTCTGAAGCGCTTCACCGAATACAATAAAAACAATGGAAAATTTTCAAATCAAGCAAAAGAAATAAGAGAGGATTATTTACCACGACTGCTTCAACCTCATGAATTTAACAAGTCACACTTCAATTCTAATGTTGATATTGTTAAAACTGATTTAAATAGTTTCATCCTTGATGAAGAAATAAAAAATACTACAAAAGATGAAGCATTGGCTCAACAAGAACTTGATCCAGTATCCAACATAACTCTATTAAATGAAAACTTGACCAGCATTGGACTTCGAGTCAAATCTTTACTTAATGACATAGCCCCAAAATCAGGAGAATTTCCAGACTTAGATAATAATGAAGGATTGTTTAATTGGGTTCAAACAGGCTTAGCCATCCATCAAGAAGAACATACTTGTAAATTCTGTACGAATCAAATTCCAGAAAACAGAATCGCTCAGTTAAATAATTATTATTCTGAAAAGCTTAAAGAAATTCAAGAAGAGATACATAATATTGGTTTAGCTATAAAAGATGAAAAGACTAGTATTAATATCCAATTTGACAACGAATTAAAAATCTGCAATCTATATAGAGTTGAATATACTTTAGCACTTAGTTTATTTGAAACAGCAAAAACTAAATACTTAGAACAGTTGACAAAATTCGAAAATGATTTAGAATTAAAAGGTAAATCTATTTTCATTTCAATAACTGAGACGTCCTTTGAAAATATAACATTTGAAACTGAAATAACCAAAATAAATGAAGTGCTTGATAAACATAATTCGTGGGTTAATGAATTTGCAGATAGAAAGAGTGCAGCGACAGCTAAGATAATCAATAATTATGTTGCCGAATATCTGAGAGATGAAAATTATCTTTCCAAAGAAACCGAGTCTATTTCAGCGAAATCTACAATAAAACAAATAGATCAAAAAATAGCTAATCATAAAGAAGAGATTCTTGCAAAAAATGCCCAATTAAGTGATATGGTTAAAGGGAAAGAAGAGCTAAACGACTCACTAAGCCTTTTACTAAATAGAAATGATATAAAAATTGAAATAAATAATGAAAAATTCATACTTAAGCGAAATGGATATGCCGCAACAAACTTAAGTGAAGGAGAAAAATCTGCAATTGCTTTTTTATACTTTCTAACTGAGATGAAATCACTCAGCGAAGACACGACTTTGTCTAACACAATTGTCTTCATCGATGATCCAATATCAAGTTTAGATAGCAACCATGTTTTTCAGGTTAGATCTCTAATAAATAATTTTTTCAGATCTAATGAATTTAAACAACTATTCATTTCCACTCATAGTTTTGAATTTTTATCAGTCTTGCTGGACACCAAGTTATTCGGTAGTACAAATCCTGAAATGGGCGAAGCCAAAAGGCCTTTCTATTTTATACAAAGAATAAATGAAAATGAAGCTGAAATAAAGAAATTACCAAAAGCTTTCAGTAGTTACAAGTCTGAATATGTTGGATTATTTAGAATAATTAAAGAATACAAAAATTCAGATGATCAAGAAAATTTTCCAAATCTATTAATTTTGCCTAACGCTGTAAGAAGATTTTTAGAACTCTATACACTAATGAAGTATCCAAGTGAAAAATCTGTAGACAAGAGAGTTCAAGAAGTTTTTTGTTCTGGAGATCAAACTTATCATAGTGTCAAATTATTGCATTGGTTTTCTCACGAAAATCAGCTTGAAAAAATAAATCAACACGATGATAAACTATTGCAAATTTCAGAAGCAATTGATGAGTTATTCGACTATATTGAAAATGAAGATACATTACATTGGAAAGGATTAGTAGGTGAATAGACTGGCTATAATCGAGTAGACGGCCTCGACTAGAGTTACTAGCCGAGGTGCGCCTCTCACTATTTATCCCGATCACTCGGGACCACCGTTCGTACGGGTCTCGTATACGATGGTTCGAAGTCCCATAATTCGAAGTCCTCTTTACACCACTCCAAAGTAGTTTGTATTTTAAGATATGGCTATACCTAAGTATTCCATGTCGAATTTTCAAACGGGTCCTCGTTCAGTCCTTCCCAAATTGTGAGTCTTCGAGGATATGTGATTAGCACTCCTCGCTCGTTACTTTTGGTACTATGACTTCTGCTGACTTCTTGATTTATAGGAATACCGAACCTAATTGAAGACCTCCCCAGAGCCCGTCCCGAGCATGCCGCGGGATAATGCCAAATTCTTTCAGTCAATACCTACTAGATCTACCTACATCTATAAAGCCGCCATCAAATGAACAGGCTTTAGAAGCCTCACCAAACCTGTTCTCCGTAGGATTGACCGATCCCATAATAGTTCCGTGAAGTTCCATCCCACTTGAATCCGCAGCATTGCCATCCAACATATAATGAGCTACTAAACCATCTTGAGGAATTTGTGCAAAACTCGTCTGGAATAAACAGCTTAGAAATAAGCTAGCAAAAAATAACGTGTAAAATTTAATATTCATAATGGTTAATTAAAATATGTTTGAGACCATTTATGCTTGAAAACACCACAAGTATTTCGACAAGAGTCATCAAAATCTAAAGGGACATCTTCAAACATAAATGGTATATAAATCATTACTGTATTACAATTTTTTTCACAAGCTTGAAATCTTGTGTTTTCATTTCTACAAAAAGTAAACCACTTGGAAATCCAGAAGCATCAATTGACATTTTGGTTTGCCCATCATTTGAAATGTTCATAAATTCTTTTCCAACGGCATCCATTAATCTTATATCCATATCAAGATTTGCCAACTGCGGAGGAAACTGAATCATGAAATTACCACTTGTTGGATTAGGATAGATATCTATTTCAGATGCTAAGCCACTTAAACCATGAGTAGACGTAACATCAACCATGATGGTCTGCGTAATTGTGTCCATTCCACAATCTCCTGTGACGATCAGTGTTACATCAAATGTACCAGAGGTCTCATATTCGTGCGTTGGATTTGGTTCGTCACTAGTAACATTGTCTCCAAAATCCCATAGGTAAGTGTCAACGCTTCCCGATGAATTATTAGTAAAGTCAACAGAAGTTGGCGTAGTTGCTTCTTCAAAAGTAAAGTCTGCAGCTGCATCCAAGAGCGAGAAAATCAGGGCATCTATAGCTATATCACTTCTGACTCCATTACCAATGACACCTCTAATTTTGATATTTATTATTTCGCCAGCAAAAGCAGACAAATCTACATTAAGTAAATTCCATTGATCTCCTTGATTACCAACTATCGGATCAACAACATCCAAAAATTCACCTTGTTCACCAATAACATCTACATGGAGCTCACCCATAGTTGATCCAAACATGTGATAAGCAAATTCCAGTTGGCCGCAACTGGCGCTTGTCAAATCAATGCAGGGAGAATATAAAATACCTTCTCTAAAGTTACACCCTTGACTACTCTCTAGATATAAATATTTACCAAATGCAGTTCCATCATCATAATCTGTGGTAGGTCCGGTATTAGTAGTGCTTGTGCCTCCATCATCTGTTCGCCAATCTATGTCATCCTTAACTTGATTTGTAAAATTAATCCAACCTCTTGATAATGCTAACAATTATCCGACTCTATTATATCTTTTTCGCTGCATTATTTTTTGTAAGGATATTCCTTGTATCATCAACATCA
>ENA-ORXM01004119-ORXM01004119.1-marine-metagenome-genome-assembly--contig:-NODE-4119-length-13289-cov-7.135861_pt1 | contig 13289 bp, 10 predicted proteins | sample MGYA00237867_ERZ511480 | MGnify/ENA primary metagenome ERZ511480 (study PRJEB26309, sample SAMN06266103) | marine metagenome | isolation source: Algal blade | place: United Kingdom:Sidmouth, United... | reverse complement strand
CCGATCGCGGCGCGCCGGGTGCGCTGTTCGGGCTCGCTCGACGCCTCGGAATGTTCGGCCTCGACAGCAGCGGCGCAACTGGTGTAAATGCCGGCGAAAAAGCGCGGCTATTCGCCGCTGTTGCCGGCTGACGAGACTTGGTCGAGCCATTCTCTGATCCGCCGTCCTGGCTCGTCAGTCGTCTTGCTACCGTCGCAGTGAGAGAGGCCGTCGGTGTCGTTCGAACGCACCGCGGAGTTCTCGCTCGATCTGCTCCATGACGCGGCGGAGTCGGGCGACTTGAGCGTCAGGGCAGACGAGCACCGACATGGCATCGCACGACACGGCCAGACTCTACCGATGCGCGCGCTGCGGCTCGCTGACAACGATCTGTAGTCGCTGCGACCGCGGCAATCGCTACTGCGGCGACTGCGCGCCGCTCGCGCGGCGCGAAGCGCGTCAGAGAGCGGCCGAACGCTACCAGCAGAGCCCCGAGGGGCGTCGCCGCCACGCTGCACGGCAACGCCGATACCGTGAGAGGAAGCGCGAGGAAGAGGAAAAAGTGACGCACAAGGGTATCGCGGCCGATCGACACGTGGTGGCCGCGGTCGAGGAGTTGAGGGCGGCTGAAACGAGCCCACACGCGCTCTGCTCACGGACCTTCGAGGTGATCGTCTGCGGCTTGTGCAGCGGTGTTTGCAGCGATTTCCTGCGCCGCGAATTTCGCCAACGGACCGACCGGCGTCAGTCATTTCGCACCGCAGGCGTGGTGAGCAGGTCTATGCCCGAAAATCATCAGTAGCGAGCAAGGATCATGCGCGCTCGTTACCGCGGCACAAATCGACTGTCGGATAGCGGTCGAGTCAGCCGGAGGAGTTGCACCTCCAGCTGCTCTCAGATCCCGGCGTGAACCTCTCGGCTCACCGGGCTCCCATCGTTCCAGCCCTTCACGTCCCCGCAATGCACCAGTGCGGGAACAGCCGTGGCTGCTGACGCCGTTTGGCGGCAAGCCACAACCGTGCCCGCGTCTTGTGCCCGCGGAGGCGCTTGTACTTCCTCATGGCCCACCGAACCAACGCATCATCCAGATGATCCGCGATGACTTTGAACGACGACCTGTGGAAGCGACAGTAGTAGTTCATCCATCCGCGGATGGCCGGCGAGTACCAGCGCGATAGCTCCTCGAGAGGAACATCGCTCCAGTGTGCCGGCCGCCAGCGACGGATTCGCTGCCGGATCGACGTGGCCGCATTCCGGCTCATCGCCGGAGAGAACCCCGTGAACATTTCGCCCCACTGGTTGCGGTTCGGTCGCGGTCTGAACGTATAGCCGAGAAAGTCAAAGTGCACATGCTCGGCCGTTCCGGTCCGGTTCGCATCCTTGCAGTACACCACCCTGGTCTTGTCCGGGTGCAGCTCCAGTCCCACCTCGCGGAGCCGCGCGTCCAGATGCTCGCGCATCACGTTCGCCTCGGCTTCGGTGCGGCAGTGCAGGATACCGTCGTCGGCATAGCGACAGAAGGGCACGCTCGGATGGTTCGTCGCCAGCCATCGGTCCAGTGCGTAGTGCAGGAACAGGTTCGCGAGGACAGGAGACAAGGGGCCGCCCTGTGGCGTGCCCAGCGTTCTCGGATCCTCGCGTCCGTCCCGACCGCGCATCGGCGCCGTCAGCCAGCGCTCTACCAACAAGAGCACCCAACGTTCGTCGCAGTGTCGACGAAGTGCCTTCAGGAGAAGGTCGTGATCGATGTTATCGAACAGGCCGCGGATGTCGTACTCCAGCACCCAGTCGCGTTCCCAGCAACGCTTACGCGTCACCGCGAGCGCGTCGTGCGCCGACTTCCCACGCCGGTAGCCGTAGGAGTCCTCGTGAAAGACGGACTCCAGTTCGGGCTCCAGCAGGAGGGTGACGGCGGTCTGGGCAATCCTGTCCCCGACCGTCGGCACACCGAGTACCCGCTCCCCGCCGGTCTTCTTCGGAATCGGCACTGCCTTGACCGCCGGAGGGAAGTAGCTCCCCGACGACATCCGGTTCCAGATCCGGTAGAGGTTCCTGTTCAGATCAGACTCAAACATCTCGATCGTCTGACCGTCGACCCCGGCCGACCCCTTGTTGGCCTTCACGCGCTGCCATGCCTCCCACACCAGCGCTTTCGGAATGTTGAACGGCTTCGTCTCGGTCACGCGCTCATCCTCCCCGAACAGGGCAGTTGACGCGCGCCTCGACAGGAACAATCCGACCCCTTCGCTCCGCCGCCATTACAGCGGCATCGACGCTACTACGAGTCGGTCCGTCCCCGGACCGTGCATCGGTACTCTCGACCTCGCTTTTATTCACTTGGCCTTCTCCCTTGGCATCACGGTCCGGGTTCCCGCAGTTCCACGGAAGCGCCCGGATCGAGCTCGCGCCACCTCTACGCCGGACACCACCCACCCAGTAGACAGGTTCCCGATGGGCTGATCCCAGGGGTATTAGCGGCCCCTGGTTTTGATGTCGTTGTACGCGTATCGACGCCTGTACGGTGGTTCGCTTGTGCTCGCCTTCTCGATCCATACCTGACGGGCCGCATGGACCCGCCTTTTCCCCCGACGCTCACGACGACAGTCTTCAGCTAACGCCGCACGGGGCGGTTTGAAGCCGGCCCCTGCAGGCAGACTCCGGAGGGCCACGATTCCTCCATCACTTCCGTAGCTTCTCGTACTTCACGGACGGCTCCTTGCCTTCCGATCCGCATTGCTGCGGCACACGCGAATACCCGCGCGTCTACGCCGTCGCTAACAGGACGCCACCCAGCCGATCCGCCTCAGAACCGGGCGAGCCCGCTCTCGCTCTCGAACAAGTGCCAACGCGCCGGATCCAGACCGAGAAAGCAAGAGTCACCCATCTCGGCGCTGTAGTCCGGAGCCGTCTTGACCGTGATGCGAGTACCCTGTACCTGTGCTTCTACAAGCATGTCGCCCCCGAGCAACTCGGTGACGAGGACTTCCGCGGGTATGGTTTCGGTCTGTGTCTGGATCGGGCTGATGGAAACGTTGTCGGGCCGAATTCCCATGTCCACGGTACCGTCGAGCGCGACGTCCGCCAGCGCCGCTTGCTGCTCGCCGGTCAATGCCAGGGAAAATGCGGGATGTCGAAGAACGGGAGCACCGGCATCACTCTCCAACGAGCATTCCATGAAATTCATGGCAGGCTCTCCGATGAAACCTGCCACCCACTTGTTGGCGGGCCGGTTGTAGATCTCGGCGGGCGGCGCTACCTGTTGCAGGACGCCATCGCGCATGACCGCGATCTGGTCAGCCATCGACAATGCCTCGAGCTGATCATGCGTCACATAGATCATCGTGGTGCCGAGCCGGCGCTGCATGATCTTGAGTTCACTGCGCATGTGCGCACGAAGCTTGGCATCCAGGTGTGCGATCGGCTCGTCGAACAGGAATAGCGCCGGCTCACGAACAATGGCACGCCCGATCGCGGTTCGCTGCTTCTGGCCGCCGGAGAGTTCGAGCGGCTTGCGCTGAAGCAGCGGGGTGAGCTCCAGGAGTTCGGCGGCCGCCTTCACCTTCGTGTCGATCTCGGCCTTCGACACCTTCTGGATGACGAGCGCGTTGGCCATGTTCTGATAGACCGTCTTGTGCGGGTACAGTGCGTAGTTCTCGAACACCATCGCGATCTCCCGGTCCTTGGGCGGCAGATCGTTCACCCGCTTGTCATCGAAGAACACATCACCTGCGCTGATGTGCTCGAGCCCCGCCAGCATGCGCATCGTGGAGCTTTTGCCACAACCGGAAGGCCCGAGTATGCAGAGGAACTCTCCGTCTGCACAGGCTATATTCAGGTCGCGAACAGCAGGCGTGTCTCCGTAGTATTTCCAGACGTTCTGAAGGCTTATCGACGCCATGATGCACGGTGTTTCCGGAAGGTTGAAAGAACGGGTGAGGCGTCGCGCGAGGAGGCAACACGCGCTGACGGACTGGCGGGAGACGCTGCGATGTCTCCGCCCGACTCGAGCTGCTCATTCCTTGACCGCCCCCATCGTCAGCCCCGTGACGAGATACTTGCGGATCAGCAGACCGAGCAAGGTCATCGGCAGACTCGTGATCACCCCGGCCGCCATGATCTTGCCCCACTGGATACTCGTCGGCGTCACCAGCTCACGCGTCGCCACCGGCAAGGTCTTCGCGCCGCCCGAACCGATGATCGAGGCGAACAGAAAGTCATTCCAGGAGAAGAGGATGCAGAGCACCACGAATGCCCCGATGCCCGGTGCAGCAAGCGGGAGAATCTCCATGAAGGCACCAAGGCGGCTACGCCCGTCCACCATGGCGGCCTCTTCGATCGCGTAAGGCACGTTGTCAAAGAAGCCTTTCAGGATCCAGATTGCAAATGGCAGGTTGAATGTCGTGTAGGCGAGGATCAAGCCCGGAATGGTGCCCACGAGCTCGAGGTTCCTGAAGATAGCGTAGAGCGGCACCATGACTGCCACGACCGGCGCCATGCGCGTGGAGATGATCCAGAAGAAGACGTGATCCTTGGCGCGGAAGTCGGAGCGCGACAACGCGTACGCCGCCATTGCCCCGAGCGTGACCGACACGATTGCGGATCCGCACGAGACGAGCACGCTGTTGATGAAGTATTCCGAGAAGTTTCTTTCGGTGAACAGCTCCGTGTAGTGCTTGACTGTCGGCGTGAAGTCGAAGAACACGCCGATACCGCTGAACTCACCGATCGCGGGTAGCGCGAACGCCTCGAGAAGATCCTTGAACGATGAGACAAGCATGATCACGAAGGGTGTGATCGTCCACACCAGGAACAGCCCCAGAAATACCGCACAGCAGATATCGACGAGCGTGCGGGTGCGAGAGCGATAACGAACGACTTCGAGCGTTGCCATGTTCGTCAGCTCCCGCCGTCGTGGACCTGCCCGGTCTTCGGACTTTCAAAGACACGGACGAGGATCATGCCGAGAATGATGGTCACTGCAAGCAATGTCAGCGCAATCGCCGCACCTCGCCCGAGCTTGAAGAAGGTGAAGGAGACGTCGAAGAGATAGGCCGGCAAGATCTTCGTCGAGTTCGCCGGTCCACCGCCTGTCAGTACCAGGATCGCGTCGATGAACCGGAAGTTGTCCATGAACCGGAGCAGGATGGCGATCAGCAGGAAGGGATAGGTGTTCGGTAGCGTCACCTGAAAGAAATTTCTTATGTCACCGGCACCGTCCACCATGTTCGCTTCGAGCTGATCCCGAGGCACGCGCTTCAGGCCCGCCAGCATGATCAGCGCAATCAGCGGCGTCCATTGCCAGACGTCGACAATGACGATGCCGATCATCGCCGTCGAGGGATCCCCCAGGATCGAGCGATCGCCAAGCAGTCCGACGCTCTGCATCAGCCAGTGGTACCAGCCGAATGTGGAATTGAACAGGTAATACCAGACGAGTCCGGCAATGACCGGAGCCATCATCATCGGCATCAGGAAGATGGTGACCAGAACCTTCTCCCAGCGCGAGCGGTTCAATATGACCGCGAGGGTGACGCCGAGCAGCACTTCGAAAAACATGCACATCGCGCTGTACTTGGCGAGTAACCACCATCCCTGCGCGAACTTGCTGTCGCCTGGTAGTCGCGTCCAGTTCCTGAAGTTGTTCCAGGTGTCGTCAGCGAGACCGATGTCGACCTTGTGCAGGCTCATCCAGATGAGCCAGAAGAACGGATAAATGGTGATGAAGGCGAGAACGGTGATTGCCGGCAGCATCAACCACAGGTAGAAGCGATTGATCGGCGGAGCGTTCCTGGCGGCCGCAGCCTGATCGATCGACAGACCACCATCCCGCGCAACGGCAAGGGCCGAAAGAAAGCTTTCCCCCGGCCCTGGTGACAAGGTCTCAGACATCGTGCAGATCGTCGACTTGAGTCTTCAACTCGTTGCACGCTTCTTCCGGGGTTGTCTGCCCTGACACGCATCGCTGCAGTTCGGTCAACACGATGCTGTGATATTCGTTCGCTTCCGGAATCTTCGGCCCGAGCACGAAGTGCGGGTCCTTGATGCCGTAGTCGTAGACGGCGTCGAACGTGAGCGCATTGGGCATCGATGTCGGACGCGTTCTCGCGGCCGAAACTTCAGGATCGGCCACCACTGACGGGCGGGTCGGGGTCCCGCCCAGCTCCTTGAGGACTTTCAGTTGCGTGCTCTTCGATACCGACCAGCTCGCGAACAGGTAGGCCGCTCGCCGCAGGTCTTCACTGGCTGCGCTGTTGATACCGATCCCACCGATGCCGCAATTGCAACCATTGACCGCTTCACCGCCACCGACCACCCAGCTCGGTTCGCCCTTGGGGCACGGCGCATAAGCGGTCCGGCCGCCAGCGGCGCGCGAGTTCTGCTCGTCCTCGACCGACGCTGCAAACTCGTGATACTGCACCTGCATGGCAATGTCGCCCGCGGCATAGGCCGTATTCAACTGCAGCGTACCGTTGGCCAGATTGTCGGGATGGCTGACGTCTGCCTGCTCCTTGAACTTCTCCATGATCAGCACGGACTGTTCATCACCCCAACGAGTCGGACCAGGCGACTTCGAACCCAGCTTGTCGTCGATATCGAACTCGGTCCATTGCCCGTGGCTGAACAACATGCGCTGGATATCGAGATGCGAGGTCCAGGCGAAGTTGCCGTGATGCTGACCGTAGCCGTAGGGAATATCCTTCTGCCCCCCGGACCTCAGGGCCGTGAAGAACGCGGCAAACTCCTGAACTTGCTTCCAGGTGGTGTTCTCATCGAACTCCATGCGGTAGCCGTACTCCTTCTCGAAGTCGGGCGAAAGCTGCTCGAACAGATCCTGTCGATAGAACGTGCACGCGACCGCACAGTCATAGGGGAACGCGACGATACGCCCGGGTTCGTAGTACTCGCCACACGCAGCCAGAAAGTTGTCGAACCAGGCGCCCTCCTCGTAACCGTCGATGTCTTGCGGGAGGGTGTCATCCTGGGTGTACTTCGTCAGATCTTCGTAGAAGTCGGCGAACGGCGCGCCGATCGGCTTGTCCTGCACATAGTTGAGCTGGTAGTCGGCCTTGCCGCCACGAAGATCGATGCCGATCTTCTGCTGCACGACGGGCAAATCATCCGTGAGGATCTCGACCTCTATACCGGTCAGGTCGAAGAACTCCTGCAGGTTGTCGCGGATGGCGAAGCTCGGCGGCGTATTTTCGCTCATGAAGACCAGCTTCGAGCCCGAGTACTGCTTCCACTTCGCATCGTCGGACGACTGTGCCTGAACACGCGTCGAGACGATCATCGAACTCAACCCGACGGCAACGGATCCACTGCCAAGCGCCGTCGCGACACCACCACCGAGTTGCAGAAAACGTCGTCTCGAGATCGACTGGTAGTGCGGGCGACTGGGGGGACGAAACATGGCGACTCTCCTTGTGAGTGGGTCGCACGGCCCCGCGACAGTCTCACCGAAGGCGCCCCCGCTGACGGGCCCCGCTTGCGGTGTCGTAGAGTCACCGGCCGTGCCGGGAGAGAAGCTGCAGCCCGCATGCCATCGAAGGAGAATCAGAAAATGCTAGGCAAATCAATATCTTGAAAAACTATCACTCGTGACGAAGCGCGTGTAACTGTTGCAGGGTGTCGCACGTGGGTGAGGCACCTTGTGACACTTTGCCGGCTTGCGTCAGACGATACCGTGCCGCGTGTCAGGCCGCACGAGGCCGTGCTTCTTCATGTGACGATGGACGGTTGCTCGACTCACCCCGATGCGTCGCGCTGCGTCGGAGACGCACCAGCTCGACTGCCGCAACGCTTCCAGCAGTTCGTCACGCCGTGACCGACCAACGACCGGAATCGCTCCCGTTCCCGGATCGATCGACGCGACGTCCGCGGAGGGCGTGATGTGCAACAGTGCGGGACTTGGCTTGCCCGCGCGCTCGGTCAACAGGTCCTCCGGCAGATCATCCAGAGTCGCGATACCGGCACCACGACTGAAGACAACGTACTGAATGACGTTGCGCAACTGACGGATGTTCCCAGGCCAGGGATATCGCCTGAAAACGTTTCGGACGTCAGTCGACAGCTGCACGTCTGTGTCGGGGTCGAACTCGACGTGAAGTGCCGCGACAAGATCGTCGAGATCCTGCCGTTCGCGCAGCGGTGGCAGCGTGAGTTTCGCGCCGCACACGCGGTAGTACAGATCTTCCCGAAACCGCCCCGCGCGCACCAGATCCATCAGATCGCGATGGCTGGCGCAAACGAGACGAAAGTCCACCGGTACCGAGCGCGCCGCGCCGAGCGGATGCACCTCGCGTTCGGCCAGCACCCGCAGGAGACGTGTCTGCGACTCGAGTGGCATGTCGCCGATCTCGTCGAGAAACAGCGTTCCGTCGTTCGCGGCGACGATCCGGCCGGCCTTTCCACCCTTGAGCCCGCCCGTGAAGGTGCCCGGCGCGTATCCGAACAGCTCACTGTCGATCAGCGTCTCGGGGATCGCGGCGCAATTGAGTTCGACGAAAGACTTTGCGTGCCGGCGACTCGCCGCGTGCAGTGCTCGAGCGAACGTATCCTTGCCGGTGCCCGTCTCACCCTGTAACAACAGTGGAATATCTGCACCCTGTGCACGTTTCTCCAGCAAGCGACGACATAGCGCCACGGTCCGACCAAGCCGGTCGTCGCCACCAGCCAGCGCCTCGAGCTCGAGCTCACTCACGGACGGTACGACACCTGAACGCCCTCGCCCGACGCCAAGGCGCGCCGTCTTGACGGCAGGCGTGACGCCGACGGCATACGCACTCCCCTGTTCGATGCACTCGAGACGATGCAACCGCCCGTCTTCCGAGAGCACGGTCTCCGAGTCGACACCGATGATCTCGTCCAGCGGGAGTCCGATCAGTGCCTGCCGACGCTCGACCCCCAGAAAGGCAAGCAGCTCATTCGTGACGCCGACGAGTCGACCACCCTCGTCAAGCGCAAGCAAGCGCGACATCTCGTGCTCCTCCTTGAACAATGAATCGGTGATGGCAACCAACCGATGCTCACGAAAGAACGTGCGAAACGTGTACGTATGAAGCTCTTTCGCGGCGCGCCGCACATAGGCATCGACTCGCCGGATCTCCGCGGCATCGTCGGTCGCCGTGGTAGTGAAGTTCAGCGCGCCATACTGCACGCCGCGGTGATCGATCAGCGGAGCCGCCGAACACATGAAACGGTGCAGACTCTTGTGGAAGTGCTCCACACCGTTGACCGTGATCGCGTTCTCGGTGGCGAGGGCCGTGCCGACGCCATTCGTGCCAACGCAGGACTCGTCCCAGAGTGTACCCACCGCGACGCCCTGATCCTTGGACTGCCTGGCCATGGGCGAGTCGCAGTATTCGGTGACTGCTGCGCCGTCCTTGTCGGTGATGAGCATGCAGTACTCCGCCTGCTTCGCAACTCCCCGAATACGATCAACCAGAACTCGCGCGCGCTCGATGGGCTCCTCCAGCGACTGCCAGCGCTGCCCCACCTCGTTCATGCTGAAACGATTCCCGAGCAGATTCGACCGCGGGTCAAGGCCGTGCTGTGTCTCGCAGCGCCTCCATGACTCGCGAACCACCCTTCTCGGGTGACTGGCTTGATCTAGCGAAAGCCCGGGGGGCACCGACAGACATTCCCCCCGCACGGCGGGCTCTCGTGTAACGCTCATCGTCCTCTCCGGTGTGTTTCGACTGCCCCGCCCACGCAGGCACGGCTTCCCTTGTCGACTACACCCTGGATGCTCGAGCAGAAAAGTGCTACGGCACTTCCTTGAGAACCCGACGATGAACACGCGTACCAGTGCAGCCTGTTCACATGACCTTACGCCAGAGGCGCATAGCTGGCAACTTCACCGACGGTGCCGATCACCGGTGCCCGAGCAAGACCCTGCTTCAGGGAGGATAGGCTCCATCGCGGCACGAAGGCGGCGACGGAGCCAGCACTGCCTTGCGAGACACGAACAGACGAGCCGTTCTCACCCCGTGTGATGCGACTCCTGCAATCCGTAGACCGGTGTGCTGATCCCTTCCATGCGCGCCTTCAATTGCAGGGAAAGAAACTGCGAGTAGTGGCGACTCTGGTGCAGATTGCCTCCGTGGAACCACAACGCCTCTTGCTGGGTCGGCTTCCACATGTTGCGCTGTTCGCCTTCCCACGGACCAGGGTCCTTGGTGGTATCTGATCCGAGTCCCCACACCTTCCCTACCTTGTCGGCCGTCTTCTTGTCGATCAAATCTTCCACCCAACCGTTCATCGAGCCGTAGCCGGTGGCGTAGACAATCAGATCAGCGTCGAGGCGACTGCCATCCTCCATGACGATGCCGCTCTCATCCAGCGTCTTGATACCGACGCCGCTCACGAGCTTGATATCGCCGTCGATGATCTGTTGGCAGGCGCCCACGTCGATGTAATAACCCGAACCACGCCGCAGGTACTTCATGAACAGTCCGGACCCGTCGTCACCCCAGTCCATCATGAATCCGGATTTTTCCAGATCCGCATAGAAATCAGCATCACGCTCCCGCATCTGCTCGTACAGCGGAATCTGGAACTCATGCATGATCTTGTAGGGCAGCGACGCGAAGATCATGTCGGCCTTGTTGGTGGTCATGCCGTTCGCCGCTGCCTCTTCGGAATATAGCGGACCGAGCCCGATCTCCATCAGTGAATCCGAGCGAACGATGTGCGTCGAGGATCGCTGCAGCATGGTGACATCCACGCCCGCTTCGGCAAGCGCACCGGAGATGTCGTGCGACGAGTTGTTCGAGCCGATCACCACCACCTTCTTGCCGACGTAGTTGTCGGGGCCAGGGTGTTTCGAGGAGTGATGCTGTTCACCCTTGAACACGTCTTGGCCGGGAATCACCGGCACGTTCGCCTTGCCCGACATGCCGGTAGCCATGACCAGTTGCTTCGGTCGCAATGTCACGGTCTCGCCATCACGATCGACAGTGACGACCCACTCCTCCTGTTCTTCGTCGTAGCGCGCGTTCGTCGCCTCGCTCGATGTCCAGTAGTTCAGCTCCATGATGCGGGTGTACATCTCGAGCCAGTCACCGATCTTGTCCTTCGGGGCAAACACCGGCCAGGTGTCCGGGAACGGCATGTACGGCAGGTGGTCGTACCACACCGGATCGTGCAGGCAGAGAGACTTGTATCGGTTCCTCCAGCTATCACCGGCACGTTCATTCTTCTCGATGATGATCGTTGGAACATCGAGATGTCGAAGCCGTGCACCCAGAGCGATTCCGCCCTGCCCGCCGCCGACAACCACGCAATACGGCTGCTCGGTGTAACCCATGACATCACGCTCGTGCGCGAGCTTCTCGCTCCAGTTCATGCGGTTGTTGCCGTCGGCGCCGTGCACGGCACCCATCGCTCGCTTGTGACCCTTGCTCTCTTCATGGCCTTTCAGCTCTTTCATCGTCGTCAGCAAGGTCCAGATCAGTCCGTCCTTGATGCGCACGTGCCCGAAGCCTCTCGCCACGGAGGTCTCGAACTCGATCCAGCCTTCGACCAATGCTTCGTCGCCACTGGCAACCTCTCCCTCGACCGGGCGGAAGTTCTCGGGGATGACCTTTCCGAGTTGCGAGTCGAGCATGTCGCGCACCTGATCCTTGCCCTCCATGGTGCGCAGGTTCCAGGTGAATGTGACGAGATCGCGCCAGTAGCAATCATCCTGAAAGAGCTCGAGAACAGCGTCTATGTCGCTGCGCGCGAGGGCCGCGCCGAGACGCTCCATTGTCTCTTCGAGAATCGCCTGGCTTGTCTTGTCCAGCATGGTGAGTGCTTCTCCGGTTGTCTGGCGTGGTGAGTTCTGGCGTGTTCTGCTGTGTTCACTGGTCATCCGGGTATCAAGGTCGGCGTCAACACGTAGGTTGGCGTCGGCACGATCGACCCGAAGACTTGCGGTTCACCTCGTCTGCATCACCGCTCGGCGAATCAACCGGACGTGACGTGCCGACGCGGCAAGACGGGAATGAACACGGGTCATCAAGTCTCATGCCAGGCGGTCGAGATCCTAAATATATATATATTTCAGATACTTGAACAACCTCGAGGTGTCGCAGAAATCGTTCCCATGCGACAGGTGTAGCAGCAGCTGTCGCAGCACTCGTCGCACGATGCACGGTATCGATCGGCCTCCGATTCCGGGAAACACACTCGACCGCTCGCGCCGGCGTGTGGTCGTTGGAACCTGTCACTTCGGGTCGATGCTTCCGGGAACACGCGGCGCGTGGCGTGTGCTCGGCGACGTGTTTTTCCCCTGGCACGACACAGAACCGGATGATCAATCGCACTTCCCTTGCGACATCTGGCAAGGACACTGTCCACATGCCAACAGCGGCAAGGACGGCCGCACGACAACCGCTCCCGTCGTCTCGTTCAAGCCCCATGTCGCTCGTTCATTCGATCGTTGCGCAGGAGAACGCCGACGCCGACACCCTGCGGCAGTCGACGATCGTGCGGTATCGCGATGATCATTCGCATCGGGTTCACTTCGCATCGTGCGTGAATTTTGTTCAGCTATGGATCGAGGTGCGCGACGCGACACACCCTGCCGAAGTGACCACGGCTGGATGAACTGTTCGATCCCGGCCTCGCTACTCAGGTGAATACTCACGGTCGCGTCGATTCCCGTGCCGGCGTCCAGAATCACTTCGCTGTCGTCTTCTGCCTTCAGTTCCAGAACGCGTCCAGTCCGGACCCACACCGACGGCGGCCGGCGCACGTCCGAAAGGCCGGTGTCCGGATCGATACACATGCTCGGGATGATGTTCCACGGCACGAGCCGAGGCAGTGCGCAACCACCAGGCAAACCGGCACCGGCGGTCCTCTTCGGGGCAACGCGAGCGCGACCAGGGTGCCTGGCGGGATCTGGACACCCAGCACGATGGCCGAGAACTGCAGGCTGCGTCCGAACGATTGCCAGAAGCGCGTGCCCGACACGATGCCCTGGTACCCCTCGCTGGCGACCCGGTACTCGTCGGGCAGCGTGAAGATTTCGTGCAGGGAGTGGTTCACGACGGTCAGGAGCGCCACCACGCCGACCAAGACGAGCACGCCGATCGCTGGCAGCACAGGGACCAGGCTCGCTGCCGGGTTGGTTTGGCGTCGATCATGTCCTCGACTGTTGCGGAGGGATCCGCTGCGCAGGGCCTGTTTGCTGGAAGGTGGCTATCAGGTGCATGAGTAGAACGCCGGCGACGGGCTTGCTTGCCAGATGTTGCCGGGACTTGGGGGGAGGGACGAACGCCTACGGCAGCGGCACGTTCAGCCCGTACCGGAACAGAGCGTAGAAA
>ENA-ORXM01004118-ORXM01004118.1-marine-metagenome-genome-assembly--contig:-NODE-4118-length-13292-cov-15.806886_pt1 | contig 13292 bp, 11 predicted proteins | sample MGYA00237867_ERZ511480 | MGnify/ENA primary metagenome ERZ511480 (study PRJEB26309, sample SAMN06266103) | marine metagenome | isolation source: Algal blade | place: United Kingdom:Sidmouth, United... | reverse complement strand
ACCCATCGTAGCCGAACATGATGCATTTCGATTTCTATTTTCTTGGTATAAATTTGAACATTGGAATGAGTTTTACAATCCAGAACCCAAACTTTCAGGTGATGAATTAGTTCAACTTATCGTGTCACATCATGAAAATATTTCGGATAAATTAGGACAGCCTATTTACCCACAAGAAGATCAAATTAATAGATTAGCATACATGTTTTTAGAGAAAAAAGATTATGAAAGAGCGCTACCATTTTTTGAATTAAATATTAAGAATAACCCTAAAAGTGCAAATGTATATGACTCTATGGGCGATTACTATAAAAGTGTTTCAGATAAACCTAATTCAATAAAATATTTTTCAAAATCATTAGAATTTGGTGGAGTAGATGGTACGAAAGAAAAACTAGAAGAATTAAAACGAAAATAATCTTGAATAACGTTAAATTTAAAGACAAATAAGAATAACGCTTGTTAACATTAGATGTAATCGCATATCTCTTCGTTCCTCAGAGAGACGACATATCACTACCTGTTGTAGTTAATTAAAAGCCTCAATGAATCCGTTAAATCTAAGAAGTTTGTTATAATTGTGCGATTATCTGCAAAAAAAGGAGAAAAGCCAACAGTTATAGGTAAAACAAATGATTGTTCAATTTGAACATAAAAGGGGAATATCTGAAAAATAAAATTATCAATGATATACTTAAAAACGTTTGTCTGTTTTTTTACGTTAATTTTCATGAATAATTTATATTCACAAGACCTGTCTATGCATAAATGGAAAAATAGGCTATTAATAATAGCAACTAATGACCCTGAAAACTCCTTGTTTAAAGAACAATTGAGAGAACTTAAAAAATATCCAGAAGGTCTCAATGAAAGGAAGTTATTAATTTATCAGGTAAATGATATGAAATATCGGGAGGGTTTAGAAGAAGAAGGAGAGTGGGAAAATATAGAAAAGAAAGAGATAATAAATTTTCAACAAGACTTAAATTCCAATTTTGAAATAATTCTGATAGGATTAGATGGTGGGGTAAAACTCCAACAATTTAAAGTTCTTTTGACTGATGAGTTATTTTTAATGATAGATGCTATGCCAATGAGAATTCAGGAAATGGATAACCTTAATAGAGAAAAGTAGAAAAGAAAAAAATGTCGTTAACAATAGGCAGATTATCAGTGGGGCATCAATGTTTGGTTCTCTGATGATTGTGGCGTGAAGTCATCAACTTTTAGTTCTTTGTTGTACCTTGAAGTTGGTTGAACACCCCAACGAAATATACACAAAATGTTATCAACGAGGAAATTGTGTGATTATCAGCGAAAAAGCAAAGGTTTTAGTGTCAAGAAAATTGTGCGATTATCAACAAGAAAAGCCCATGCGTGCTGCGTACGGCGCATAGAGCAGGCGATAGAGGGAATGGCTGTGAAAGATAGACTCTCGATAGTGCAACCACATAAGTTGTTTCATTTCGACTCCGCTCGATGACCAAGTTGTATAAAAGCCTATGTAAGGAATGGTATAAAAATAAATGTTACTTTTTAACTGTGATATTTTCCGATATATTTCGTTAAAAAGCCTCGTCGATGCCCTGCATCGCCTACGTTTTTGCCCGATTCGGCGTTCCAATCATATATCAAAAAATATCTTTGCTAAAAAAATCACATTTATTTCTACAACATCCCTAAGTCGTTCTGTCCTGTTAAGATAGACCCGATAGTAGTGTTATAGCGAACAAAGTGCTGTAATTCTTAGTTCTTGGTGCTGTGGTTCGGTTCTTACGTGATTTGTGGTTATTTTTGTGAGCTATAGTAGCGGATAGCGGGCCCAGACATGACGACGAAGGAACTGACCGTTCTCTCCAAAATAAAAGAATATTAAAAATTTTAATGATGAGATTGTACAACCATATAGATAGAAAAGTGTTGCGAGAGCAATTGGCGAAGAGTAAAGAGGAACGCAGTACGTTGTCTTTTTATAAATATGCAAAAATTGGGAATCCAGAATTTTTTAGAGACCACATGTTTGTGGAGTGGAGCAAAATTGGGGTTTTGGGACGGGTGTATGTGGCAAAAGAGGGCATCAATGCACAGGTTTCTGTTCCTACCGAAAATTTTGAAGCGTTTGAAGCACAGTTAGAAACGATTCTTTTTCTACAAAATATACGGCTCAATTTGGCGATTGAGGATGATGGAAAGTCTTTTTATAAGCTCAAAATAAAAGTAAGAGACAAAATCGTGGCAGATGGCTTGAACGATGAGACGTTTGATGTAACGGATGGCGGAAAACACTTAGATGCGGAAAGTTTTAACGAGCTTACAGACAATCCCAATACGATTTTGGTGGATATGCGGAATCATTATGAAAGTGAAATTGGGCATTTTGAAGGGGCAATCACGCCTGATGTCGATACTTTTCGGGAGGAATTGCCTGTGGTCGAGGATATAATCAAGGGACAGGAGGACAAAAATATTGTGATGTATTGTACGGGAGGGATTCGGTGTGAAAAAGCAAGTGCTTACTTTAAGCACAAAGGTTTTAAAAATGTGTTTCAATTGGAGGGTGGTATTATTGAATACGCTCGTCAGGTAGAAAAACAAGGGTTGCCCAATAAATTTAAGGGCAAAAATTTTGTGTTTGATGACCGTTTGGGAGAGCGCATTACAGAGGAAATCATCAGTCAATGTCATCAATGTGGAAATCCTTGTGATACGCATGTGAATTGTGCGAATGTTGGTTGCAACTTATTGTTTATTCAGTGTGATGACTGCAAGGCGGCGCATGAACGTTGTTGTAGTGGGGAGTGTTATGAGGTGATTCAGATGTCGGAAGAGGAGCAAAGGGTATGGCGACAAAAACGAATTCAGGAGAAACGATATTTTAAGAAGGGACGCTCGGAGAAATTGACTTTTAAGAAATAAATTCTGTTATTGTTTTTAGTGCTATGAAAATTCAAAGTTTAGAATAAATTGAAGGCATAAAACCTTATTAAACGATATCAATAGACATATATTTAAATAATTGCTAAATACTGAGACTGGGTATAAATTTGTTAATCAATATTTTTAATTTTGTATTTTTAACTAAAAAAATAAATACGTTCTGTGAAAAGAATTCGCTCAATAATTGATTATAACGAAACTGGAGTTTATAAAGTAAACGAATTAACCGAAAGGTATTTTTATAAATACTTTGAAGAGCAAACTGGGCCTAATATTAAGGTTTTATATCAATCTGCCTATCAGATTTGCAATGTATACACTAAACAAAATACTGTTTTAAATGCATTTCAAAAACTCAATGGTCATCTCGCAACTAACCAAGTTTTCCTTGATCATAATGATATTTATGTTCCTACTAAATATCATCATTTTATAAAACGTAAAATAAAGATTAACGATCGGTTTAATTGCCATGGTTTTACATTTCTTGATGCTCAATTTTGGTTTGAATTAGATGATGAGACTGTTGAAACCGTCATTTTGGAGAACAAATATCAAGTTTGTAACTATGATGAACTTGTCAATAATGGCGTTTGTTTGTACTACAATAATGAAGGCCTCTTAATCCACTCAGCAAGAAATGTAAATGGTGAAATTTTATCAAAATTTGGCATAAATGATTTAATGACAATTGGTGAGGAAGATATTTTGACGAGATATGAAAATGTAGATCGTTCACTAACAGTATATCTGAACCCGTCAGCGTAAAAATGTATAGGAAGATGTATGGAGATGACACCTTGATTTTAGTGTTGAGCGGTGATAAAGGGTTGGAATCGTTACAGACCATCAATGTTTTTGGAAATAGCAATAAACCAGATTATCCACACTATGCAAATCAATTAGAATTGTATGTGAAGAAGGAAGTAAAAACTGTGGAATTCGATTTAGAAAAAATTAAGGCGAAAGGCGTAAAAAGCTATCACCCAAAATAATAATTAAATAACTTTTCAATCCAAAATAAATAGCTTCTCAGCTTTTACTCATAAAAGAAAAAAACCCATAGACCTTGCAGTCGTACGAGTTTTTTTAGTTAAGAAAATATTAAACACTTAAACACTATATGTCGTCTATTAAGAGAATTACCTGTTTGCCTAAGAAAAATCTGAAAGAGGAAAGGCAAATCGGTAATGGGGGTTAGGGGTTAATTTTCATGTTTATAATTTATTGTCAATTAAGAAAAAAGCGAATGAGGAACACTTTAAGTTTTCATGTTTATAATTTATTGTCAATTAAGAAAAAAGGTGAATAGAGAACACTTTAAGTTTTCATGTTATAAATGTCAATTAAGAAAAAAGTGAATGAGGAACAGTAATGGGGTTAATGGTTAATTTTCATGTTTATAATTTTACCACTCTTTGAGCGTATTGTTCATTAATTTGTAGCACATATATGCCGCTTTGTAAATCACTTAAATCCATATCAATCTTATTATTTTGCAATAAAGAGGGATGCCATTCTTTGACCAAACGACCTTGTATGTTGTATAGCTGAATGGTGGCAATGTTGGGGATACCTTGCACATTCATTTCAGTTATGTCAACCACAGGATTTGGGCTAATGCCTATTTTGGGTATTGTTTTACTTATAATTTTTTCATCATTATCTATTGTACTTCCCCAAATAATGGCAGGATATACTATTGTTAATAGACAAGCAATTAAGAGGGTTTTTAGTAGTGTATGTAGTTTTGTTCTCATAACAATCTGTTTTTAGGTTTCACTTTTCATAAGGTGGCTGTCAAGGGGAATTCGTTTTTGTTTTCAATTATGATACTAAATTACAGCAGTTTTAGATGCCAGAGAATTACAATTTTTTCCATTTGTCTTCTCTTTTTCGGTTGTTTTTCTATTTCAACAATGCAAAAATAGCTAAAATGCAAGCGTTTTTGATAATATTAAAAGAAGGCTTTTTACAGAATTTTTGTATTTATTATTTTTGTATTCAGTGTTTTATGTATGGCTAAAATTTTTTTATAAAAATATTGATTTGGTACTTACAAATTTTAACATTTCTCTTGATTTGTTCCTTAAAGAATTTTGAAAAAAGCCGAAAAACAAACAAAATTTCGCTTGTTTTTTTAAAATTAGGGCAAATAAATCAATTTTAGTGTAGTGATATGAATGATTTTAGGGCAAATGATACTTACAACCCACCGTTTTTGAGGAAGTAAGAAAATTAACACCCAATACGAAGAGGAGGTGTATTAGGTGTTAATTAGAGTTTATTGGGATTTTCAGGTTTAAATCTGAAAATCCCAACAAGCTCTTAGTCACAAGAAATAGTATCTGACCCTGTAGAATCTATATGACCATCATCAGACTTTAATTGAAAACTACAATGCATTGAATACTCTTTTAAACGTCTTGTACTTGAATAAGGCTTAAGACTAACAGAATAACCTATTGTCGTTGTTGCTGAAAAATTAATCGTCTTCTTTTTATTAGTAGCGAATCCATCTAATAGATTGATAATCTTTTTTACACATGAATTAGAATTACCTTGGTATTTGGCTTTTAGAGAGTAGTAAATTCCTGCTTTAAAATACCTCATTCTCCATTCAAGTATATGGGGGTTACAGTATCCTGCTTGAGTCCAGCCTGTACTATATGAATCACAGTAACTTGCCTTTTGAAACAAGCTTGAATCATCTCCATCCAAAAGATCTAAAACATTGACATCATTTGGGTAGCTTTGAATTGACTCATTGCTAAGAGATTTCTTTTTCAAGTCTTTGATTTGGGCAGTATTACCACCTGTTAGTACATAAGTACTTTCTTCTGCCATATCGACCATAATGATATTCTGACCGATTTTAATCATTTTGTCTTGATTCAATAAACTTGCAAAAGTCTCTTCGTCTACTTCACGATTTTCCGCTGAAATTTCATTTGTATTATAGTAACTTTGTAAAGACGAAAATCCAAGTGAAGCATTCCATTCTGCTAAGGCTGCTTTGTCAAAATTATGTAAATACTCAATGGCATTTTCATAATCTTCCGTTGTTGGAAAAGATAATAACCCGTTGTCTACTGTAACCTCAAATTGTATGGGCGTTTCTTGTGTTTCTACTGCCGTTGTTATTGGTGTTGGAACGGTTGTTAAAGCTTCTTTTTGACAGCTTTGAAGGGCAAATAAAACGAAGAAAAGGGCGATGAAATAATTTGATTTTTGAAACATAATTAATATAGTTAAAATTTTGATTGCTTACTCTATTGTAGGTTTTTCAGCGAAACACCTTGTATTGTATCTTTTAAGATGCAAATGAATTTATTGCTCTTTAAGTACAGTTTTAATGAAATCTGTTTTTGTTTTCAATTATGATACTAAATTACAGCAGTCTGAAATAAAAGATAACTACATTTTTATCGATTTGTCTTTTCTTTTTGGACTTTTTTTCTATTGAAACAATGGAGAAGTAGCTGAAATATAAGGGTTTTCGATAGAATTAAGAGAAGGTTTTTTTACTCTTTTTATGAGCCTATTTTTTTTGCATTCAGGGTTTTATGTATGGGTATGTTTTTTTATGAAAATGTTATTGGTTTATTACTATGCAAAAAAAAAGAGATATTAATTAATAGTAGTGATAGATGGGAAGAGCAAATTGTAATTGTGAGTAAGTTGCTAGTCTTTCTATCAGTTTTTTTAGAAGAGAATGGTTTATTGCTCCGTCGTGCAGCACGGTCCCGCTATCCGCTACTATAGCGGCTTATGTTCAGACACGGCCGTGGCCGTGTGTCTCAACCGCCGCTATAACGCTACTATCGGGTCTATTTTAGACGAACAGTCCGTTTATGCACTGTTTTTGAGGAAGTAAAAAAATTAACATCCAATACGAAGGAAGGAGGTGTATTAGGCGTTAATTTGAAAAAGGATTAGTTACAAGAAATCGTCTGGGTTCCTGCGTCGTGTAAAAAATCATCACCATCGAGTAATTGAAAATTACACTCCATTGAAAAACTTTTTAAACGTCTCATACTTGAATAAGGCTTGATACTAATAGAGGAAGTACCGTCTGTCGTTGATGCTGTAAAATCAATTGTGTTCTTTTTATTAGTAGCGAATCCATCTAATAGATTGATACGCTTGCCTACTGTTTCTACTATAAATATAAAGTAGAATGTGTGGTTGTTTAATTACAGTTTATGTACAATGTCCTTTGAGAAATAAATGAATTTGTAAATTTTGTTTGGCCTATGTCTCTACTACAAATATAAAGTAGAATGTGTAGTCGTTTAATTACAGTTTTCATAAAATGTCCTTTGAGTGGGAGATGATTTTTGTTCAATCTTATTTTATGCAAAGAAGAAGGATTGTAGCAGCCCTAATTCGGTTTAGATATTTTCTTTCACGCAAAGAGCGCAAAGAGCGCAAAGAATTTTGACACGAAGAAACGCAAAGCTCGACAGAAAACAATCTCTTTGCGACCTTTGCGAAAAACTCTGCGACCTTTGCGTGAAATACACTTTTTCTATTTTCAAATAGGACTGCTATGCCTAAATAATTGAGTATAGAATATTTGCTTTGCGTGAATTTTTTTCTGGTACTATGGGTACAAAATTATTTCACGCAAAGAGCGCAACGCAAAGAATCGCAAAGCTCAACAGAAACCAATGTCTCTGCGACTAACACTTTTTCTATTTTTAAATAGGATTACTATATCTATCGTAGAACACAAGACAAATCTCTTCAAGGATACTATTTTTTGATTTCTTGTCGTTGAAGCAGTGAAAAATAGACCCGATAGTAGTGGAATGCTAAAGGAATGGCTACATTTCGATTTCGCTCAATGAACGATATTTTGCGTTGGCTTTAGCATATGAACGGATAGCGGGACCAGACGTACCGACGAAGCGGCTGACATTTCTCTCCTAAAGCTAAAGCTGTTTTGAAAAATAGATGTGGAAAAAGGTATCGAAGATTATAATTTATACGTATATTAAGTAAGGGGACGCTTTTAGTGGGGCAAAAGGACGTAGTAATTGTCTTATTATCAATTCTTGACGAAATTTTGAATGTGCGTTTTGCTTTGTCCACCTACTTATAGGGGTAAAAAGAGACCAGTAATACTTTATTGATGAAGAATAGTGACCTATATTGAAATGAATGAAAAACAGATTGATAAAAAAACAATATAAGTACTGATACTACACGACAAAAGACAATACTGGTCCTTTATTGAGCTCAAAATAGATAGTCATATTCTAAACAATAAGGGGAATGAAAAACAGATTGATAAAAAACCTTATTGATGTTGGATATGCCTATCCTTTTTTTGTTAATTCAAAATTACTATAAATCTAAATGGTTTTTGATTACAATTATTTGAAAATGTCTTGTTTATAGATAATACTAATATTCAATTATAAATATACCTTACTTTTTTTGTTACGTTTGTTAGTTGTTTGACATTTTAGAATTTTTTGTATGTTAATTAATCATTATATAAAGGTAAGTATTTGTTTTTGTATTATATACATATTCTGTTTTTTTGTTGAGTAAAACATATTTTTCAACAAAAAAGCGGCATTGACTATTGCCAATGCCGCTTAGAGAATAAATAGGGTATAAAAATTGATTGCTTCTTATTGTTTAACGATTTTAAATTGTTTCTCCTCATTTATAATCGCTACATAAGTTCCTGAAGGTAATGCACTTACATCAACCGTTTCGTTATAACTTTTTTGAAACTCATAATGTGCTACATTATTTCCTGCAATGTCATATAAACGAACTGAATTGATAGGATTATCAGTACTTCCATTGATACGAAGTGAATTAACTACTGGGTTTGGGGCGCAGTTTAAGGTTACAGGGCTTGGGATGGTACTTCCTGTCTTTCTTGCAACTTCATTAACATCACAAGCAATAGTATAAGAATTAACGGGATTGCTAATATCACGGATTTGAATGTATATCCAATCACCTGCAATAGACATAGGAACAGTCCAATTTATTTGATCCTGTTTACTACTTCCTTGATGAACTGTTGAGCCAATATGATGATCAGTTGCGGTACTCATAGTTTCCCCATAAGAAATTTCAATCTCTCCAATGCTATTATGGCTATAATAATCTTCTATCCATTGCAGTCTAACCTGGTCATTAGGACATACATCAATGGTGCTACCAGAAGCTTGTTGCTCATCACCACTTTCTAAGACTATAGCGCAAGTTAAATGCAAATTAGCGAAAGCACTAAAAGAAAATAATAAGAATAGGGTCGGAATGATTGTAAATAATCTGTTCTTCATGATTTAAAATTTAATCTGTTTTTAAAAAATCTGTTTAACAATACAAAGATAAGCATGGAAGTGAGCAACCCTTAATTACAGTTTTTGTAAAATGTCGCTTGAGCTTTGCCCCAACATTTTGCTTTAAAACGTCTATGGAGGGACAAATTTGTTCTATTTTTATCTTAAAGATTGATAAAGTAATAAAATGACTTGTTTTTTTGTTATTTGTTGTGTTTTGATAATCAGTATATTACTAAATATTGTTTATTCTTATTTGAATGTAGTTTGTTGATTATCAATGTATTGGAGATTTGCTGCGGAAGGTGGGAAACAAATATAATTTTGGGTATTCGTATTATGTTTTATTTAATATTTGTCGATGAAAAGTACCTTTTTTTTTACAAAAAGTCAATTATTTGTTATATTATCTTCACACATATATAGAATGCAACTGATTCAAAAAAAATATGCACGATAGCAAGCTACTAGTACTACTAAAGAAGATAGATGTTAATTTACATGGGAGATTGGAAGAATTTTTGGACTCTCCTTACTTTAATAAGAGTCAACAAACGAGTATTTTGATTCGACATATCTTACAATTTGCACCAAATTACGAAAGTGAGCAAGTGAGCAAGCAAGTCTGTTTCAGTTTGCTATATCCAAGAGATGCTTTTGAAGATGTAAAGATTCGGCGAGTGATGTCTAAGGCATTAAAACTCTTAGAACAGTTTGTCTTGAACCAACAGTTAGAAACAGATGAGTTGGTACAGCAAAAGCTGTGGACAGATTATTATAGTAAGCATGATATGGAGTATTTTTTTCAAGCCAAAACCAAGACTTGGAAAAAAATTAATAAAAAACAAAATGCCGAAGTGCAATTCTTGCAAAATTACCTTATGGCATACAGTCGATTGCAATATGTAAATATGCAATTTGTCTTGAAAAACATGCAAAAAACGGCTAAAAAAGAATTTGAAAAAGAGTTACAATTAACTTTAGAATCTTTGCAAAATTTTTATTTGTTTAAAACAATGTATTTAAAATGTGCTGTTTTGCAACAAAAGAAAAGCTTTCAAAAGAATATTCAATATCCTTTTGAAGGTTTTATCAAAAATATTGAGGAGTCAGATGTTAAACATAATTCATTGATTCATATCTATTTTTTAGCTGCTTCTATGTTAGAGGATAGTGGTAATGAAGAAAAGTATAGGGCGTTAAAACAAAAATTGGAAACACTTCAAAAAGGAGATTGTCCCAAAGTTGTTTTAATACATTTGTGTAAGTTTATTGAAGGATTCTTGGTCAAGAAGTGTGGTATGGGGGAACATAGTTTTTATAATGAATTGTTAGATTTATATAAATATGAAATAGAGCATGAATTGGTTTTTGGTACAGAAAAAGAGGCTTACTTCTATCCAGTTAAGTTTCGTAATATTGTTACAGTGGGTTTACGGGTAAAAGATTATGAGTGGATAGAATCTTTTATCGAAAAATATCATAATAGGCTTCCTAAAGCACAATTGCCTGCTTTGCATCTTTATTGTAAAAGTTTACTTTGTTTTCATCAAAAAAAATATGATGAGGCAGAAGATGTTTTGATAAAAGCCCAAGATGCAGATACTGTACTTTTATATGATATAAAGCGTCTACAAACGATGATCTATTATGAAAAGAATGACATTGATTTGTTGGATGCAACAATGAATGCTTTTAGAGTTTCTGTTTTTAGAGATAAGTTCTTGTCTGGAGCTTTGAAAGAAGCCAATCAGCATTTTATCAATATGCTTTTTAGGATTGTGAGTATCCAACCTGATGATGATAAAAAAATAGCAAAGATGCGAGAAGAACTTGCGAGTACCAAGCAGTTTATGGAAAGAAGCTGGCTTATGACAAAAGTAGAAGAAAGGAAGCTTGAAAAAAATTGAGGAGCAAACGAAAGAAAAAAGCCATAGCCGATAAGCCGTTCTGTCCTATTAAAATAGACCCGATAGTAGCGTTATGCGTAAGGGCGATTCGTTGGAATCAAGGTTTTGCGTGGCTGCATAGTAGCGGATAGCGGGACTATGCGTACCGACGAAGCAGCTGACCTTTCTCTCCTTATAAAAAAATAGATATTTCCTGTAGTAAGAACACAAGTTCATTCCATTTAATAATAGAAAGATAAGCCTGTAATTGAGCAATATTTAAGTTTTAATAAAGTGTTACTTGAGTTTCATATACCAAAATTTTACCTCAAAAAGCCAATGTATGTATAAATTTGTTTATTTTTATATTAAAGATTGATTAAATAACTGTTTGGCTTATTTTTTGTTATTTGTTGCGTACTGATAGTCAATACTTTATTGAGTAGTTTTTATTTTTATTTAAATGTAATTGATTGATTTTCAGTACTTTATTTTTTTTCGTGAAAGAGCCGAAAATAAATATAATTTTGGGTATTCGCTTTTTCTTTTATTCATAAAAAGCACCTTTTTTCAAAAAAAAAGCCAACTATTTGTTGTATTATATTTATATTTATATATGTATGATGCAACTGATTAAAAAAAAATATGAATAATAGCAAACTAACCGTATTATTAAAGAAAATAGATGTTAATTTACATGGAAAGTTAGAAGATTTTTTGGATTCTCCTTACTTTAATAAGTGCCAACAAACGAGTATGTTGGTTCGACACATCTTACAATTTGCATCAGATTATAAGAGTGAAAAATTGAGCAAGCAAGTCTGTTTTAGTTTGCTATATCCAAATGATGCTTTTGACGATATAAAGATTGAACAAGCCATGTCTAAGGCATTAAAACTCTTAGAACAGTTTGTCTTAAACCAACGGTTAGAAACCGATGAGTTGGCACAGCAAAAGCTGTGGACAGATTATTATAGTAAGCATGATATGGAGTATTTTTTTAAAGCGAAAATCAAGGCTTGGAAAAAGCTTAACAAAAACCAAAATGCCGAAGTACAATTCTTGCAAAATTACCTTATAGCATACAGTCAATTGCAATATATAAATATGCAATTTGTCTTGAAAAAAATGCAAAAAACGGTTAAAAAAGAATTTGAAAACGAGTTGAAACTAACTTTAGAAGCCTTACAAGATTTATACCTTTTCAAAACAATGTATTTAAAGTGCGCCATTTTAAAACAAAAGAAGACCTTTAATAAAAATATTGAATATCCTTTTGAGGCTTTTATCAGGAATATTACAGAGTCAGATGTAATACACAATCCTTTAATTCATTTGTACTATTTAGAAGCATTAATGCTTGAAGATTCTGAAAATGAGGAAAAGTGTCACGTTTTGAGAAAAAAGCTGGAAACACTTCAGGTAAATAACGTTCCCAAAGAATTACTTGCTACATTTGTGTAAATTTCTTGAAGGATTTTAGAAAGGCCTAAAGAAGTTTTGGGCTTATATAAATACGCAATAGAGCATAAGTTAGTTGGCTGATTGAAAAATTTTAAGGAGCGAAAGGTCAAGAGCTTCGTCGTGACAGAAAGTCCCGCTATCCATTACAATCCCAAGCCAATGCAAAACATTTTGGCCTTTCTTTTTGGTATTTCCATTACTATCGGGGCTATTTTTCATGGTTATTCCCCCTGAATTCTGTACAATAAAAAAAGCAAGTTCTATTTTGATAGAACTTGCTTTAAAAATCAGATTATATAACCAAAAAATCATTTAAAAAACAGCCAGGTTTTTAAAAAAAAACCCAACTGTTGAAAGAATAGCAATTTTATAGCTTAGTAATACGCTGAACATGTTGTCCATTGATTTGAACGACATAAACGCCTTCAATCAAATCGCTAATATCAACTTTGGTGCTTGTTGTTTCCCAAGCCTGTGGTGTTAATTCTTTGATTAATCGACCTTGTATGTCAAATATCTGCACAGTATTTAATTCAGCACCAGAAATCTCAATATTTACAACGTCTTGAACTGGATTTGGGTAAACGCTGATTTTTGTGTCGCTTTCGCCTGCAAGAATAAGTGGGTCACTATCGCCATTTTTACAAGAAGGCGTTGTGAAGTTAGCGTATTTAGGACCAGACCATAT
>ENA-ORXM01004117-ORXM01004117.1-marine-metagenome-genome-assembly--contig:-NODE-4117-length-13299-cov-3.208970_pt1 | contig 13299 bp, 14 predicted proteins | sample MGYA00237867_ERZ511480 | MGnify/ENA primary metagenome ERZ511480 (study PRJEB26309, sample SAMN06266103) | marine metagenome | isolation source: Algal blade | place: United Kingdom:Sidmouth, United... | reverse complement strand
TCATCAGCCCCGCCGCCACGACGTTGGTGTCGACGATCGCGACGATGTCGCTCACCGCCCGAGGCGAACGCGCTCGACTTCCTCGAGCGCGGCCGACATCGCCTCCTCCTCGGTCAGATCGGCGTTCGCCCGAGCGCGGCGCACGATCTCCTTCGCCTCGTCGCGCGACTTGATGCCGTAGAACTCGAGGCTTTCTTCGATGAGCTGGCCGATGGTTCGACCACGCTGGGCGGCCGCTTCCTTGAGAGCCCGGTAGCGCTCGTCGGAAAGCGTGATGGTAAGGCGACTCATGATCTGGATTCGTTGGTGACTTGACACCAAAACACTAGCACTTCTGGATTCCCAGAGAACATGAATCGGGAGCCTTCCGAGTCTCGATGCCGTTTCTCGGGGTGGGCATGGCAGGTGAGCGCGTGGCTGCGGCCCATGTGGTCGAGGCTGGCGACGAGGACTTCGAGCGGGTTCGCGGGACGAGCGTCTCGCGCGCGCCGGGGGCCTGACGCCAAGCTCGAGAACCTCTGGCCGCGACCGGTGGCCGGCGTGCGGGAATTGATCTCACTTCATAATTGGCATACAAAACCCAAATAAACCGCACCGAATGCAAGGAACGTGCATCGCCCATGAGCCTCTGCACGGCTCCTTCGTCGCCGAGACCGAGTACCTGTCGCAGCCGGGGCTCGTGCGCTCCGAGATCTCGGTCACCAAGCGGGCCGATGCCCCTTACTGGGTCGTCGGCCCCGCAGACCCGTTGACCGGAGAGCCGGCGCCGGGGGCGTACCACCTGGCCCGGGCGTTGGGAGGGAGCTTCCACTGCGGGGCCGGGGAGGCGCCGTAGGCTACCCGCTGCCGTCCGCCCCCGACGGGAGGGCTTTCGCCGGCAGCGCCGACGAGCGCGGAGCCGAGCGGTTTGAGCGCCTCCCTCGCGCACCGCATCGGCCGCTTTCTCGCGCGCCGCGGCCTCATCGAACGCGACGTCGAGAATGCCTGGCTCGCCGGCGGCGACGGCGAAGCCGCTGCGCTTTCACGCCCTTCGGGTGCGAGCAATTGCGCGCCGCCGCCTGCCTCGCCCCTCGACTGAGGTGCCCGAAGCCTCACCCTCGAGGACGGCGCCAAGCCGCCGTCTCGGTCTGCCCGCACCCGGCGCGGTGGCGCGGTGGCGCGAGCGAGACGCTGTGCCCGTCGGGGCGATTCGCCCGATCTTCGGTCTTCCATCGACCCTCGTGCATCGCCCTCTCGGCCCCGTAGCGCGTCCCCCGTTCGGCGCAGTCTTCTTGTGGCTCCGTCCCCGTCAGCAGCTCCCGCCCGTGCTCGCGTCGAAGCGCCGCGCCCCGATCACCTTCTGCGCACGCCCCAGCCTGATCTCGAGCGTCCCGCTCAGACCCTGCAGGTCGATGCAGGGTCCCGCCTCCGCATCCTCCGTCGCGAACGAGAACGCGTCGCTCCACGGCGATATCGTCCTCATGCCGAACGCCACCCGCCCCGCGCTCTCCCGCTCCGCCCGATCGCCCGGCTCCAGCGACAGCGCCTGCACGCCACTAATGGTCGCCGCCGACTCGATCGCGCCCACCGCGGCGACCGAACCGCCCTTCTCGTCGTAGCCGGTCAGCAGCACCCGCCACGTCCCGTCGCACTCCTGCCAGACGTACAGCCCCGCCGCCTCCGCACCGAGCGCCGGCGCACCGCATTCCTCGTCGCCCGTCTCCGGCAGTGTGCACGGCGCGCCCGTCGCCGGGTCGAAGGCACCGCTCACCGCCCTCCCGTTCGGCCCGACGAACACGCCCGTATCCGCGCTCCGCGCGCGCACCTCCAGGCAGGAGCCCGCGGAGGCGAAGTAGGTGAAGTCGTCGTCCCAGCCGCCGCCGAGGGTGAGCGAGAAGTCGATGCGCCGGCCCGAGGGGGCGAGCGTCGCGCTGTCGCCGCTCTCCAAGGTGCTGCTCGACGGCGCCGACAGCGACTCGCCCGAGGCGATCACGCCTCGGTAGCTCGCCGATCCGCTGCCGCCGAGACCGATCACCCGGATGCCGCGGTCGGAGCAGTCCTGCCAGACGAACAGCCCGCGGCTGACTCCGATTTGGAAGAAGGGCCTGCCGCAAGTCGCGTCGCCGTCGCCGGACACATCGAACGCGTACGCCGAGCCGGAGCCGGAGTTGAAGTCCGAAGCCCCGATCAGCGCGGTGTCGCCGTCGAGCGCAACCGAGCTGCCGACCGAATTGATCTTCTCCGCGTCGTCGACGGTGAGCTTCGTCAGCTGGCTCCAGGTGCCGCTCGTGCGCGTGAACACGTACGCCGAGCCGGAGGTGAAGACGGAGGTGAAGCCGTCGTCGACTTTCTGAGTCGCCCCGATCAGCGCGGTGTCGCCGTCGATCGAGACCGAGATGCCTAACAGAACACCCCCCACCGCGTCGTCGGCGGTGAGCTTCGCCTGCTGGTTCCAGGTGTCGCTCGTGCGCGTGAACACGTACGCCGAGCCGGAGTCTCGGCTGGAGAGGCCGACGCTCACATGCGCCCCGATCAGCGCGGTGTCGCCGTCGATCGAGACCGAGAGGCCGAACCAATCACCCTCCGCCGCATCGTCGGCGGTGAGCTCCGCCTGCTGGTTCCAGGTGCCACTCGTGCGCGTGAACACGTACGCCGAGCCGGGGGGCTCGCCGTCCTCGTACCTGTCGGAGGGCTTGGCGGCGCCGTCGTCGAACTTGGGCGCCCCGATCAGCGCGGTGTCGCCGTCGATCGAGACCGAGAAGCCGAACCGACCAAGTGCCGCCGCGTCGTCGGCGGTGAGCTTCGCCTGCTGGTTCCAGGTGCTACCGGTGCGCGTGAACACGTACGCCGAGCCGGATTTGAAGCCGGCGTCGTCGCTCTCAGACGCCCCGATCAGCGCGGTGTCGCCGTCGATCGAGACCGAGAAGCCGAACCGATCACCCGCCGCCGCGTCGTCGGCGGTGAGCTTCGCCTGCTGGCTCCAGGTGCCACCCGTGCGCGTGAACACGTACGCCGAGCCGGTGTCGGACGAGAAGAGACTCTCCCCGGCCCCGATCAGCGCGGTGTCGCCGTCGATCGAGACCGAGCGGCCGAACGAATCACCCTCCGCCCCGTCGTCGGCGGTGAGCTTCGCCTGCTGGCTCCAGGTGCCGCTCGTGCGTGTGAACACGTAAGCCGAGCCGGAGTTGAAGCCGTTGTCATCGTCCCAAAACGCCCCGATCAGCGCGGTGTCGCCGTCGATCGAGACCGAGAAGCCGAACGAATCACCCGCCGCCCCGTCGTCGGCGAGGAGTTGCTGCACCTGCTGGGACGTGAGAGCGTGTGTCGGACCGCTCGCGCCCAGCGACGTCAGGACGAGGCCGAGCAGAGCGATCGAGAGAAGTGAGCGCACAGGATGGTCTCCCGAGAAGCGCGAGCGCACCAAAGAACCCGCCGCGCTCTCGATCGCGCGGCTCGGGGCCCCACACGGCGGGCTCGGAGGCATCGGGGCGGACGAATTATAACAGTATCAAACAGGTTTCTTCTGACACAGGCGTTTTACGTTCTGCAGTCGGTCTTGCACTCTTCCCTCCCCGAGGGGAGGCGGTGGCTCGGACAGGAGCCTGGCCACGTGATCGGCAGCCACGTGTCGACCGGTCAGCACGCGTCTCGCGAGCGAGACGGCCGGAGTAGCCGCGCCGGTACATCGAGCGCCGGTCGGGAAACGGGCCGCATGTCCGGGTCGAGCGTTTTGCTGGGGCGCGAGCCAGGGACCACCGCGTCTAGCCGGAGCGCTTGCAGCCGCTGCCCTTCGAAGGCGAGGGCGTCGCCTTCGGGATGATCTCGGCGATCAGTGCTATTCGGTGGGGCACCTGCGCTTTCCATCGGACGGTGTCATCAACCGGAACACGCTCCGGGTGGTGTAGCAGCGCGTAGGCGTACAGCGCCGTCTCGGCGAGATCCTCGCGCTCGGGCCGAGCGCGTGCGTAGGCCGTCAGGAAGCCTCCGTCGGCCTCCTGCGCGGCGATCCATTCGGGCGAGCGCGCGTGAACGTCGTCGAGTGTGGTGTGGACGGCCTCGTGGAACAGCGTCTCCTCGAAGCGGTTCGCGGCGACGCGGCGCTCGACGTTCTCGCGATAGAGGTGGATGCCCTCGCCGCCGCCGTCGGCCATCGCGGTCGCGTCACCGCCGAGGATGCCGACGCGCTCGATGCCCGGGCGCAGCACGTGCGGCAGCCGACCGAGCGCCCGGGCGATCCGCTCGGCCTCGGTGCGGGCCTCGTCGGGGCCGCCGAGTTCGGGGTGGACGCGGATCTCGACGCGGGTGCCGTCGGTGAAGCGGGCCTCGAAGAACGCGGTGTCCGGGGGGAACTCGAGCGCGTCGGTGACCTTGTCGTAGAACTCGCCGTCCCGCAGGCCGAGTCCGACGAGGCAGTCGAAGGCGCTCGGGTCGTCGCGCCGGATCAGATCGAGACGGGTGTCGGCCCCCGTCGATTCGATCGGTTCGTCGCCGGGGGCCGGATCGGCGTGGGCGCACAGGGCGAGTGCACTGAGTGCGAGGCAGAGTCCGCGTCGAACGATCATCTCTCGCAACGTACGCTTCGGGTCGAGGCCGTGCAACGCCTCTATCGCGCGCGTTCAGTCGCATCTATCGTGATCGAGGCGACGGCAAGTCACTCGGGGTGTGGAAGACGGTGTCCGCGCCGTCCACGACGACGAGCTCGAAGTCACCGAGACTCTGTCGGCGGCAGGACTCGAGCGCGCTCGATCGTGTGCGCTCGATCGTGTGCGCACGGTCGTGTGCGCACGGTCGTGTGTGCACGGTCGTGACCCGGGACGACGACACCGAAGAGAGGACCGGACAACGAAAGGATGATTCGAGGACGGTGACGCGGCGACCGGACGTCATCGGCCGACATCACCCGACGGATCGGAATGGTATCGTCACCGGGTTCCGACGGCACGCGTACCGGTCCCGAACCCGCGGCACGAGAATGACGGCCAAACGCCCCGACAACACGCGTCCCCTGAGCTACGTCCTGCTCAGGAAGTACGGTCTCGCCGGTGCCCTGCAGGTGCTCCGCGACGACGTGGGCTTCGATCTGCGCCATCGGGTGAACACCGCGCTGCCCGTACCGCGGCGACGGCTGTACCCGCCGGGAAGCCGCCACGAGCAGAACCGCTACGTCCCCTCGACCTTCGGCGTCATGGAGGGCGTGCTGCGCCGCGCGAGCGAGCTGCTCGACATCGGCTCGTGCGGGTTCGTCGACTACGGCTCCGGCAAGGGAAAGTCCCTGATCGCCGCCGCCCGCCACCCCTTCCGCTCGGTGCGCGGCGTCGAGATCTCCGAGCGGCTGCACCGGACGGCTGAACGGAACATCCGCGCCCTCGGGCTCGGCGATCGCGTGTCGCTGGTGGCGGGCTCGGCCACCGACCTCGCCCTGCTTCCGCACGAGCGTGTCCTGTATCTGTTCAACCCGTTCACCGGCGACGTTCTCGAGCGCGTTCTCGGACGCATCGCCGGAGCGCGTCGCGACGGCCCCGGTCTGCTGATCTACGTCAATCCGACCGAGAGCGCACAGGTGCGCGCGCGCTTCGAGCCGATCGGGCACGACTTCATCGAACCGGGACACTGCGAGGTGGTGTACTACGCGCTTCCAGAGGGCGGCTGCGCGTGAACGCGACGGATGTCGTCATCTTCTCGCCGCACGTCGACGACGAGGTCCTCGGCTGCTTCAGCTTCCTCGCGCCCGGAACGCTGGTCGTCTACGGCGGCGTCGAGGCACGCGCGACCATCCCCCGAGAGACACGTATCGAGGAGCTCGAACGTTCGGCCGACGCGCTCGGCTTCGCGTGGCGACTGCTCGACAACGAGGTCAACCGCTACGACGCCTCGGACCTGATCGCACCGTTCGAGGCGATACTCGAGGAGATCCGGCCGACGACCGCGCTGCTGCCGATCCGCTCCTACAACCAGGATCACCGCGCCGTGTTCGACGCGGCGCTCGTCGCGACGCGGCCGCACGACACCAACCGGCGAGTCGATCGCGTGCTCGCCTTCGAGCAGCCGCACAGCGAAATCTGGCCCTACGAGCCGCACGCGAAGCCGACGCTGCACCGGCCGATCGACATCGACCGAAAGCTCGAAGCGTACGCCCGCTACGCCACACAGGTGCGTGGCCACCGCTCGCCGGAGACGGTCGCCGCCCTCGCGGCGCTGCGTGGCGCGGAGATCGGAGAGCCGCACGCCGAAGCCTTTCACGTGCTCCGGCTGGTCGATCCGAAGTCACTCGATTGACGCGCCCGTCGCCACCTTGTTGGGGTGCGACGGCTGTGGGAGACTCGACGTGACGCACCCTCGGACACGACGACGCCATGACGACAGGGGCTTCCCGCCGTAGGAGCGGACCGCGACGCATCCTCGTGACCGGCGGGCTCGGCTTCATCGGCTTCCATCTCTCCGAAGCGCTGCTCGCAGCCTACCCCGGTTGTCATCTGACGATCGTCGACAACCTGAGCTCCACGCGGCTCGACTACCGCTCGCTCGTCGGTCGAGCGGAGATCCACGTGGGAGATCTGCGCGACTTCGCACCCGGCGAGGCACGCTTCGACGAGATCTACCACCTCGCGAGCCCGGTCGGCTCGCTCGGCATCCTCGATCATCACGGCCTCGTGGCCAGCGACATACTCGAGCTCGCGCGGGCCGCGAGCACGCTCGCCTCGAGTGCGGGCGCCGACCTTCTCTACCTCTCGTCGTCCGAAGTCTACGGGCGCGACGGGCAGCACGACGAGACGGCCGATCTCGTCGTTCCGGACCGGCGCGGCACGCGGATGGAGTACGCGCTCGGCAAGCTCACGGCCGAGCACGTGCTCGCCAACCTCGCCGACATCGGCGGACATCGCTTGCGAACGGTGCGCCCGTTCAACGTCGTCGGTCCGTGGCAGAGCGAGTCGCTCGGGTTCGTCTTCCCCGCCTTTTTCGAAGCGGCGCTCTCGGGCGCCGATCTGCTCGTGCACGGCAACGGCTCGCAGACGCGCTCCTTCTGTCACGTCGACGATCTCGTCTCGGGGCTCATCGCGGTGCAGGCGCACGGCAGGCCAGGATCGCTCTACAACGTCGGGAACCCGGGCAACCGCACGTCCATCCTCGACCTGGCGCACCGGATCGTCGCGCTGTGCGGCTCCTCGTCCGCCGTCCGCACGATCGACCCTCGCACCCGCTACGGCGAGCACTACCTCGAGGCGTACAACAAGATGCCCGCCATCGAGCGGGTCACGCGCGATACCGGATGGCGACCGCGAAAGGCGCTCTCCACCATTCTCGACGATCTGCGCGAGTTCCACCACGCGGCGCCCGCCCCGGCAACCGCTGCGAGCGTCCACCACGCGTCGTCCGCCCCAGCAACCGCGGCGGGCGTCCACCATGCGGCGCCCGCGTCGGCAACCGCGGCGGGCGCCGGCGACGAGCCGGCGGCCCCCGAGATCGCCGCGAACGCAGGCTGCGAGTACGCGTGAGCGAAGCGCTCGAGAAGCGGGTCGATCTCTCCTTTCTCTCCTTCGTGACGGGAAACGCCGCGGCGTTGCACGCGGAGCTGCGAGGCGCCTGCGTGCGCTCGGCGCGGACGAACGACGGCACGTCGCCGCCCGACCGGAATCGGATCGTCGGGTTCGTCAATCCGCACGTCTTCAACACCGCGTGCGACGATGCGGACGTGAGGAGGTTCCTTCACGCCGCCGACCTCCTGTGCGTCGACGGCTTGGGCATCCAACTCGCCGTTCTCGCGACGCGCGGACGGTGGCTCCCGAGATGCGTGGCCGAGCACGTGTTCCGACGGCTGGTCGAGACACTCGACGTGGCGACCGACGCGGTACTGATCGGCACCACGCGCGAGGAGGTCGAGCGCGCCGCGCGCGCGATCAACACGGCGAGCCCGGCGCTGAACGTCGTCGCCACGCTCGACGGGTTCGCCGACGACGACGACGCACGCCGTTTCCTTCGCCGCCACCACGCCGTGCCGCTCGTGCTCATCGGCGCCGGCTCGCCCAAGTCCGAGCGGCTCGCACTGCTGGCGGACACCCCGCGTCGCGGCGCGACGATCTTCCACATCGGTGGCGGAACGATCAAGACGTGGGCCGGCACGAAGCGCCGAGCGCCCGCCCTGGTCTCGAGGCTCGGTCTCGAGTGGCTGCACCGTCTCGTGCTCGAGCCGCACACGCGCCACCGCTACACGATCGGTGGACTGAAGTTCATCGGACATCTGCTGCGCCGTAGGCGTGGCGACGACCAGATCGCGTAGACGATCGCGTAGACGGAGTCATGCCATGAACGTTCTCATCGCCAACCCCGCGTTCCGACGCGACATGGGGGACGGGCTCGAGCGGTTCCTGCTCGGCGCCGGCATCCGCTTCCCGTGGTCGATGCTCAAGCACCAGGGCAAGCGCCCGCGGTTCGCCATCTTCCCGATGTTCCTCGGCTACACCGCCGCGCTGCTCGAGCGCGCGGGTTTCGCCGTGCGCGCCCTCGACGGCGTGCCGATCGACCTCGGCGACGACGACTTCGAGGCGCGGGCGGTCGAGGCCTCGCCGGACGTCATCGTGCTCGAACCCAACTCGGCCGTGATCTCCGACGTGCTCGCGCTCGCCGAGCGTCTGAAGACGAGAACGGGGGCGACGATCGTCCTGGTCGGCACGCACGCCACGGCCGAGTACCGCACGCTGATCGAGCGCCACGCGGTCGTCGACTACGTCGTTCGCGGCGAGTTCGAGTACGGCGTGCTCGATCTCCTCCAGGCGTTGCGCGACGGCACCGCCGTCCCGAACGTTCCGGGCGTGGCCTGGCGCGAGGCGGACGGCAAGGCGCCGATCAAGGTCGATCACGCTCGCCGGGTGGACGCGCTCGACGAACTGCCGCGTCCGGCACGCCACCTCTTCCCCGCCTGGTTCGACAGCGACATGAGCGCCTACAAGGACGGGTTCTACCAGGGCTCGCCCGCGTTCGACATGCACGCGACGCGCGGCTGTCCGTACAGCTGCAACTTCTGCGCGTGGGTGCACGTGCTCTATCAGGACGGTCCGCAGCGGCTTCGCGACCCGAAGGCCGTGGTCGACGAGATGGAGTACCTGGTCGACGAGCACGGCGCTCGGGAGATCTATTTCGACGACGACAACTTCAGCGCCAACCGGAAGTTCGTCGGCGCGCTGTGCGACGAGCTTCTCGCGCGCGGTCGTTCGATTCGTTGGTCGGCGCTGACCGACGCGATCGCGCTGAACGAGGGTCTGCTCGATCGGATGGCGGAGGCCGGCTGCGTGGGCATCAAGTTCGGGCTCGACAGCGCCGACTCCGAGGTGCTGCGGAGCACCAACAAGCCGCTGAAGGTATCGCGCGTGCACGACATCGTCGCCCGCGCGTCCAAGCTCGGGATCAAGACGCACATGACCGTGGTGCTCGGCCTCGCCGGCGAGACACAGGAGTCGCTCGAGCGGACGTTCCGCTTCGCCTGCGATCTGGACATCGACTCGATCCAGATCAGCATCGCCACCCCGATGCCGGGCACGCCGCTGTACGAGGATCTTCGCCGCGACGGCAAGCTCGAGTTCGAGCGCTGGGACGAGCTCGACGGCTACGCGAGCACCGTCATCGACTACGAGCACTTCTCGCGCGAGTACATCGAGAGCTTCGTCGCCGAGGCGCACACGCGCTGGCTCCGCTCGCGCATGCGTCACCCGCGCTGGCTGCTCCGTCAGCTCCGCTACCTCGGACGGCTCGGCGCGAGGGCGGGCGCGCGCGGTCTGTACCGGCGGGCGGAGCGCTTCTACCGGATCGCATCGGGCGACTCGACCGCTTGCGGCTGCGCCGGCAACCGCTCGGCCGTGATGCCGTCGCCGGACGAGCACACGCCGACGATCCGTTGGTAGCAAGCCGACGACGGGACGATCCGAGCAGCAAGACATTCGATGATGCCGCTGTAGGTATTCGGGAGTGCGGCTCGTCCGCGGTGCTCTCCGGCAGGTCGAGCATCGCGGATGCGGCGGTCTGGAACGCGAGACTCGGCGGCTACCTCTGCCGCGCGTCAGACCCGCCGCCGGGTGTCACCAGCCTCTGGCGAGGCCGGCTGAAGGACACGCGCGAGATCCAACGCGACGTTTGCGGGCAGAACCAAGAGCCCAGGTTCCGCACACCCGATCGAGCACCGAGCAGGCGCAGGCGCGGACGAGCGTCTCGCCGAACGCGCCCGGCCCGGAGAGCCTGCGCCGCCGATCGGCTCCGCCTCGATCGGCCGCTCAGGCTCTCCGGGCCCGATGCTCCGCATCGGACTGACCTGCGGCCAGGCGGAAGCCCAGATGGTCGAGGCGGGAGCCGGGCCCGGCGTGGTAGCGGTAGGCGGCGCGCAGGTCCCGGCCGTTGACGTCCCAGCCGCCGCCGCGCAGCACGCGCCTGGCGCCTGTCTCGGAACCCGTCGGATTCACCTGCTCACCCTTCGCATAGTCCCCAAACGAGTCCTGACACCACTCCCACACGTTCCCGTGTACCTGATACAGACCCCACGGGTTCGCTTCGAACGACTTCACCTCCATCGTCTCCCCACGGGACTCGCCCTTCTCTCCTCCTTTCGGATATGGGTGGCTGCCGTGGTAGTTCGCCCGCTCCGTCGTCAACCCGTTCCCCCACCAGAACGCCGTTCGTGTCCCCGCTCGCGCCGCGTACTCCCACTCCGCCTCCGTCGGCAATCTCGCGACGAATCCCGGTAGCCGCTCGTTCAGCTTCGTGCAGAATTCCTGCACATCGTTCCAGCTCACTTGCTCGACCGGGCGCTCAGTGCCCTCGAAGCGACTCGGATTCTTCCCCGTCACCGCTTCCCACAGCCCCTGCGTACAGGCCGTCTCCGCCAACCAGTACCCTTCCGTCAGTGTCACCGGATGCAGCGTCTCGTCGTCTTGATGCGCCTCTTCCTCCTCCGACGAGCCCATCAGGAACTCCCCCGGCGGAATCCAACGCAGCCGCTGCTCGACCTCCCCGACCGCTATCCCGCACCAGAGCCCGAAGGGATCCTGTCCGAAGCTCGACGCCCAGTCGGTCGGGAACAGCGGCGGCGGGCGCTCGCGCCACGGGGAGCCAGGGACAGGACCGGACCGGGCTTTCGGTGCAGATGACCTACTCACCCGGTCCACCCCTTCGCTTCGCCAGACTCAATCGAGCCCGGACCGGATCGACGGCTGGTCAGCGGGAGCTCGCTCCCGGTGAGCTGCGGCCAGGCGGAAGCCCAGATTGTCGTTGCGGTTGCCAGGCTCGTTGTGGTTGCGGTAGGCGGCGCGCAGGTGCTGGCCGTTGTCGTTCCAGCTGCCGCCGCGCAGCACGCGTCTGTCGCCTGTGATATGCCGTCGACCCGTCGGACGATCATAGCGTCTCCGCTTGCCGTTCGCCGGCTGCCGGCTGCGCGGCGCGACGGCGCAGCAACTCGCGTCGCCAGGCGAGGCTCTCGCCCGGTGCGAGCATCGCGATCAGCGCATCGACCCGCCGTTGCAGCGTCGGCGAATCGATCCAGCCATCGGCGTGAGCGGCCTCCCAGTAGTCGAGCCGTTGCCGGAAGCGGCGCTGTCGGCGGCGTCCCGGTCGCAGGCGCTCGGGACGGATGCGGGTGCCGCAGAGACTCAAGCCGTGTCGCACCGGTTGGATGATCACGGGCTTCAGCACAAGGTGCAGCGTGTCGCCGAGCCACTCCCGGTACTCGGTCGCGAGCGTACGGGCGGCGGCGCGCGACTCGGCCCAGAGCACCGTGTCGTCCATGTAGCGGCAATGCCCGCGCGAGAGCGGATGGTCGATCAGCCAGCGATCGGCCGGCGCCAGGTACGCGTTCGCGAAGTGCTGCGAGGTCAGCGCCCCGATCGGCAGCCCCCTTCCCGGCGCGCTGCGATAGCTCGCGAGCACCGCGTCGATCAGCTCGAACAGCCACCGCCCGCGAAAGCGTCGATGCAAGAGGCGCACGAGCGTCTCGTGATCGACGTGCTCGAAGTAGCCGGCGATATCGGTCTTCAGGTACCACGGGTGGCGGCGACAGAGGTGCTGGGCGTGCGCGACGGCCTTGTGGGCGCCGAGCCCGCGCCGGCAGGCGAAACTCGTCGCCGGCTGCCAGTCATCGAGCGGCTGCTCGAGCGGGGCCATCAGCGCGTGATGGGCGATGCGGTCGGCGAACGGGGCGGCGTGGATGACGCGCGACTTCGGATCGCGAATGCGAAAACGCCGGTAGGTTCCGTGCGGCAAGCGCCCTCGCTCCAGCGCCGCACCGACGACGCCGAGCGAGCGCTCGAGATCGGCGAAGAAATCGCGCACGTCGCCACGCTCGCGCTTGCCGCGCGCGGCGCGGTGCGCCGCCTCGAGCAGCCGTGGCCACTCGATCACGTCGATCGGCTCGACACGGACGCGCTTCACGAGTCGCTCTCATCGTCGGTGCCCGTGTCGGCAGCGTCCGAGTCAGTAGCGTCCGTGTCGACCTCGGCAGACGGGCGCTGAACATCACGCAGCACCGCCAGCATCGCCTCACCGTACCGCTCACACCGCCGCGCGCCGATGCCGGCGATCTGCCGTAGCTCGGCCAGCGTCCGCACCCGCCGGCGTACCATGGTCGCGAGCTGCTCGTTGCTGAAGATGCCGTAGGGAGGAATGCCCGCCGCCTCGGCCAACTCGTTCCGCCGTCGCCTGAGCGGGCTGTACACGTCGAACTCCTCGGGCGAGAGCACCTCGCGGTAGTCGACGCGGCTGCGCTTGCCGCCGGCGGCGACATCCGCCGTGCTCTCCGCCCCCTCGTCGTATTGCACGCACAGACACCAGAGGCTGCGCTCGGCATCGTCGACGAACTCGCGGGCGACGTGGCGAACGCGGTGCCGGGCGAGAAAGCGGTTGAGCTCCTCCTGTGCCGCGTCCGAATCCAGCGCCGGGATGTGGAAGAAGGCATACCTCACGGGCCGACCCGAGACCTGCTCTCGACGGCCCGCATCGCCCGCTCGGTCGGCTCCGCCTCGACCGAGTGGGCGCTGCCGGCCTTCATTTGGGCTCCGCCCCAGGGAACTGACCTGCGGCCAGGCGGAAGCCCAGAAAGTCGCCGCGGTCGCCAGGCCCGATGCGGAAGCGGCAGGCGGCGCGCAGGCCCCGGCCGAGGCCGAGCCAGCAGCCGCCGCGCAGCACGCGACCGTCGCCTGCCTCGGAACCTGTCGGATTCACCTGCTCACCCTTCGCGTATTCCTCGTACCAGTCCTGGCACCACTCCCACACGTTCCCGTGCACTTGGTACAGACCCCACGGGTTCGCTTCGAACGACTTCACCTCCATCGTCTCCCCACGGGACTC
>ENA-ORXM01004116-ORXM01004116.1-marine-metagenome-genome-assembly--contig:-NODE-4116-length-13302-cov-2.655047_pt1 | contig 13302 bp, 14 predicted proteins | sample MGYA00237867_ERZ511480 | MGnify/ENA primary metagenome ERZ511480 (study PRJEB26309, sample SAMN06266103) | marine metagenome | isolation source: Algal blade | place: United Kingdom:Sidmouth, United... | reverse complement strand
GCATACCACGACCGCCGCCGCCAGAGGCAGCTTTTAACATTATTGGGTATCCTATTCTTTCTGCTTCTGAAAGGGCAATTTCTACTGTTGTTAAATCCTTATCGCTACTTTGAATAATAGGAATGTTATTAGCAACTGCTACTTCTTTAGCCGTAATTTTATCTCCTAAAGCTTTTAATACGGATACTTTAGGTCCAATAAATTTTATTCCGTTTTCTTCACATTTTTGAGCAAATTCTGCATTTTCGGAAAGAAAACCATATCCTGGGTGAATAGCATCTACACCATTTTCTTTGGCTACTTTTATAATAGCCTCAATATCTAAATAAGGTTTAAGAGGCTCGTTATCTTCTCCTATTTGGTAACATTCATCTGCTTTATATCTATGCAAAGAATAACGATCTTCATAAGTGTAAATACCAACAGTTTTTATGCCTATTTCTACACAAGCCCTAAAAATACGTATTGCTATTTCTCCCCTATTTGCAACTAAAACGGTATTGATTTTCACAGTAATTATGATTTTAATTAATAGTTAGTAATAAAATCAAAATTACTGTTTTTTGTGATAGTATAACAATATGATATGTCTATAATTCTTAACAATTTAGTTACAATTCCTAAGTAATTATATGTATTTTAGAGAAAAATAAAATTTAATGCGTTTTTTATTAGAAATTTGTTAATCCACTTTAAAGATTAAAACTACATTTCCTCCTTCATCAATACCCAATTCGTAGGTGTAAAATCCTACTTCCAAAGGTGTTTCTCCAACAAAATCTATGGGTTGTAAAGTGTAGGTTTCTCCATCTGCTAAAATTTGCACATAGGCATAAGAATACAATTCATCAAACTCTATATAATCCGAATATGAATCTACAGAAATATTACTATAAACATTTTCATTAGAGTTTACAGTAACCTCATCAAAATGTACCGTGCTTGAATTTTTAATTCTAAGATTTACTTTGGTTATATTATCATCCCTATCTGTACAACCTACTATCGATATAAAAACTAAAACCAGAAATACTATTTGCTTTTTCATACTAATAAATTTATCCTACACATAGGAAAACGACAGAAGAAGCAATATATTTTATCGTATAAAAACTGGCTCCTTCTCTTTTAAGGTATGCTCCTTACTAAATTGATAACCGTCTAAATTAAAACCTTTTATATCCTCTAAAGTAGTGGCATTAGAGTCTACAATATAACGAACCATAGAACCTCTTGCCTTTTTTGCAAAGAAGCTAATTATCTTAAGCTTATCATTCTTCCAATCTTTAAATATTGGGCTTATTATAGGAGCTTTAAGAGTTTTTACATCTATAACAGAGAAATATTCGTTACTTGCTAAATTCACAAAAAGCTCTCCATCTTTTAATTCGGAATTAAGATGGGTAGTAAGGTCTTTTTTCCAAAACTCATATAAATTAGCTTTACGACCTATATTTAACTTAGTACCCATTTCTAAACGGTAAGCCTGCATTAAATCTAACGGCTTAAGAATGCCATATTGCCCAGATAATATCCTTAGAGAATTTTGAAGTACATCTAACTTATCTTCTTTTAGAGTATAAGCATCTAACCCCTGGTATACATCGCCACTAAAAGCATATACCGCAGGTCTTGCGTTATCTTTAGTAAAAGGAACTGTAAAATCTTGATTTCTTTGCCAATTTAATTGCGCCAATTTATCGGAAATATGCATTAACTCGGATAAATCTTTAGGTTTTTTCTTAGCTAATATAGTATTTAGCTTTACTGCCTGTTCTATAAACTTGGGCTGTGTAAATTTTTCTGTTGGTAACTTACTATCAAAATCTAAAGACTTTGCTGGAGAGATAACTATTTTCATTTTCTTGCAATTAGAGGATAAAAATAATAAGGATTTACTGGATTTACAATCCCATTTAAAAAGACTTATCAATAACAGTATTAAAGAAACTTATACTATTGGCTATGCTTAGTATATTGCCTCCATTTTTCTATACACATAGCAATATCTTCAGGAATTTCAGAATCAAAATTCATTTTTTCTCCAGTCACAGGATGTATAAATCCTAAAGTTTTTGCGTGCAATGCTTGTCTTGGCAAGATTTTAAAAGCATTTTCTACAAATTGTTTGTATTTAGTAAAGGTGGTTCCTTTTAATATTCTTTCACCACCATAGCGCTCATCATTAAAAAGTGTATGCCCTATATGCTTCATATGCACTCTTATTTGGTGTGTTCGTCCAGTTTCTAACTTGCAAGAAACCAAAGTAACATAACCTAATCGCTCTATAACTTTATAATGTGTAACTGCTTCTTTCCCTTGTTCCCCATTAGGAAAAACGCACATTTGTAATCTGTTCTTAGGATGCCTTCCTACATGCCCTTCTACAGTACCTTCCTCTTCTTCTATATTACCCCAAACTAGAGCAACATATTCTCTTTCGGAGGTTTTATTGAAAAACTGTTTAGACAAATGCGTCATTGCAGCTTCTGTCTTTGCAATAACCAAAAGACCAGAAGTGTCTTTATCTATCCTATGAACTAAACCAGGGCGCTCATTACTATTAGCTGGCAAATTATCTACATGATAAATAAGTGCATTTATTAGAGTGCCCGTGTAGTTTCCGTGACCTGGGTGCACTACCATTCCTGCTGGTTTATTTACCACCATAAGGGCATCATCCTCATACACTATATCTAATGGGATATTTTCTGGAACCAGTAAAAACTCATGTGGCGGATGCTCAAAAAGCACCTTTACCTCATCCCCTGCTTTTACTTTGTAATTTTGCTTAACTACCTTACCATTTACCCAAATATGGCCTCCTTTTGCAGATTGCTGAATTTTATTCCGTGTAGCATTTTCAATAAAATTCATTAAGAACTTATCTACCCGTAAAGGTATTTGGCCCTTGGATGCTACTACTTTATGATGCTCATAAAGTTCTTCTTCATTTGGCTCTGGCCCCTCTTCTAATGGTAACATATATTTTATTCTGAATCTGCCTTAATTTGTGCTCTATCGGATATTTTTCCGTTACCACAAATAAGCTCTATTTTAGAAGTCTTTGGTAGTTTATCTCCTGGATGAATTACTTTTCCTTTATATTTTATAGAATAGACCATATCCTTACCTAGTTCATCAATATAAATTACACGCTGCACATCTAAACCTACTGCTCTAAGCATAGACTTAGCATTTCTTTGTGTAACCTGTATAATTTTTGGAATGGTTACTTTTTTGTAACCAGATGGGTTTACCGTAAAATAAATTTTCCTATTTTCTTTTACTTTATTTCCTGCTTGCGGATTTTGTTCTATGATAGAAAACCTAGGATAATCTGGATTATAATTTGCAGAATCTAGTACCTCATAACGTAAACTAGCGTTTTCTACTGCCTTACGCATATCCATAACAGACATTTTAGAAAAATCTGGCACTTCTACAAATTCGCCATGATTAGTTGTACTATTTAACCAATTTAACATTACAAATATTAAAACTACTGAAACAACTAAAGCCAATCCTATTTGAATTAAAAAAGATTTGCTTCTTAAAAAATTAAATAAATTTCTCATGGAGTATAATTGACCCGACAAATATAGGAAACGGATTGCTTTTTTCTTTACTTTGATACCTTGTTATTTATTTTAAAAAAAAGTAAAACCATACTATGAAGAAAAAAGTAGCCATAATTATGGGAGGTTACTCTAGTGAGTACAAAATATCTTTAACCAGTGGCAATGTAGTTTACAACTATTTAGACAATACTTTCTTTGACGCTTACCGCATACATATATTTAAAGACAGGTGGGTATATGTAGATGCAAACAATATAGAATATCCTATAAATAAGGATGACTTCTCTATTACCATAGAAAACCAACACATTACTTTTGACTGCGTTTTTAATGCTATACATGGTTCCCCTGGAGAAGATGGTCTCATGCAAGCTTATTTTAAATTACTAAACATTCCGCAAACCTCTTGCGACTATTACCAATCTTCTTTAACCTTTAACAAAAGAGATTTACTAAGTGTTTTAAAGCCATACGGAATTAAATCTGCTGAATCTTATTATTTAAATTTGGGAGATGCAATAGATGAAGATGTAATAATAAATAAGGTAAAACTACCTTGCTTTGTAAAAGCTAATAAAGCTGGTAGCAGCTTTGGCATTTCTAAAGTACATAAAAAAGAAGATTTACAAGCGGCAATAGAAAATGCCTATAAAGAAGATGACGAAATAATAATAGAAAGTTTTCTAAACGGCACAGAGGTTTCTGTAGGTGTTATAAAATATGATGGAGAAACTACAGTTTTACCAGTTACAGAGATTGTTACAGAGAATGATTTTTTTGACTACCAAGCAAAATATGAGGGAAAATCTACCGAAATAACTCCTGCTAGAATAAATGACACCCAGCTTAAAAACGTAACTATCGCTGCAAAAAAAGTATATGACATTTTAAAAATGACTGGGTACTCTAGAAGTGAATTTATTTTTATTGGTGACGAGCCTTATATGCTAGAAATGAATACTACACCAGGTTTAACTACAGAAAGTATTTTACCGCAGCAAGCCCAAAAAGCTGGAATATCTTTAGCTGAATTATTTAAAAGTGCCATAGACGAGGCTTTAAAATAAAACTTGTAACTTTACTTTTATGAGACGAGCAATATTCCCTGGGTCTTTTGACCCACTTACCTTGGGTCACCATGATATTATTACTAGAGGGTTACCTCTTTTTGATGAATTAATAATTGCTATTGGAATAAATGCAGATAAAAAATACATGTTTAGTCTAGAGGAAAGAATACGTTTTATTTCTGAAGCATTTAAAAACGAACCAAAAATAAAAGTAACTACCTACAAAGGTTTAACCGTAGATTATTGTAAAAAAATAGAAGCAAACTTCATTTTAAGAGGGTTACGTAATCCCGCAGATTTTGAGTTTGAGAAAGCTATAGCACATACCAATAGAAAGCTTTCTGAAATAGAAACCGTTTTTCTTCTTACATCTTCTGGAAAATCCTATATAAGCTCTTCTATTGTAAGAGACGTAATTCGTAATGGCGGAAATTATTCTGTACTAGTTCCAGATACAGTAAAATCCAATTAAATAAGGACACGAATAGGACTATTCTTACAATACCTATGAAAACCTTTTTTATTATAAGGTTTTCATTTGCGATATACATATTATTCAGTAAGAAAATACTCTCATTTAATAAAATTTATTATCTTTACCTATAGTAATTGATTAAAACACAACGTCTTTTTGCGAGTTCACAACAAACCTTTATTTATATGGCATAATCCAACTACTTTAGTAGGAAAATACAACAACATGCTCAAGAAGGACTTAAAACTTGCTAATAATTATTTAATAAAACAGCTACCAAAAGCTACTGCTTTTATTAATAGTAAGTTTGAAGTAATCCATGCCTCTAACCAATGGATTAAGGAATTTAATTTTGAAACTAATGATGTTTTTGGAAAATCTATTTTCTCCTTATTTAAAAATGGAGAAAAAAATGAAGAGTGGAAATTAGTTCTTAACAAGTGCCTAAAAGGCCAACCGAGTGACCTTTTTGATATAGAATTTAAAGACCCTAACGGTAACACACAATGGTTTGAATGGTCTAATATACCTTGGTATGATAGTGATGAAAATATTGTTGGTGTTATTATTCAAGCAGAAAATATAACCTCCAGAGTAATAAATGAAATACAGATAGAAAAGTTAGAAGCTCTACTTTTAGAAAAATCTGAAATTACTAAAATTGGAACTTGGGATTATAACATAAAAACAAATAAATTAAATTGGTGCGACATTACAAAAAACATACACGAAGTACCTTTAGATTTTACTCCAAATGTAGATACTGCCTTAAACTTTTATAAAGATGGTATTAGTAAAAATACCATATCTATGGCGTTTCATAATGCAATGGTAAACAAAATACCTTGGAGCGAAAAATCACAAATAGTTTCTGCTAAGGGAGTAGAAAAATGGGTAATAGCATCTGGGCAACCAGTATTTAAGAATAATGAACTAATTGGTTTAATAGGAACTTTTCAAGATATATCTGACCAAGTAAAAGGAGATAATAAAATAAAAGAAAATGAACACCTTTTAAAAACATTAATAGACAACCTACCACTAAGCGTATACATAAAAGATAGAGAGTCTAGAAAAATACTAGTGAACAAATCGGAATGTGAATATATGGGTGTTAGTAGTCCAAGTGAATTACTAGGTAAAAATGACCACGATTTCTTTACTAAAGAAGTTGCTATAAAGAATATAAAAGATGATGTGAGTGTCATAAAATCACTCCGCCCTATTTTAAATAAAGAAACTGTTAACATCAAAAAAAATGGCAAGAGCACAACTTTTCTTGTTTCCAAAATACCCCTTACTAATGATAAAGGAGAAGCCTATGGTATTGTTGGTATAAGTACAGATATTACGCATTTAAAGCAAAAGGAAGAAGAGTTAAGACATCTAATTAATGTTACTTCATTACAAAATAAAAAATTAATAAATTTTGCACATATTGTTTCGCACAATTTAAGATCTCATACCGCCAATTTCTCCATGCTTCTAGACTTTTTATCTCATGAAAAAGAAGAAACAGAAAAGGAGAACATCTTAAATATGCTTAAGAATGCTTCTGATAATTTATTAGAAACCTTAGACAACCTTAATGAAGTAGTGGCCATTAGTACTAATGTTAATATAGAAAAAAAGCCTATTAAACTAAATAGTAAAATAGAAGACATTAAACAAAACTTATCCGCCTATATCGTTCAAAACAAAGCAACAATAGTAAATAAAATTCCTATTAATTTAGAAATAAAAGTAATTCCAGCATATATAGATAGTATATTAATGAACTTTATTACTAACGGAGTAAAGTATAAAAATCCAAACAAAGATCCTATTGTAAAAATTAGTTATAAGAAAGAAAATGGCTATTCTGTTGTTAGTATTTCAGATAACGGTCTAGGTATTGACTTAAAAAAGTACGGTTCTAAATTGTTTGGCATGTATAAAACTTTTCATAATCATAAAGATTCTAGAGGTATTGGTCTATACATTACTAAAAACCAGATTGAAGCCATGAGCGGCAAAGTAACCGTAACCAGCAAAGTGGGAGAAGGAACCACATTTAACATATTTTTCAATGAAAAAGATTAATTCTATCTGTATAATAGACGATGACCCTATAACTGTATTTGGCATTCAAAAAATGCTAGGATTGGTTACGGAATATGAAGAACTTTACAAATTTGTTAACGGAAAAGCTGCCATTGATGAAATTATAGATATGTTAAATAATAATACTCCATTACCGCAAGTAATTTTTCTTGACATAAATATGCCAATAATGGACGGATGGCAATTTCTTGAAGAATTTATTAAACTTCCAATAAAAGAAACTGTTCGTATTAACATTGTTACCTCCTCTATAGATGATTTTGACCGTAACAATTGGAACCACTACAAAAAACAAACACACCATTTAATTACTTTTAATAACAAACCAATTAAAAAAGAAGAAATGAAACAAATTACAAAAGTAGCTTAAAGCATAACTATAAGATTTTACCTATTTTTGTTATAATAAAATGCAGTACACCTTACCTGTAATCGTATTTTAAATAAATGATAATGAGAATCTTATTAGGGTTACTAAGTTTATTTTTACTATTTTCTTGTGAAACTAGTGAGGAAGAAAAAAAAGCAGAATTTTCTACCCCTTTTGAAAAATCATCTGGAAAGCTAACCGCAACATATAACGAAGTTATTTCCTTTTATTTAAAGCTAGCTAAAGAGTATTCCTCTATTAATGTTCAAACCATTGGAGAAACAGATAGCGGATATCCATTACATTTAGTAACCTATAACCCTGAGGGCGAATTTAATTTTAAGAAAATAGGCCCAAAAAAAGTTAAAATACTCATAAACAATGGCATTCACCCAGGAGAACCAGACGGTATAGATGCTACTATGTTACTTTTTAGAGACTTAGCAAGTAAGGAAACAAAAACCCCAAAAAACACCATTTTAACCACTATTCCAGTATATAATGTTGGTGGTGCTTTAAACAGAAATTCCAACTCAAGAGCTAATCAAAATGGACCCGAATCTTATGGGTTTAGAGGAAATGCTTTAAATTATGATTTAAATAGAGATTTTATTAAATCTGACTCTAAAAACTCTAAAACATTTACACAAATTTTTCATCTTGTAAAGCCCGATATTTTTATAGACAACCATGTAAGTAATGGTGCAGATTACCAATATACACTTACGCATTTATTTACCCAACACAATAAACTTGGTGGAAAATTAGGAAGCTATTTACATAAAAAAATAATGCCAGGTCTAGAAAGTGAGTTAGCGAAAAAAGATTGGGACATAACCCCCTTTGTAAATGTATACAACCAAGCTCCAGAAATTGGTTTTTCTCAGTTTATGGATAACCCAAGATATTCTACAGGATACACTACATTATGGAACACTATAGGTTTAATGATAGAAACACATATGCTAAAACCATATAAAAAAAGAGTTTTAGGCACGTATAGTTTATTACAATCTATGATTACCATAAGTGAGAAAAATTATAAGGAAATAAAAGAAATAAGAAATGAAGCCATAAAAGATATGAGTACCTTAACACATTACCCCATAGGATGGGAAATAGATACTTTAAAAAATACAAAACTAAGTTTTAAAGGTTTTAAAGCAGATACCCTTATTAGCAAAATAACAGGCCTACCTAGATTAAAATATGACAGAACAAAGCCTTTTACAAAAGAAGTTAAGTATCAAAATTATTATAAAGCAACAGACTCTATAACTGTACCCAAAGCATATATCATAAAAAAAGAATGGACTAAAGTTATAGACCTCCTTTCTCTTAATAATATAGAATATTCTTTAGTAAAAAAGGACACTGTAGTTAATTTAGAAAACTATAGGATAAAAGAATTTGAAACAAATACTTCAGCCTATGAAGGGCATTATAACCACTATAACACGACCATAGAAAAATCTTTTGACAAAACAGCATTATATAAAGGAGATTACATAATACCTACAAACCAAACCGGTATAAGATACATAATAGAAACTCTTGAACCAGCTTGTATAGATTCCTTTTTTAATTGGAATTATTTTGACACTATACTCCAACAAAAAGAACATTTTTCTCCTTATATTTTTGAAGATACTGCTTTAAAAATGCTAGAAAAAGATTCTGTTTTACTAAAACAGTTTAATTTAAAAAAAGTAACCGATTCTACTTTTGCTACCAATTGGGAAAAGCAACTAAACTGGCTATATAAAAAATCTAAATATTATGAAAAAGAGCACTTAAACTACCCTGTTTACAGAGTTCTTAAAGAAGAATAACATTTCTTATTCGTCAAAAAGAATTTTAATATTAATATAAGAGTTACGTAAAAGTTCTTTAATTTTTTTAGGCCCTCTCCATTTTACTTTTTCAATGCCTTCGCTTTTTTGTCCTTTTAGCTTGCCATCAAAACTGGTCCTCATGGCAAACCAATGCACTTCTTTTAGTTTATAAATATTATGTCTTTTAAAGATATGATAAGTAGTTTTTAAAAAATTCTGAATTTCTAAATCTCTAACTCCAGTCTCCTCCTCCACTTCACGTATAGCACATTCTTCTATAGTTTCTCCTGGATCTAATTTCCCTTTAGGTAAATCCCACTTATCATTTCTATAGATAAAAAGTACTTTTCCTTCATCATTAGTTACCACCCCTCCTCCTGCAGCAACTAAAGGAATTTTTTCTGTAAATTTTATTAATATCTCCTCTGCAACAGGATGATATATGTAGGCTTTAAAAAACTTTTTCTTATTTAACGCGTTAATTGCTTCGTCTATAGCATCTTCATCGTTTAATAAAAAAACATTATTACTACTTGTCTCTGGCATTTTATTTGTTAAAATAAGAGGCAATTCATTCACAAAAACTTTATACATTTGCGTTATGGTTTTAGATAAAGATACAGCTAAAAAAACAGCAGAACTACTATTGCAAATTAATGCAATAAAGTTGAAACCAGAAAATCCTTTTACATGGGCTTCTGGATGGAAATCTCCAATATATTGTGATAACAGAATTATACTCTCTTATCCTACAATACGCAACTATATTAAAGAAGAAATAGCAAAACAAGTAGGCAAACTTTACGGCAAGCCAGATGTTATTGCTGGGGTTGCCACAGGAGCTATTGGAATGGGAGCTTTAGTAGCAGATTATTTAGGTTTACCTTTCATTTATGTTCGTCCAGAACCAAAATCTCATGGAAGAAAAAACCAAATAGAAGGTTATTTAGAAGCAAACCAAACTGTAGTAGTTATTGAAGATTTAATTAGCACAGGAATGAGTAGCCTAAATGCCGTAGATGCTCTAAGAGAGCAAAATGCTAATGTAAAAGGAATGATAGCAGTTTTTACCTATGGTTTTGATGTAGCCGAAAAGAATTTTACAGATAAAAATCTAGACCTTCACACGTTAGGAGATTATAACTATTTAATGGAGCAAGCATCTAGCACAGGATACATAAAAGAAGAACAATTAAACACCTTAATGGAGTGGCGTAAAAATCCATCCCAGTGGAACCAATAAAATATTTATGTTTTTAGAAACACCAAAAAAGAAAATAGATAAAGGAGATAAAGCAACTTTTGAATTTTTAACTAAACTTGAAAATTTTGAGCAATTAATGCCCGATAATATTGCAAAATTCGAAGTACTATCTGCAGATAGGTTTTTATTTGCTTTAAAAGGAATGCCAGAAATAGTATTAGAAAGAAAATCTCAAACACCTTACAGTAAATTAATTCTTGGTGCTGCAAGTGAAAAACTACCTTTTACCCTAACAGCAGATATTACTGCAGTAAACACAAATGAAAGTGAAGTAGTTTTAAGTTTTTCAGGAGAATTTAACGCTATGATGTCAATGATGATAAAATCTCCTATTACAAATTTCATGGGAACACTATCTGAAAATCTTACAAAAATTTAGTATTTAAGATTCAATTCTTTTAATCCATACTCTTTTAAAATAGAGTCTTCTAACTCCACAAGGAGCTTTCCCTGTGGAGAAACACCTCTAATAAAACCCATTATTAAATTACCATTACCATCTTCAAAAGTAGATGGTTTATTAATTCTAAACATATTAGCCTCATAAACAGACCATAACTCTTCTTTATCCCTATTTTGAAAAGAAGATAAGTGTCCTTTCAAATCTTTAAGAATTAATTGCAATAACTCATCTAAATTAATACTTTTACCCAACAACAATTTTAAAGAAGAGACGTTTAATAAGTTATTAAAAACTATTTGGTTAACATTTAACCCTATTCCAATTATTGAAGTTTGTATTTTACTTCCAGAAAGTGAATTTTCTATTAGTATTCCGCAAATTTTTGAAGTACCTGACAGAATGTCGTTTGGCCACTTTATAGTTAAATTAGGGACTTTTAAATTATGTAATGTCTCATAGATAGATAAAGAAACACAAATACTTAATAAAAATTGATTATCGATAGAAAAATTATTAAACTTTTTTAACACGCTAAAAGTCAGATTTTTACCCTCTTCAGAGTTCCAAGAAGTCCCCATTTGTCCTCTACCAAATGTTTGCTTTTTTGCTGTAACAACTGTAAAATCATTAACAGATGAAGACAACATTAAATCTTTCAAGTACACATTTGTAGAGCTCGTGGCATTAAGTTTGAGTATCTCCATTGATATCCTTTTTGACAAACTTATAATGTATTGTTAAAAACTAGAGGTAAAAGAACAAAAAAATAATAACTTTGTATAAAATAAAAATTTTGAATGCAGAAAGGGAAAGTTAGTCCAGATGAGTTAATTGCATTAATTTTACAAGGAATTGAAGAAGTAAAAGGGGTTGATATAAACTTACTTGATTTAAGAGAAATTGAAAATACAGTATGCGACTATTTTATAATCTGTAACGGTACATCTAATACACACGTAAAAGCAATAGTCGGCTCTATCCAAAAAACAGTTAGCAAAGCTATTAAAGATAAACCTTGGCATGTAGAAGGCGAGGATAACGCGGAGTGGGTTTTAATGGATTATGTAAATGTAGTAGTACATGTTTTTCAAAAACAGGTACGCGAATTTTACGACATAGAAGGTCTATGGGGTGACGCAAAATTTACTACCATAGAAACTAGCATAAATAATTAATAAAAGAATGGCAAAAGATAACAATACAAATTCAAAAAAACCTAAATTTAATTCTTGGTGGATCTATGGCTTAATAGCTGTTCTGTTAATAGGTTTTCAATATTTTAGTAGTGAAAATTTTTCAAGTGCTAAAAAAACTACAACATCAGAATTACAAGATTACTTACGCAACGGTGATGTAGATAAAATATTAATTATTACCAATACAAACCAAGCAAAGGTTTTTCTTACCAAAGAAGCTTTAGAAAAAGATGTTCATAAAGACATTGTTTCTAAACCTATAATACCCTCTTCTGGTACTGTAGCACAATACACTTTGGATTATGGAGATTTAGCAATATTCCAAAATGAAATTACAGCAATAAAAAAGGAAAATAATTTAGATACGGTTGTAGAGTTTGGAAAAGAATCTAACGTTATTGCTGATATTTTAATATCCTTACTTCCATTTGTAATAATAATTGGTATTTGGATATACCTAATGCGTAGAATGTCTGGCGGCGGCGGCGGCGGCGCTGGTGGTCAAATATTTAATATTGGAAAATCTAAAGCAAAGTTATTTGACGAAAAAACAGATACAAGAACTTCTTTTAAAGATGTTGCTGGTTTAGAAGGTGCAAAAGAAGAAGTTGAAGAGATTGTAGAGTTTTTAAGAAACCCAGATAAATACACCTCATTAGGTGGTAAAATTCCAAAAGGAGCCTTATTGGTAGGCCCTCCAGGTACTGGTAAAACATTATTAGCTAAAGCTGTTGCTGGCGAAGCTAAAGTTCCTTTCTTCTCTTTATCAGGATCAGATTTCGTAGAAATGTTTGTTGGAGTAGGAGCTTCTAGAGTACGTGATTTATTTAAGCAAGCCAAAGATAAATCACCTGCCATAATATTTATTGATGAAATAGATGCTATTGGTAGAGCAAGAGGCAAAAATAATTTTACAGGGTCTAATGACGAGCGTGAGAATACCTTAAACCAACTTTTAACAGAAATGGTTGGTTTTGGTACTAATACCAATGTTATTGTACTTGC
>ENA-ORXM01004115-ORXM01004115.1-marine-metagenome-genome-assembly--contig:-NODE-4115-length-13304-cov-3.342179_pt1 | contig 13304 bp, 14 predicted proteins | sample MGYA00237867_ERZ511480 | MGnify/ENA primary metagenome ERZ511480 (study PRJEB26309, sample SAMN06266103) | marine metagenome | isolation source: Algal blade | place: United Kingdom:Sidmouth, United... | reverse complement strand
GCATTGCAATTTAGGTTTAGCCATTCAAATCATCACCGAAGAAGCGGTAGAATTAATGGCCTTAGAAGCCAAACGCTTGACAGGTGCAAAATACCTTTGTATGGCTGGCGGTGGTGCCTTGAATTGTGTATCCAACGGAAAGCTATTAGAAAAAGGCATTTTTGACAATATTTTTATCCAACCCGCAGCGGGTGACGCAGGTGGCGCATTGGGTGCAGCACAAGCGGCTTACCATATTTATTTTGGAAAAGACCGAGTGAGAGATGGTAAAAATGACCAAATGGAAGGTTCGTATTTAGGGCCTGAATACTCTGATTTTGACATTAAAAAAATGGCAAAACGGATGAAAGCAGTCTATACGGAACACGACTCTTTTGATTCGGTTACAGATACTACTGCCGAGCATATCAAAAATGCAAAAGTTATCGGTTGGTATCAAGGACGCATGGAGTTTGGCCCACGTTCGCTGGGTAATCGCAGTATTTTGGGCGACCCGACGAATACAGAAATGCAGAAAAAAATCAATTTAAAAATTAAATATCGGGAGAGTTTCCGACCGTTTGCGCCGTCGGTGTTGGCAGAAGATTCGCAGCAATATTTTGATGTGAAAGACGATTCGCCGTATATGTTGATTGTTGCGCCGGTGAAAGAATCGCGGCGAGCAGAAGTGCCAGCTAATTATTGGAGTCTGCCGATGCGTGACCGTTTGTATACAACGCGGTCGGATGTGCAGTCGATTACACACGTTGATTTTTCGGCACGCGTCCAATCAGTACATCCAGAAACGAATGAAAAATATCACAAACTCATTTCCAAATTTAAAGAAAAAACGGGCGTTGGGATGCTGATTAATACCAGTTTCAACGTGCGTGGTGAGCCCATCGTTTGTACGCCTGAAGATGCTTACCGCTGCTTTATGCGAACAGAAATGGACGTTCTGGTACTCGGTAATTGCGTTTTTGAAAAACAACAGCAACCCGATTGGGACAAAAAGGACAATTGGAAAGAGCAATTTGTCTTAGATTAAATAAAATAGGTATTAGGTATTGGGTACTGGGTATTGGGTGTGATACACTCGGCACCCAGCACCTAATACCTAATACCCAATACCTAATTATTATGGAATTTTTTAAAGATTTATTCAACTTTTTGAGAGAGCGAAGAAAATTTTTCTTGGTACCAGTCATTTTGGTATTGTTGCTAATTGGTGTCCTCATCGTCATTGGTGGAGGGTCAGCGATTGCACCGTTTATCTATACTTTATTTTAAAAATAGGTACTGGGTTTTAGGTACTGGGTATTGGGCAGCGTCCCACCCAGCACCTAATACCCAATGCCCAATACCTAACAACATGGAAAATTTAAAACATAAGGAATCCATTCTGGTTATTTCCACAGGATTCTTGGTACTTTTTTTAATATTTGGGCTACACTGGATGATTTGGGTCGCCGCTGGTGTGAGCATTTTGGGGCTAATGTCTTCGACCATTGCCCGATGGATTCATACGGGTTGGATGAAATTAGCCCTTGCTTTGGGCTTTATTAATTCCAAGATTTTGTTGTCGATTGTCTTTTTTGTTTTCTTGATGCCTGTGGCGTTTTTGCAGCGGTTGGTGTCGGGTGATAAGTTGCAGTTGAAGCGGAAGAAAGAAGAGGAAGGGGGGTATTATGTGGAGCGGAATTATACTTATGAGAAGAAGGATTTGGAGAATGTGTGGTAGGGGAGATGCTGTTTCTGAATTAATAATACTCTGAGATTTTGGATGACATTTCATTCAGAGTCTAATTCTTTTTATAAAGTTGAAACATCGGCGAGGTTGTTTATTTGGTTGATTTCGCCGATGTTTTTGACCTTAAACTTTAGTTTACTCGTTTTGGCAGATGTTTGTTTGAATGAGTGAACAAGGTAGGAAATTTAATCTTGTTTTTTGAATGTTATTTTTTGACATAAAACAGTTTAATAGACAAATCTATAATCTTAAAACTCAAACCCAAATAAAGTTCCTTTCTCGTCATTATCATTTAATTTCAAGATAATTTCATTGTCTGAAAAATAAATTGCTTGCTCATTTTCATCTATTGGTAAATCTGCTTTAATTACGGATAAAATATATTGTATGTCGTGCTGCTCCGTAATACTTCTAACAAGCTGAAGTAATCGAACTTTAATTCCATTATCTTGCTGCGATAATACATCATCGTGATAAACAAACCGGTAATAACTCTCCTGATTATAAGCTACTAAAATAGCCAAATCAAAAGCTACACATAACAATTTTTCATAAGTTGTCCCCTCATCTTTAGCCGTTAATCTTCTTTGCTCGTCTTGGGTTTGAATTTTAGGAGGATTGAATTCTACATTATCATTATTATTAATTTTCCAAGAAAGAATCGCATCTTCATTCATTATCTCTTTATAGTAAGTAGAAAATAATGCTCTAATTTCTTTATATCTCTGATTCGTTTCAGTCTTTTTATAGGTGTCTTTTAGAGCTTTTACGGTTGTTTCAATTTCATCTGACAATTGATTAATTTCCTCTTGCTTCCCGATAATCCTATCAATTGTTTCTAATTTTTCAGTAAGTTTTAATACCTCTCCTTCAATTTTCACCAATCCCTTTTGATGAAATTTGAATTTTTCAAAAACTTCAGTATCTTGTAAATAGGATAATAAATCTTCGCGTCGGCTATTCAGTTCTTGCAATCCTGACTTAACTATTTGCAACTCTTTTTTCTTCTCTTGAAGAGATTTTTTTAACAGTTTATTTCTTTCCTGTGTCAACTGACTGTTGAACTCAATCAGATTTTCATAATCATTTTGTAACTGATTAGGAAAAAATATATTAGCTTCGTTGAAAACAGTCTTAATCTTATCAAGGTTGAAAGAAAATTTATTTTTTATAGAAACTGATAGCTTATGTAGCTCATAATCTAAAGTATATGCCAAAGAATTAAAATGACTAATTTTAATTTCAATCTCTTCTACACCTTTACTTATCAAAGATTGGTCTTGTTCATAAAAATCAAATCTATCAATTTTTTGACTAATTTTATCTGATTCTTGTCGTTTTAAATCAATTCGTGCGACAGTTTCATCCCTTTCTTCTACATTGACAGAATATTCGTTTTTCAGTTTTTTAATAAAAGTTTCTAAGTCCTCAATTTTTTTATCATTCTCATATTTTTTATGCAAAAGTTCTCCTTTAAAGCCAAGCAAATCGAACATGAAAGGTTTCCAATATATGTGTTTACCACTTTGAAATTTATTAAGGCGATAGACATCTTCGAAATCACCTTGCATTCGCAAACTGTAACTAATCGCTTTCCTGTAAGTATAGTCCTTATCAGTAAAAAAATCTAAAGCAAGATAATCATTTAATACCTCTTTTGCATTGTCAAAAGAAACATCCTCCTCATCCCAAGTCTGAGGCGGTTGATAGCTTTCTAACCTTTGGTCGTTTACTTTGAAAGAAATTTTAGTTTTATTATTTACTGACCTCTTTATTGTTAAAAATTTTCCATTATTGAGTTGAATTTCTAAAAAGAAAATATAATCTAAAAAAGTATTCTTCCCTTTATCATCCTTTACTTTAAATAAAAAATGATTTTGCGTATTTATTTTTTTTAAGAATAGAAAATCAATAATTTTGGAAACTAACGTTTTACCTAAATCATGAGAATTCTTCTTTTGCCTTTTTTGAGCTTTGACATCAGCATAAATTACATTTAAGCCCGCCAAGTTAAATGTGATATTTTTAAAATTACTTTGATTACAATATAATTTACTTAGCTTCATGATAAATAAATGAATCCGTTTTTTGCTGATAACTAATTTTACCTAATAAAAACAAGAAATTAAGGGAGTAAGGAAATAATTCCTTCACATCTTTACCTAAATTCAGTACAACATCTTCCAATAATTCATCGTAGCTAATAATATTAGCATTCCTAAATTCACTTAAAATAAATGCTGCAACATTTATAAGTGAAATATCTAAATTTGTATGTTTGTCTGGTTTTATCATTTTTTTCCAATATCACAACTAAAATACATGAAATGTAAAAAAGTCGTTACGTGTATCTTCTTTCCTAAAAAACTATTATTTCCAGAACACATTTTGTCATAAATGAAGAGGAATATCTCTTCAAACCCGCCAAAATCTGTCCTTTTCATAGTAATTAATTGGCTTAATTCACTTGCAATGTCATAGTACATATCTTTCAAATCACTATTGCGAGGGTCACCCAAAAAATTTTCTATCTTAGTAAATTCCTGTATAGATTTATCTTTTATTTCATTCTCAAAATACTCACTTGAAAGACGATTTTTCTCGTTTTTTTCTTCTATCAAAATCCTCTCGTAATCATACTTTATTTCATCAGATTTGGAGAGTATTTCAGCCTCAATATCAGCCAATTGCTTTTTAAATGCAATAATTATTTGCTTTATTTCTTCCTCAGAAAAATCAAAAGGCAAATAGTATTTATTCAGTTGAAACTGCTTTATAATATTTGTGCTTTCTTTCCTATTTAAATAGCTATTTAGTGTTTCAGTGCCGATTATTTCAATATTGCTGATTGGCAGACCTATTTCGGCACTCAATGCTTTTCTTATCTTACAATCACCTCCACCTGAATATTTCCGATTAGTGAAAAGTAAATAGAAATCAAGTCCTTCCTCCTCCTTTAGCTTCTTTACCCGGATTGATTCTTTGTTGATAATGCTCTCTTTATTACTAAAAAAGTTACCATCGGTACATTTAGCTATTGGATTTTCTGTATGTTTTGCTTGAATAATGATTTTCCCATTCCATGGTTCTGACTTTGAAGGAAAGTTATTTGCTTTGCCCGTAAATCTACCATCTTTTCCACCATCTAGTCCTTTTGCAAATGAAATGACTCCTAAACCTAAAATATTTTGACAAATAGCATTTACCATTTCTTCAAAAGCATCTTCCGATAAATACAAAATTGCCCGATTATATCTCATTCAAAATTAAGTTAAATCAACAGATTCTTTCATACTTTTTAAGCAAAAAAGTTACACAAAGTCACTATTCGTAACATTAAAAGCAAAAATGCTATTTTTTTGCTTATTATAAAACTATTTAACCATAATTATTTATTTGTGATATGGCTTTTATTTTTAAAGAATTGAAATTATTAGTTCTTCTAAATTTTATTCTTACTTTTGAAAAACAATCAATTTCCTATGCAAAAATTCACAAAATAAGAAATCTTTCAATCACTTGACGCAGGACTACAACCTATTATTGACAATATAGACGTAGAAAAATTATCCGCAAAAGGACAGAGAAGAAATCAAAGTATCCTTAAATAAATTGGAAGCCTTAGCTTTAAAAATTAAAGCCGATATTCAAAATGATTAACGATGACCTTAAAATATATTTATAACGAATTTGGAAAAGCAGAATCAGTTGTTTTACCAATCGAGTATTGGCAGAAATTAACAGAAATCTTGAAGAATAACAAGAAGATGCAGCCAACATCCAGTTTTAATCCTGCTGAATTTCGGGGAGTTATCAAGCATTTGAATTTGAATATTGAAGAGGAAATTAGGCTAATGAGGAAAGAACCAACCAACAATACTTGATTTCTGATTTATTATATGAATGACGAAATTCCAGCAGCGTCGTTAGATAAACTTGAAAATATTTTTCAGCATTCCTTTCATATCTCTACCATTTCAAAAATTGAAACTTTAGGTTGGAAATCTATCTCTCTGCCAGAAGTAGCAAAAAATTAAGATTACAAAAACTGTCTTTTTTTATTCAAAACTATCTTCTTCCGCTTCCGAAATCACTAAGGGAATTTTAGTCTTTACTTCTTTCGCTTGAGCATAATTCAAACTATCAAATGGTAAATTAAACCTTTGCTGTGCTTCCCTTTCCCACAATTCGCGATAAGCTGTCATTAGTGAATTATAGACCTTTAAATAAACTTTATAATCTGCGCCACGCTCATTTTTTAAAGAAACAATGGCATTTCGTGGCGATTCTGACAAGTCTATTTCTTGGTCAGGATTATCAATAAATTCTTTGTTTATTGCTGTAATATTGGCAATTTTGACTTCTTCATTTCTAATCAAAACTTGATTATCCGCCTTTACATCTACTCGTAAAATATTGCGCGTTTTTACAGCTCTTACCTCCGTAGGATTCTCTGGTATTTTTACAATAATGCCTCTATTTGATTGTTCCCGCTTCACTTCTTCTATGGTCAGTAATTTTTCTTCACGCTTGGCATCATTATTTTGAAAACAACTACTAAAACTTAGCATGATTGCTATTTTAAGAACAAGCACTATTTTCAAGTTAGGATAAGGAAAACATTTCATTCGAAAATTTAACATAAAATTGTACTAAAAAAAAAAGGGCAAAACCAAACCAGTTCCACCCTTCCTATATCTTTAAAAAACTAAGCTCTACCCTTCCAACGCAGCCGCTCCCCCAACAATCTCCAAAATCTCATTCGTAATTGCCTCTTGCCGTGCTTTATTATAGCTCAATTTCAATTCTTTCAATAAATCTTGTGCGTTGTCGGTCGCTTTATCCATTGCCGTCATCCGTGCTCCATGCTCGGAAGCGTGCGTATCCAACAAGTACTTTTGGAAGGAAGTCTGTAAGATACTTGGAATCAATTCTTCCAACAGCGTGTGCATATCTGGCTCAAAAATGTACCAAGCTTTACTTTCACTCGCTCCTTCTGCTACTTCAATTTTTGGTACAGGCAACCATGCTTCATTTTCAGAAAACTGCATCGCCGCATTTTTGAAACGACCATACGCTACATCTACTGCATCGTACTCGCCGTTTTTAAACCCGTCCATCAATAGTTGAGAAACAACTGCTACCGTTTCGTAAGTCATTTTATCAAATAACAAAACGTGGTCTGATGGAATGTTGGCTTTTGCATACCGTTTTTTGAAGTATTCGTACCCTTTTTTACCAATACACAAAATGGTCAAATTGCCTGCTTCGTACACATCTGAATACTTGTCATTGATGTTCGCTACCGCCGCTTTAATCACGTTGGAGTTGAATGCGCCCGCCAATCCTCTATTGGAAGTCACTACTACTTGCACCGCGTTGGTGACAGGTCGCTCAATACCGAAAGAAGACTCAGCACTGCTACCCAAATTGGACAAAATGTTGCGCAACATTTCATTCAATTTGTTGGCATACGGTCGCATCTGCGTTATCGCCATTTGCGCTCGACGCAATTTCGCCGCCGATACCATTTTCATCGCTTTGGTAATCTGCTGCGTATTGTTTACCGACTGAATCCGGTCACGTACTTCTTTTAAATTTGCCATTTTATAAATGTTTAATGGTTAAGGATTAATGGTTAATGTCATTAAACATTAACCACTAACCATTAATCATTATGCTTTGTATTGTGGTACCAACTCTGCTGCAACTTTTTCCATTGTTGCTTTTGTTTCGTCGGTCAATTTACCAGCTTTCAACGTGTTCAACGTTTCTTTGTGCAGGTTTTCCATTTTCATCAAATAGACTTCCTGAAAATCACGAATTTTGTCAACTGGTACATCTCGCATCAAGTTTTTAGAAGCCAAATAGATAATCGCTACCTGCTTTTCAACAGACATTGGCGAAAATTGTGGCTGCTTCAAAATCTCTACGTTCCGCTCTCCTTTACCCAAAACGGCTTGTGTGGCAGCATCCAAATCCGAACCGAATTTCGCAAATGCTTCCAACTCTCGGTATTGTGCCTGATCTAATTTCAACGTACCAGATACTTTTTTCATGGATTTAATCTGCGCATTTCCTCCTACACGACTTACGGAGATACCTACATTAATCGCTGGCCGAACACCTGCGTTAAACAAGTTAGATTCCAAGAAAATCTGACCATCTGTAATCGAAATTACATTGGTTGGAATATACGCCGATACATCACCCGCTTGTGTTTCAATAATCGGCAATGCCGTCAATGAACCACCACCTTTCACGATACCTGCGTCTTTCAAAGACTTAGGCAAATCGTTCATGTCGTTGGCAATTTTATCAGAGTTAATGATTTTTGCTGCACGCTCCAACAAACGGGAGTGTAAGTAAAATACATCACCAGGATATGCTTCACGACCCGGAGGACGACGCAACAACAACGATACCTCACGGTAGGCTACTGCTTGCTTAGACAAATCATCATAAATAATCAATGCTGGACGACCTGTATCACGGAAAAATTCTCCAATCGCTGCCCCCGTAAACGGCGCATAAAACTGAAGTGGTGCTGGGTCTGCCGCCGAAGCTGCAACGATTACCGTGTAAGGCATCGCACCGTTTTCTTCCAAAGTTTTCGCAACATTGGCAACGGTAGAAGACTTCTGACCAGTCGCTACATAAATGCAGAATACAGGCTCGCCTCTATCGTAAAATTCTTTTTGGTTAATAATGGTATCAATCGCAATGGCAGTTTTACCCGTCTGACGGTCACCAATGATTAACTCCCGCTGTCCACGACCAATTGGAATCATCGCATCAATCGCTTTGATACCTGTCTGCAATGGTTCAGCTACTGGCTCTCGGTAGATTACACCCGGTGCTTTTCGCTCAATCGGCATCTCGTATTTCTTGCCACCAATTGGACCTTTTCCATCAATCGGCTCACCCAATGCGTTTACTACTCGACCAACGAACTCTTCGCCTACATTCAACGATGCAATCCGACCAGTACGACGTACCGTAGAACCCTCACGAATATTATCACTTGGTCCCATCAATACAACCCCTACATTGTCTTCCTCCAAGTTCAAAACGATGGCTTCGACGCCCGTTTCAAAAGTTACCAATTCACCAGCTTGTGCGCTATCCAAGCCGTAAACACGTGCAATACCATCACCTACTTGCAAAACAGTACCTACTTCTTCCAATTCGGTAGCTGTTTTAAAACCAGATAATTGTTGTTTGAGTATTGCTGAAATTTCTTCAGGTTTTACGTCAACCATTTTTTATAATTTATTTGATGAAAATTTATTAGAAGTCAGGTGTCAGGCGTCAGGTGTCAGAATTTCCAAGCTATAAATGCCTGACACCTGACTACTGACTCCTGACCCCTCAATTTTATCTTGCTTTAACTTGCGAGGTATAAACATTCCCCACAAATTCTTTTTTCAAACTTGCTAATTTGTGTCGAACACTGGCATCGTATAAACGGTCACCAAATTCAACGACAAATCCACCGATTAATTCTGCATCAATTGCTGTTTCTACTTCAATATTATCGTCCGTATTGACACTTTTCAAAAACTCAGCTTTAATAGCTTCCAACGCTTCATCGTTCACTTTTTCTGCCGTCGTAATTTTGATAGTCGTAATGTGGTCGAGTGTTTTGTTTTGCTCCAAAAATTCATATACGACTTCTGGGAAATAAGGCTCACGACCTTTTTTGACCAAAAGTAATATGAAGTTCATCGTCAATTCACTCAATTTACCATCAAAAACTGCTTTCACAATTTCTGCTTTCTTTTGAGCTTTAACAATTGGACTTTTGAATAACAAATACAAATCTCGACTTTCCAATGCCGCCGCAAAAGTTTTCATATCTTCTTTCACCTCGTCCAGTTTGTTCATTTCCTGAGCAAGAGTGATTAAAGATTTGGAATACCGCGAAGCTATTCTTTGTACAGACATCTTCCTTAATGTTTAATGGTTAAGGATTAATGGTTAAGGGTCATTAAACATTAACCCTTAATCATTAACCATTAATTTAACTTAATTTCTTTTACCAATTTGCTCACCAACTCCGTTTGCGCACCGTCTTTCGCCAAGTTTTGACGAATCACTTTTTCTGCAATTTCCACAGCCATGTTACCAGCTTGATTTTTCAAGTCGGTCACTGCTTCCATTTTCATGTTGGTGATTTCTTGCTTCGCGTCCACAATCATTTTCTGAATCTTCTCTTTTGCTTTCTCTCGTTGTTCAGCTTCAAAATTAGCCGCAACTTCTTTCGCTTCTTTCAAAATAGCAGAACGTTCTTCCCGAGCTTGCGCTAACAATGCTTCGTTTTCAGATTTCAAATTCGCCATCTCATCCCGCGCTTGTTTCGCTTGGTCAAGAGAGGTTTGAATATCTGTTTCCCGTTGCAATAAAGCATCTTTGATTGGGCCGAACGCCATTTTTTTCATGATTCCCCAAAACAATAGGAAAAAAACTGTTGACCAAATAATTAATCCTAAATCTGGCTTAATCGGTGATAAGTCTAATAAAAATAACATGATAATTCTTATTTAGAAATTTTTGATACCATTATATTATAGTATCAAAAAGGTTTTAATTTTAAAATTCGATAACTGAAGTTGAATCAGGCAGCAACCAACCGTTGCTAACCTGATTCGTCTCTTTTGAGTTGTCTTCTTACTTTACGAAGAAAGACAATAGGATAGCAATTAATGCTGCACCCTCAACAAGTGCTGCCATCAAAATCATGTTTGAACGGATGTCACCAACTGCATCTGGCTGACGTGCGATAGCTTCCATAGCTTTACCGCCAATCTGTCCAATTCCAATTGCTGCTCCAATTACTGCTAATCCAGCTCCAATAGCTGCTAAACTTCCAGTCATGTTCGGAAAATTTAAAGTATTATAAAAAATGATGCTACTTTTTAATTGTAAAAAAGTTACATCGTTGAAATTTCAAAAATTCAATGCCCCCAGCCCCTAAAGGGGAGCGAGCAGTTTTTCAATTTGGTTTTTCACGAAAGTCAATAAAAATAATATCTATAAAAACTCTTATTAATCTCGAATCTACTCCCCTTTAGGGGTTGGGGGCAATTGCAACTTGTTTAGTGGTGCGCCTCTTCTGTCGAAGCCCCTATATAACTTGCCGTCAAAATGGTAAATACAAACGCTTGAATAAACGCTACCAACAACTCAATCGCCATCATAAACAAGGTCAATAAACCTGACCCAATTGTCATTCCCCAACCTGCGGCTGGATTTGTACCATTCTGTCCAAAAATAAATATCAATCCTACGAAAATCACAATTACCATGTGACCCGCAGTCATGTTACCGAATAAACGCAACATCAAAGTCAGCGGCTTAATAAACAAGCCCATAATCTCTACTGGTGTGATAATCAATTTCATCGGTGCTGGCAAACCAGGCATGTTGAAAATGTGTCCCCAATAATGACTATTACCATTGACATTCGTTATAATGAAAGCGATAACCGCCATTACCAAAGTAAAGGATAAATTTCCTGTCACATTAGAACCACCGAAAAACGGCACTTGACCAAACAAATTCAATCCTAAAATGAAAAAGAAAATTGACATTAAAAATGGTAAGAATTTTTCCCACTTGTGTCCTAAGAATGGTTTTGCAACTTCATCTTGAATAAAAATGAAAATTGGCTCAATCAATCCTTGCACTCCTGTTGGTGCTTGTCCTTTTCGTGTTTCATATCCTTTAGCTGCTTTTCTTAATAGCCAAACTAAGAACAAGAATACAATAAACATTGACACAACATTCTTAGTAGGAGATAAATCTGTAAATGAAGTAATTCCTCCTCCAAATAAACCACCATCTAAGGTAGATTTATTATCTGCTCGCCATTCTTTATTATTATAGCATACAAAAACAACATCTCTCAAAGTCCCTTTATCATCTGGTAATTGCTTCACATAAATTCTATGGTGACCCAATTCTACCAAACCATCAGGAAATGAGGCATCCTGAATTTTTCGAATAGACCCTTCGTACAAAACAAACTTGTTGTAAGCACTTGCCCCAATTCCGTGTGCATCCGCGTGGAATTTTCCAGAAGAAAAAACATCAACACCGCCACCACCGTGATTGTATGCAATAACTGGCAAAGGCAACTGAACTGGTCCAATGCTGTAAACATTCTGGTCAGAAATGTGGTGAAACGCCGTTTTACCAGGGTTAAACACATTTGGGTCTTCGTGTGGAATCTGACAAGAACCAATTGTTTCAATGTGCGCACCGTCGTGGTCACCATGTCCTACGTGTGCCGCATGGTCGTGTCCAGAATGGTCATGCCCAGCGTGGTCATGTCCGTGATGGTCATGATTGTGTCCACTGTGGTCATGCCCATCTTGCGCAGAGGCAATGATAGACAAACTAAAAAAACAAATGAAAATCCAAATAATTCGCCGCATCGGAAATGCTTTTTATCTTAGAGTTAAATTAAATAAGAATGTCGTTTTCTAAGAAAAATCGACCGCCAATATTTAATCTTAATACTGGTCTCAAAATTTGCCGCAAAGGTAGGTTTTCAAACGTTATTTTTATAACGAAATTTAATTTTTTTTACAATGTTGTGAAGTTGCTTTTTCAGAATAATCGGGAAGTTTGGATTTTCGGACATTTAGACATTTGGATTTTAAGCTAAAAACTGTCTTAATTTTCAAAATAGGCGCATTTTTCAAAATTAAAAACTACGTTACATCCATTTTACCTATTTTTTGAAATATAAAAACGACTAAAATATTATTTAAAATTTTTCAAAAAAAGTCAACTTAAAAACTCCCAATTCGTTAAATTTCCAAATAAATTGTCAAAATGAACCTAAATCAAATAACTATTCCTTCCATTAATTTGGAAAAAGCGACTATTTTTTATCAAAAATTGGGATTGCGGTTAATCGTTGATGCGCGACCTCGATATGTGCGTTTTGAGTGTCCAGAAGGCGATGCGACATTTTCGATTCACTTGGTGGAAAAGCTACCGACAGGTGAAGGAGTGAGTGTTTATTTTGAATTGGAAAATCTTGATGATAAAGTTTCGGGATTGGTTAAGGAAGGTATTGAATTTTTAGAAATGCCAGAAGATAGGACGTGGCTATGGCGAGAGGCGCGACTGCTTGACCCAGATGGAAATAAATTAATTCTTTTTCATGCAGGGGAAAATCGGAAGAATCCGCCGTGGCGAGTGGAATGAGTTGATAATTACAAATTTAATGAGTAACTTTACTTTCTATTCTATTAGAAAATAGTCTAAAAAATCAGGAAATATGATTGCCACAACTGCATTTGATGAAATTATTGACTTTTTAGCAGGGCACAACCCTCAAAAAGTAATTAATTTTCATCCATCTGATAAAACTCAAAAACGAGTTGAATTTTTGATAGAGAAGAAGCAGGAGAATAGCCTTTCTAACAAAGAAAAAAGTGAGTTAGATTACTTTTTAATGTTAGAGCATATCATTCGATTAGCGAAAGCACGGGCTTTGAAAAGTTTGGCGGCATGAGTAGATATATTTCTACACAATTAAGAAATTTGGTTGCCAAGCGAG
>ENA-ORXM01004112-ORXM01004112.1-marine-metagenome-genome-assembly--contig:-NODE-4112-length-13315-cov-2.938737_pt1 | contig 13315 bp, 11 predicted proteins | sample MGYA00237867_ERZ511480 | MGnify/ENA primary metagenome ERZ511480 (study PRJEB26309, sample SAMN06266103) | marine metagenome | isolation source: Algal blade | place: United Kingdom:Sidmouth, United... | reverse complement strand
CAATACGAAAATTTCTTAATAAGCTAGAGATTCCTTACGAGAAAGCACTGTTCAAGAAGCTTTGTCGATCAGCAGAGCAATACAGTTCATCCAAGGATAATTCAGCTAAGTACACAATCAGCAGTATCCAAAGAACCAAGGGCTTAGAATCTAAGGTGTGTGTCTTGCTCTTAACGCCAGCGATTTTCAAATACTTAATGCAAGATGGCGTAACTAAGTACAACAAGACTTGGAATATGGTCTATGTCGCGTTAACTCGCGCAGAATCTGAACTAGTTGTTGCTGTAGACATGGATTTACTTGGTAAAAAATATAAGCATGATGATATTGTTGAGAGCCTTGGGTAATCCTCCCATTTTTGGTCGCACCCTAAAGTAGAGAGTTATGCAGCCTTAGCTAGCCGTTGTTTAGGTGTGTATCCGCCTAGTGCCATGTTAGGTCGTTCGTGATTGTATAGCCACATCCATTCGGTGGCGAAGTCCTGTACTTGTTCAATACTTTCCCACAGGTGGTGGTTGAGCCAATCGTATCGAACAGTTCGGTTGTAGCGTTCGATATAAGCATTTTGCTGCGGATTGCCAGGCTGAATATAGTCGAGCGTAATGCCTTTTCTTTCGGCCCACGCGATCATGTTATGGGCAATGTACTCAGGCCCGTTGTCGCACCTAATACTCATGGGTTTGCCACGCCATTCAATGACTTGATCAAGTACACGAGTAGTCCGCTCAGAAGGTAAAGAAAAGTCGACTTCAATAGCCAGTGCTTCGCGATTGAAGTCGTCATTGATATTGAGCAGTCGAAAGCTACGACCGTCATCTAGCTCATGGTGCATAAAATCCATGGACCAAGCTTCATTACTCACTGTCGGCACTGACAACGGCTCTGGTTTTTTACGCACTATGCGTTTCTTCGGCTTGATACGCATATTGAGCTCCAGCTCTCTGTAAATACGGTAGACGCGCTTGTGGTTCCAGCCAAAGCCTTTCACGTTACGCAAGTACAGAAAGCACAACCCGAACCCCCAGTTGCGTTGCCACTGCGTCAGCTTTAAAAGCCAATCTGCTATCTCTGCGTTTTCATCGCTGAGCTTTGCTTTGTAGCGGTAGCAGTGCTCACTGATGCCAAAAGCTCTGCAAACGGTTCTGATCTTTAAGCCGCGCTCGGTAACAGCTCGGATGGCGATTTCACGCCGCCGAGCGGGCTTCACCACTTTTTTTCAAGTGCCTCTCTGACGATCTCTGCCTTGAGCTTCTCTTCGGCGTACATCTTTTTGAGGCGAGTGTTTTCCGCCTCAAGTTCTTTGAGCCGGGCGATCATGCTGGTGTCCATACCACCGAACTTAGAGCGCCATTTGTAGAAAGTGGCGGAGCTAATCCCTATCTCTCGGCAAAGCTCCGGAACAGGTTCTCCGGCTTCTGCTCGTTTGATGGTATCCATGATTTGGCTGTCTGTGAACTTGGATTTTCGCATATAGATCTCCTTGGTTTAGGATTCTACTAATGAACGCTCCATTTTCAGGGGGGATTACCGCAGGACATCTCTGCCCTACAAGCGGCCTTAGAGCAATTGCTCGAGCAACGCGCCAAGGGCGACCCATCGGCGGTACTGACTGACACCAATCAGTTCTACGCCATTATCTTCGAAGCGGCCGGCCATCAGCTGGCGTGGGAGATTGTGCAGCGGCTCAACGGTCGCATCAGCCGCCTGCGCGTGCTGACCCTCTCAACGGGCAGTCGACTGCAACAAGCGCCCGATCATCTGGTCGCCATCTGCCAGGCGATCAGTGAAGGTGATTCCGACAAAGCCGCACTCGCCTGTCGCACCCACCTGCAAGAAGCAAAATCAGTTGCAGCTGGGTTACTGTGCAAACTCACTGGCTAGCCCCCATCTCTTCGCTTTCATTTATTGTCCGTACAATCAAAAAGCAGCAAAGTCATTCACTCCAAACCATGCGAAACCCTTGATGCGGAGCAGCACTGTCCGGAGAAATACCCGTGCGAGCTGCGATCCGGTATCGGTAGCAATAGCTCTGGTGACACAAGAACGAACCACCTTTAGATAAACGATAGCCTTTCATTTGCTTCAAGCGTTCTTGTACGTGCTTCTTGAGCGACTGAATCGTGTAACGATCAGCTGTCCATTCCCAAACATTCCCCACCATTTGATATAAATCAAAGTTATTGGGTTCAAAAGCTCTGGCTGGCGCCGTGCGGGCATAGCCATCCAACGCAGAGTTAGATCGCGGGAAGGACCCTTGCCAAATATTGCAAGGCGTGTAGTCATCATCATTGGGCTCGCTCTGCCCCCAAGGAAAAGGCACATCCCCCCTGCCACCTCGTGCCGCATGCTCCCACTCAGCTTCTGTTGGTAGTCGCCCACCTGCCCAAGCAGCATAGGCCCGAGCATCGTGCCACGACACCTGCACCACCGGATGATCAGGAAAAGTGGAAGCAGCAGTGCCTGGACCGTTGATCTCACGCCAGCTCGCACCATTGACCGCCCTCCACCACTCCAACCCCGGCACTGACTCTGTTGGGCCGTAACTCTCTGGCACGTCCTTCCAAAACACAAACGACCAACCTAAACGTTCGGCTTCGGTGACATAACCTGTTGCCTCGACAAACGCCTGAAACTGCTGATTAGTGACGGCTGTGGGGGCGATAAGAAATGACTGCAAGCGCTTTTTCCGCAACGGGCCCTCACCGTCGTCCGCAATTTGAGGTTTCTTCGTACCGATAATGGCCATACCACCAGGTATCAGTACCGAATCAAAATCACAAGATGATTGCGCGCGGACGATAGCCGGCGCAGCTGTCACTGTAGCAGCCGTACCGCGAGAGGCGATGCAGCATGGAGACCTTCCTTGCATTCAAAATCCCAGTTAATCACATACCCAATTTCGTGAAGCACGAACAGGCACTGATACCAATACCTGCATAGGCTGGATAAAGTTTTGGTTCAATCCGAGCAGACCAACTTGCCAGGGTTCATCAGATTTTGCGGATCAATGGTTTTTTTGAGCAAGCCCATCAACGCATAAGCGTCTCCATGCTCGGCCTGCATATACTTCTTTTTACCGATACCGATACCGTGTTCACCGGTCACCGTACCTTCCAGCTCGAGCGCCAATAAGCTCACGGCTTTAGCCAGTGATTGTGCGGACGCCATCTCAGCCTCATTGCCCGGTTCGACCAAGATCAACAGATGAAAATTGCCATCGCCTACATGCCCGACCAACGGTGCAATTAGGCCGTACTTTTGAATCTCTAATTTGGTACGCCGAATACACTCCGCTAAATTGGAGATAGGCACACAGCAATCCGTGACGATCCCTTCGCAGCCCTGTCGCAAGGACTTGCCAGCGTAATAAGCGTCGTGGCGAGCTTTCCACAATCTGTTGCGATCTTCTGTTTTGGTCGCCCACTGGAAGTCAGACACACCAAACTCGCTACTGATCTCCTTGAACATCGCCACTTGTTCGGCCGCCCCAGATTCTGATCCGTGAAACTCCAAAAACAGATGCGGCTTCTCAGGCAAACTCATGTCCGCATTATAGATATTCATTCCTTTAATCTGCAGTTCATCCAATAACTCGATGCGCGCCATGGGTAAGCCCGATTGGATGGCGAGGATCACCGCATCGACGGCTTCTTCAATGGAGTCAAAGGCACAAGTTGCCGCTTGAATTGTTTCCGGCTGCCCATACAAACGCACCGTCAGCTCGGTGATAATGCCGAGGGTTCCCTCGGACCCCACAAACAAATGTGTAAGGTCATAGCCCGCAGATGATTTGCGTGCGCGGCTGCCAGTACGGATGATCTGCCCATCCGGCAGGACGACCTCCAGAGCCATGACGTTGTCGCGCATGGTGCCGTAGCGCACCGCGTTGGTGCCGGATGCTCGCGTCGCTGCCATACCGCCCATAGTCGCGTCTGCACCTGGGTCAACGGTGAACATCAAACCAGTGGCACGCAAATCTTCATTTAGTTGCCCGCGCGTGACACCCGGCTGTACCACCGCATCGAGGTCCTGATCGTGCACCTCTATTATTTTTTTCATACGGCTGGTGTCGACACTGATGCCACCGTGGACAGGCACGACATGCCCTTCGAGTGAAGTGCCGATACCAAATGGCACCACAGGGCAAGCGTGTGCTGAGCAGATCTTCATGATTGCCGACACTTCGGCAGTGCTCTCTGGGTAAGCAACTGCATCCGGTAGAGCCGGAGTTGTATAAGCTTCATCGCGCCCGTGTATTTCACGAACAGACTGTCCGGTGGAGAGGCGATCGCCCAGCAGTGTCTTCAGCTCTTCTATAACTGCAGAGCGGTTCGGTTTAGACATGGTAATTCTCCTGCCAGATACGGCTTCAGGTTTTGGGCGGTGGCGTGGAAGAAGGCGCGCCCAGTTTGCACGCCTTATCATATCCACCATGACTTTCGATCAAAACAGCTTGATCAGCAAAGGCTTGCCTATTTGTTTCAGTGGGGTCGCAAACTTCGCACAACGCTTCGAACATCATTTTAACAATGTCTTGATGTGCGTCATCTTTGCTCAGTTCACACAGCTCCTCAGGGTCTTCATCTAGATTAAAAAGCTCCGGCTCAAATCCGTGGTAATGGATATATTTCCACGGCCCCTTTCGCAGCATGAATGCACCCGATACTGCGCCTATCGCATGATACTCACTAAACGCGATGCGCTCAGGGTCGTAGGGAGCTGAGGCAATTTTAACCAATGATTCCCCTGGCCTATCGCCTGATAAACTCGCGGAAAAATGCTCGATAATGGTCTCTGATACATCCAGCAACGAGACGGCAGTATCGCAAGTCTCCGCCGCTTGTTTGTCGAGTGATGGCGCAGGAGCGAGGATCATTGGGATGGCGGCAGACTCATCATACATATTCATCTTGCCCCAGAGACCGCGCGCACCAAGGTTTTCACCATGATCGCTGGAGTAAATGATGGTGGTGTCCTCATACAAGCCATTGGCCTTGAGCGCTTCTACTATTTGACCAACGTTGTGATCCATCCAACTGACAAGGCCATAGTAAGCCGCGATCGCCGTTAGCCGCTCTTGCTCATTTTTCCAGCCATCCTCGCCCACCATCGCGTCTGCCAGCTTTGCGATCCAGGGATGCTGTTGATACCCGTCACGAGGCCGTAATTTTGTCGGCGGCAATTCATTGAGCGGATACAGATCGAAAAACTCTTGTGGCGAAACCAATGGATGATGTGGAGCGAGCAATCCTACATACAGGCACCAAGGTTTTTCATCCTCTGACGCTGCTTTGTCTTCAAGCCAACTTCGCGCCCGAGCCGTCACGGCACTGTCGTACTTGGTGTAGCTACTTTCGCCAGGTCCGACGTAATCACCCATCATGCGAACGTCTTTATAGTAAACGCGTTTTTCTTCTTCGCGAATAGAGCCCCACACCATGCCGATCCCGTCGTGGACCTGCATCGGAATATGTTCACGATCAAAGCCCGCATCGTCTTCGTCGCTGCGATAGTGCAACTTACCCACCGATTCCACCGGCGTGTTTTGATCTTGCAGAGCATGCCCCCAGCCACGGGGATTGCCTGTATAGGGCATCGCGTTGTCCCACAAACGATTTTGGTGCACATATTGCCCACTCGCAAAAGCAGCACGCGCTGGCACGCAAATCGGTGACGGCGTGTAGGCATTCGTGAAGCGAGTTCCGCGTGCAGCCAGCGCATCTAGGTTAGGGGTCTGCGCAACAGGATGCCCTGCACATCCCATTGCATTGTGTTGATGCTGATCGGATAAAATAACCAAAAGATTGGGGGTCTTAGCCATTACTGACACTCTCCTCTACACTTTGCTCTGAAGGAAATTCCGTACGTTTAGCAGCCTCAGCTAACGCTTGGATAGCACTAAAAATTACCGCACGTTCCTCTGTTGAGAGGGCATCGAGCAAGTGTGCGTGCCGTGCATCCAGTTCAGGCGCCAACCGTACAATCGCAGCCCTTCCCTCAACTGTTAGCGAGATCGAGTATTGACGCTTGTCTTGTGCCAAGGGCGTTAACTCGACTAACTCTTTCTGGACCAATGCATTCAGCGTTTTACTGAACTGACCCTTGTCAATATGAGCTGCTTTACGCACCGCCGTCGTCGTGCTCGCCACCCCAGAGCTGACCAACCTAATAATGCGCCATTGCGGCAGCGTGAGATCCCCATGCTTGGAAATAATAGCGCGTGCTTGCGCATTGAGCGCGGCATGCAATTGCGTGATCTGGAACGGTAATAACAATTCCACATCGATCTGCATCTCTGGCTCCGTCACGGCGTGCCCCTCTGTTGATTTGCTAATGAATTCTGCGCCATTTGGTAGAATTGTCAACCTTTTGGTTGACATATCTACCTTTTGAGGCAAAGATATATACCACCAAAGAGGAATTATAAAATGAAAAAGATCCTTCAGATTGGCGCCACTGCGCTTTCTCTCGCCGTAGTGCCATTTGCTGTCTTCGCAAGCGATTGGGCTCCCGCAGGCCCGATCAAACTAATGATCGGTTATGGAGCCGGTGGAGGCGCTGATACCCAGGCGCGCCTTATTGCCGAGGGCATCGAAGCTCAAACGGGCTGGTCGATTCTGCCAGAGCAGGTGACAGGTAACTCTGGCCTCAACCTATTGAGCAAACTCAAGGAAGAACCTGCCAATGGCACAGCCATTGGCATGGTAGTCACAGAAGTACTGAGCTATGTACTGCCTGCGGCCCCCGAATCAGGTCTCACCCTTGAGGAGTTCACCCCACTGACAACCGTTGCCTCATTTCAACTAGGCCTCGTTGCCATGGCAAACGGGAAGTTCAATACTTGGGAGGCGGTAAAGGCAGCGGCAGAGGCTGGCCAGACCATCAGAATTGGAGCCGCCACCTCTCGCCAAGCTGACATGGCCTACCATTTTGGGCGCAGCGCTGGGGTAGATTTCAATATCGTTGAAGTTAAAGGTGGCAAAGCCATCATGAACGGCCTCGTGGCAGGTGATCTAGATATTGGCTGGGTCGCCGGTGCTCAATCAAAGTCTGTCAAAGCGGGTGACATGGTCAACATCGCTAGGGCCATTGCAGACCCGTTACGTGACTCCCCTAACGCACCGGCAATTACCGATCTCGGCAGCTCATTCCTGATGGAAGGACACTTTTTGTTCGTCGCCCCTGGGAATATGGACCCTGCCGCACGATCGGCTATCGCCAACGCCATTGCCAACGCTCTCAACGACCCAGAGACTAAAGCGGCTGGATTTGTAAACCGAGCCTTCGGTGGACCATCAATTGTCGCAGGCTCTGATTTGGACGCTTTAATTGCCGCTCAAACAAAAGATTCGATTGCTCTACTCGCCGACGTATCCAACTAAGAACAGCCAGTGAGGCTCAGTCGATGACTACCAAGTCAAGAACCAACCTTGTATTGGGCCTCGCTGTGATTGTCCTAGGCTTAGTCGCTATTTTTATTTGGGTGCCCATGGACACGGGTAGCGGCATCGTTGAAAAAAGCCGCGGGAAGCTCAAAGTTGGTGATGCACTCGCTCCTACCCTCGCATTCACCCTACTGATTGGTTCCGGCTTCGTGGTGTTATGGGAGCGACACCGAGGTGCAGCGCCCGTTTCTGTGTCCATTCGCAGCCATCTATTCATCATACTGACCCTCATCATCTTTGCAGTCAGTTTGTCATTGATGCGATGGACAGGGCCAATCGCGGTAGAATCTTTCGGCCTCGGCATTGAGGGCGGCCAACACTATCGGGAGTTAAGAGACACAATGCCCTGGAAGTACATCGGCTACCTAACGGGCGGAACCGCACTAATATCGGCCTTTATCTCCATCGCGTCTCGTCAATTTCGGCTCTCATTTTTACTCATCGGTTTTTTGATGGCCGTCGCTATGATCGTCGTCTACGACCTGCCTTTTGATGACCTTCTGCTGCCACCAAACGGTGATGTATGAATGACGCTCTAACTTATATTTGGCTCGGGATTCTGGCTGTGTTTGAAGGACCTGCCATGTTCACCGTGCTAAGTCTAGGTGTCCCTACTGCGCTGGTGATGCTGTTCTTTGGTTTACTTCTTGGCATTGCGGTTGGAGCCACTCCTGGACTCGCCGGACCCATGGCGATGGCCGTGTCCCTACCTATATTGATCTCTGTGTTTGGGGTGGCACCCGATGCGTTATTACCCGTCTTTGGCTTCTTGATAGGTATCATGAAAGGAGCTACCGTTGGCGGTGCTGTGCCTGCCATACTCTTCAATACTCCCGGTACGCCCGACGCTTTTATGACCACCCTCGACGGTCATCCGATGACGCAACGAGGCACACCTAAGCGAGCGCTTAAAATAGCGCATTTCTCCTCAGTTTCTGGCGATACCATCTCCGATATCGTCTTGTTCGTTTGTGCGCCTTTCTTGGCCGTGATGGTTGAGCGCGTGCTCGATCTACCAGAAAAAACGGCGTTAATTTTGCTCTCCCTATCTTTCATCGCTGCCGTCATGGGCAAGTCTCTTGGCAAGGGGCTCATTTCAATCAGCCTTGGGCTCATCGCTGCCTTTGTCGCCACGGGTCAAACTTTTCATCCCCGTATGACAATGGGCTCAGATACTCTTTCCGACGGTTTCCCACTAATTGCTGCCGTGCTTGGCATTCTCATCTTGGGTGAGGTATTCAAGAACATTCACGACATGTGGTTAGGGCAACAAGAAAGCGCGCGTTCAATTGTGGAGCAAGACAAAGAAGCAGATGGTTTGAGGACTGGCGACATAAAACGCATCCTGCCCTATATCGCACGTTCATCCGCGATAGGGTGCTTGATCGGCACACTACCCGGTGTTGGCTCGACACTCGCCGCCACCATGGGCTATACCCTAGGAAAAGCACGACACAGCAAACTGAAAGCTAAAGATGCCAAGGGCTTCGGAGACGGTATACCAGAAGGTATTGCCTCCACCGAAGCCGCCAATTCCGCTGTGTCGGGAGCGAATCTGATACCCGTGTTATCCCTCGGTATACCCGGAAACGCCGCGGCGGTTTTTTTGATTTTAGCCGCCGACAGTATAGGCGGCTTCAACCCCGGCCCCTCGGTTTTCCGATTTACCGCCAACGAGGTGAACTCGGAATTGGTCATCGCCTTCGGGATCTTCACGTTGATGGCTGTCGGCAATCTGCTGAACTGGACCATCGGTGGTGTGTTTATGCGGTCGATGGGCGTGATGGCTAAGGTTCCTAATCGGATTCTTTTACCCGTGGTACTGCTCGTCACCATCACTGCAATCTACGTGCAAGAGACGAGTTTGGCTGCTATTTGGATCACCATTGGTTTCGGTGTGTTAGGGTTTTATTTTAGGGTGTTAGATATATCGGTGTTGCCCTTTGTCATCGCGTTCATCCTCGCAAGCCCACTGGAAAGCACTGCGCGACAAGCCTTTGCCGCTTCCGGAGGAGACCCTTGGTTCTTGTTCAAAAGTTCTGTTGCGATGTTCTTGTTACTACTGTCTGCCATCGTCGTTATCTATGGCATTCGCCGTAATAATAGGGAACGTTAGGAAGTACTTATCGGCGGGCTTAGCATCCTTCCCACTGAAGAAATATTTCTATTCGCCGAGCTGTCAGAACATATCGACGGCAAAAGACAATCAACGTCAACAAACCCCGACCCGTCCCGGTTTCGCAGAAGAAGCCCCGGAAGGCAAGCGCCCGATAGTTGATGCCGCGCAAAAAACGGCCGGACAGATAGACGATGTCGTGAAGCTACATGAGGGCGATGCCGATCTCGGTGCTGGCGTCCAGATGCATTTTGCCCCAGGGCATACGCCTGGGCACAGCGTGATGCTACTGGACCTCGGCAGCGAACAAGTGCTGGTGCTCGGCGATACTGCTGTTTCGGACCACATTATTGATGATCGTGAAGCCTTGTTCCACAGCACCGTGTTCAGTGCGGCAGATCGAGAAGCGCCATACGCGATTGTTGGTTTGCTCGACAATCTCGATGAATCGCAACAGCATATTCACTCAACCGACACGCACGGCAACACAAAACAAGCCTTTACTGTCACCCACTTCATTAGGTTGCTTTTGCACCGCCACTGAAGAACCTGGGCAGCCAGAAGCTCTACGATTTCTCCGCCCGCAAGACCCACCAGAAGAATGGCTAGCCCCTACTGCCAAGTCGTGTGATCGATCATAAGCTGATTTTGAAACACTGGAACGACATCCTACGTTTCATAGTCACCATCAAAACACACCATGCTTCAGCATCGCAATTGTTCAAGCGCCTGAGCTCTTTCGCGCGAGATCGCCCGCTTTACCGAGCACTCAAGGGGTTTGGGCGACGGATTAAAACTCAATCTATCCTGGCACATTATGATGAATTGGAATTGCGGCAACAGATCCAAAAACAACTCAACCGCGTAGAGCTGGCCAACAAGTGCTCACACGCCGTGTTTTTCGACAACGATCAAGCGTTTCAGGTCGGCGATCAGCGTGAGCAAGGGATCAACCACGCCTGAAAACTGCTGCTTCAAAACGCCATCGTGCTGTGGAACTACCTCGCCCTTTCAGAGGCCGTGCTGAACACAGCCTCAAAAGAAGACCGAGAGGCCTTGATCGAGGCCATCCGAGGCGGATCGATGATCACCTGGAAACATGTCAACTTACGCGGCGAGTACGATACCAGGCGAAAACAGCGTGCCGGCTTGAAATTCGATTTGGAAAGAATTAAAGGCATGATAATCAGTTAGTTATAGGTTTTGTTGTGTATTTTATCCCTCTATATTATTGAAGATCCTATACTTAGCCATACAATTGCATTGACATCGTTAATGATGCAATGTCAACATATTACCTAGAAGTCATGCGCGACCATATGAGCAATAGGCGCAGCAATACACCCGCCTTTTCGTGCGCAATTCAGCATTTTGGCCAGCCAACCTCAGCAAAGTGAATTCAACATGAGCTATCAACTGACAATCGCGAGCAAAGCCGCCGCGACCGCCACCACGTTTGACGTCATCAATCCTGCGACTGAAGAAGTTGTCGCCAGTTGCCCGCTAGGCGATATCACGCACCTAGACGCAGCCGTCAGCGCTGCAAAAGCAGCCTTCCCCGCTTGGTCAATCACGCCTGACATCGAGAGGGTCAATGCAGTCAATAAGATCGCCGACTTGTTGGAAGCCAACGCTGAAATGCTTTCGCGTATCATCACGGAAGAGCAAGGCAAACCGCAGGCGGGCTTGGGGGCGAACTTTGAATTGGGCGGCTGCGTCGCTTGGAGCCGAGTGACTGCAGGCTTGTCGTTGGACACTGAAGTGTTGATCGACAATGACGAAGAACGTGTGGAACTACACCGCCTGCCCGTTGGTGTTGTCGCGGCAATTACGCCATGGAATTGGCCGCTGATGATCGCCATCTGGCACATCATGCCCGCCATCCGCATCGGCTGCACCGTCGTGATCAAGCCCTCACCTTACACACCATTGTCCACTTTGAAGCTGGTAGAGCTTATCAACGATGCGGGCATCTTACCGCCCGGTGTGCTCAACGCTGTCACCGGCGATGTGGAGGTGGGAGATCGAATGTCCGCGCACCCAGATATCGACAAGATCACCTTCACTGGCTCCACCCCTACGGGTCGACGCATCATGGTGCGCGCAGGTGGTTCGCTGAAAAAACTGACACTGGAATTGGGCGGCAACGATGCGGGCATCATCTTGCCAGGCACCGATATCGAACCACTACTGGAGTCACTGTTTTGGGGCATTTTTATCAACGCAGGCCAAACCTGCTCTTGCCTAAAGCGCCTCTATGTACATAGCGATGACGTTGAGACAGTCGCGGCCAAGCTCGTGCAGTTTATTGGCAATATCCCTGTCGGCAATGGCATGGATGAAGACACTCTAATCGGCCCGCTGTCGAATCAAATGCAGTACGACAAGGTCATCGCCATGGTAGACGACGCGCGCGCCAAGGGCGGCCGCGTTCTGGTGGGTGGTCAGCCAACGGAAGCAGCGGGGTTTTTCTACCCGCTAACCGTTATCGTCGACGCTACCGCCGATATGACCGTGGTCAGCGAGGAGCAATTCGGCACCGTGATTCCCATCATCGCTTACGACGAGTTAGACGAAGCGATCACCGCTGCCAACAGCTTGGACGTAGGACTGGGAGCCTCCGCATGGAGCAACAACCCCGCCGAGGCCACAGCTGTGGCACTGCAACTAGAGGCGGGCACGCGCTGGGTCAATCGCCACGGTGTGCTCAACCCCACTGTGCCCATGGGCGGCATTAAACAGTCCGGCATCGGTGTCGAGTTCGGCGCTGAAGGCCTGCGCGAATACACCACCGTACAAGTCCTTTCAATCGCCAAATAACGCACCCGGAAACTCTGTCATGGCTAAACATACAACTGGCGAAGTGATCGCCAAATCGCTGATTCAAAACGGCGTCGATACAGTCTTCGGCATCCCCGGCGCGCATATGTACGACTTCAATGACGCACTGGCACGCGAGAGCGACAGCATCCGTTTTATCCACACCCGCCACGAACAAGGCGCTGGTTATATGGCATACGGTTACGCTCGTTCCAGCGGCAAAGCAGGTGTCTACACGGTAGTACCAGGGCCTGGCTTGCTAAATTCTGGTGCTGCCCTGTGTACAGCCTACGGCGCCAATAGCCCCGTGATGTGCATCACCGGCAACATCATGTCGCACTTGATCGGCCAAGGTCGTGGACAACTACACGAGCTGCCCGACCACTTGGGCACCTTGTCTGGCTTGACCAAGTGGGCAACCCGCATCAACCACCCCACCGAAGCCGCAGCTACCATGTCTGAGGCCTTTACCCAAATGTTATCGGGCCGCCCTCGCCCCGTGGGTATAGAGGCGCCATGGGATGTATTTGGCCAAAGCGCTGAGCTAGAAATAAATGCCGTGGGCAAAGCAACCCTTCCACCAAAAATTGACCCAGAGCAAATCGGGGCAGTTATCGGCAAAGGTGGGTCAACTGTACGGGCGATTCAGGAAGAGTTTGGGGTCGCGGTTGACATTCAGGAAGACGGCACGGTGCTGATTGCTGGCTCAGACGGCGAAAAGTCGGACATGGCGCTGCAATACATCGAGCAGCTGACCAAAGATGTCGAGCCAGGCACTGTTTACACCGGTAAAGTTGTGCGCGTCGTAGACTTCGGTGCGTTTGTCGAAATTATGCCCGGCACGGAAGGGCTGGTACACATTTCGCAACTGTCGCCAGAGCGCGTGCCGAGCGTTGAGAGCGTCTGCAAAGTCGGCGATGAGCTGATGGTGATG
>ENA-ORXM01004109-ORXM01004109.1-marine-metagenome-genome-assembly--contig:-NODE-4109-length-13321-cov-5.699487_pt1 | contig 13321 bp, 7 predicted proteins | sample MGYA00237867_ERZ511480 | MGnify/ENA primary metagenome ERZ511480 (study PRJEB26309, sample SAMN06266103) | marine metagenome | isolation source: Algal blade | place: United Kingdom:Sidmouth, United... | reverse complement strand
ACCTTCACAGCTCAGCATATGACACAAGCTCATCTCAGAGAATGACAAAAAAGATTGGCCTATCTCGTGACACAGATCATCTTTGGGACCATAGAGGCGGACACGTGTGCATTGGTCCAAAATACGCTCTATGGTGATGACGTAATAGAAAGTATAAAAAAACTAGACACTCAACAACTCATCTCACTCAACACTGCCACAGGAGGTATCACATGAGATGGATGAAGAATATTAGAAATACTCGTGCAGACATGATTGTGCGACTCCAACAGTGAAGCAAAAAAAGTACTCAAAAATAATGCCATCTCACTCAACGAAAATAAGATCACCGACATCTGATATGAGATCTCGGATGATGATTGGATAAACGGACAAATACTGCTTCTCAGAAAGGGGAAGAAAACATACAAGACACTACTCAAAGCATCCTAACCGAGAAATTTACAAAAAACTCTAGAGAAATAAGCCAATATGGCTTATTTTTTTACTATTTAGACAAGATTTGAGACATTTCTTCCCATCCCAACTCCTGTACCCTCTTCCCTTCTAGCTCTGACAGGAGAGTAAATGACTCAAGATCCTTTTTTCTCATCTTCCAGATCTTTCTCAAGGTCTTTCTGGTGTACTGAGACACGACATCGAGAAATTGTATCATACGTGGGAAATCAATGTCTACTTTTTCTTTTCTACGAAAACTCACCACTGCACTTTGTACTTTGGGCGGTGGATCAAAAGCTGTGGCTGAGACGATAAACTCAAAGGTAATATCATATTCATAATTCAACAGCCATCGGAGGTAAGACTTTTGTTTGGCATCTGTCGCGATCTTCTGAGCCACCTCTTTTTGGATAAGAAAGACACCTCCTGGATAGCTCCCCATAGATGGAGGTAGTGGGAGTCACGCAGCAGTCCTCTCACTAGGACAAAAGAACTTACGAAAAATAGGACTCGTAATATAATACGGGAGGTTGCCCACTACGAGCGTATCTTGTATAACGATACCAGTGTCTTTATTATTCAATACATCTCATCGGATGATCTCTAGATCTAGATGTGAAGAAGTAAATGGTGTGAGATATGGTTTAAGCACTTTATCAATCTCCAATAGTCTTACAGTGCTAAAATTATCTACAATCAGCTTGGTCAGCACTCACTGCCCTGGTCCCACCTCTACTAGACTCTCACATCACAGCTCTACCTGCAATCACAAAACAGTATCGGCTATCCTATCCAATACTGGTTTGTCTGATAAAAAATGTTGACCAAATTTTTTTCCCATAGACCAGGATAGTGTATAATTTAAAAATTTAAGTCTGGTATTTTGTCCAAGAGATTTTGTGCTCAGTCTTTTAATTTATTAAATTGAGCATTTACTGCTTGGAGCTTGTCGAGATACTGGAGCAGATCTAGATCTTTGAGCTTGTTCAGCTCGACTCACAACTTTTGTAGATCTTTGAGATACTGTATTCATTCTAGATTTTCCAAAAAATTGTCACCCAGCTGTAACTCTACTATCCCCACGAGAAGCTCAATACCTGTAAGGTCTTTGAGATTGTTGCGAGCCAGATTGAGTCTTTGGAGATTCGCCATCAATGGAAATCACACGAGGTTGTCTATATCATTGTCAGACAAGTTGAGATCTTTGAGATTTGGCAAACAATCCAATCACTGCACTGACTGTATACGATTGTTGCTGAGATCCACAGCAATGATCTTGCTGAGATCTTCCTGATTGAGCAAAGAACATATATCAGGAATGGCAGGAAGCTCCAAGCCTGAAAGATCAAGGCGTCCACGATCGGATATCCTACTGGCTATGAGGTAAGTGTCATCCACCTTTTCTAGACTATGCTTTTTGTCTCCTTCAATAGCAGCGTTCAAACCGTTTTGGATATTGGTAGCACATCCAGCAAGCAGCAACACACTACACAATAATAAAAATATTTTCATCACCATATGAGTATAAAATTATTCTAGTTCTTTGCTTTGAATGTATGACTTAGTCTTTTGCACCCAAGGTTCAAGTTGCTCTTCAGGTATAGTATTGTAGGTAGCAGTCACAAATCATAGATTTGGCAACTGATCCAAAATACGTATTGAATCTAGTTTATTAAATTCAAGTTTAATTTTTTCCAACGTATTTACACTCTCTATCCCTGCTATGGAAGTAATTTGATTGTGGTGTACTTCTAAATTTACTAATGCATCAAACCTTTCTACTCATTCTAGATCCTGTAGTTCATTATTGGATAATACTAACGATTCTAGTTTTGAACTATCAAATTTCAATAAACTGAGAGAACTAACCTTATTATTGCTCAAAAACAGTTTCTTTAGGGGGACTCAAAAAGAAATAACTTCTTGAATCTGCCCAAAAGAAAGATCAATCTCAGTCAGTAAAGGCATGCAGCTTAGATCGACATCTACACGCTGTATAGAGTGAGTATGCATATCCAATGATTTAATTTGTCACATTTGCTCTTGAGTAAGCATGGAGCAAATATCAGGAAACTCAGTGAGATCAAGTTTAGCCAACGAAAGAATTTGGTTTTCTCTAGCAAACTGTCATCAGAACTCTTGTATAGGAGTCAATTGATCGTCTCAAGTCAAAAGGACTCAGCTACCTATATCTGTATCCAGGTCAGTGATGGTGTTGGTACCGTCACATCACATCAGACTAGTAGTAGCGCCAAAAAAAATAAGTATATATATAACCTTTTTCATAATCAATAAAACTCAAAGAAACAAAAAATAAAGATACTCACTCTACATTTTTTTGCAATAAGAAAATCCCAACTCACGAGGAGTTAGGATTTCTTTTTGAGTAAGATACTCGTAATGCTTTGGTAGTCTAGTTAGACTAGTCTACTACAGCAGAGTTACTTACTACTGTGTATCCAAGATTAGGATCCATGATAGGAGCAAATCCAGGAATAGCAGCATCATCAGCTTCGTACACGATAGCACCTGCTGATAGATCTCTAATTTGTAGTCTTACTGAGTCATCACCAGAGTTCATTCCATTGAGAGCTACACCCTTAGCTTCTACTACGTAGTAAGCAGTTTCACCAGCATTCAATACAAAGTCATCAGTAGATGCAGCAGTATTAAATGTTACGAGAGCTCCTCCTCATCCTGCAGAAGGTGCAGAATAGATAGGATTTATATCATTCTGGTTAGTTGTTTTCTCAATTTCGTAACTAGCAACTGTTGTAGGACCTGTTACACCTAGTGTCTCATTCAATGAGATAGATGTGATCTTGAGATCAAGGTCACCACCAAGACTGTCAGTACAACTCCAGTTGTCAGCAACAACCTTCAAGATAGCAACATTAGAATCAGTAGATAGTGTACTATCTTTAGACACAGTACCTATAGAAGATACAAAGTCTACAGAGCTAAGTTGTACAGGCACTACTGAGAAGTTGTCAGAAGGAGCAGATGTAACTGTAGTAAGGTTGTTACCTGAGTCTACACCATATGCGTCATTTCCATCAATTACCAATGAAAGGTTGAATGGACCTGATTGTGCACCATTCTCATTAAATCCGATAGATTCAGCTGTTACTTTTACATACAGCGTATCACCACCAGATTGTGGTACAGTAAAGTTGATGTTGTTTAGATCTATAGTAGTTCCGTTTACAGATGTAGGACCGTAGATTACTGTAGTAAGGTCGCTACCGTAAACAGTAATACTTCTTACAGCATTTCCAAATCCTGCAGCTCCAGCTCCACCAACTACCATTGTAGCGTCTTCTACGAAGATAGCTTCACTTGTAGAATCAAGATCAAATGCAGCAACAAAGTCAGATGTTTCACCACACAATACATTTGTTTCACCAATTAGATTGTTGTTATTTGGTGAGTTTGTGAGAGAAAGTGTACCACCTCATACAATGTTAATAACATTTGGAGTACAAGTTGTAGGGAAGATTGAGAATGTTACATCATCATTATCATCATCCTCTGCTTCGATACTAGTTATGTTTGCAGCGATACAATCACCGATGTTTGTATTGTCGTCTATAAGATCAACAGTTACGTACATAGGCTGTGTACTACTAGCAGGTACTAGTATTTCACCAAATCCGTCAAAGTCTACAGGGTTAGAACCATTTAGTGTCTCTGAATCAACAAGAGTACCATTTGGATACATACCTCTATATAAGTTGATTACTGAGATGTGATCATCATCAAATCCAGCACCACATGTTCCAGTGTCAGCTTCGATAGTGATTTCATCAAAAGTAATTGGAGATACATCATCAGTATCAATATCAAATGTAATCAATTCTACATCAAAACCACCATTTACAGCGATCTCAGAAGTTCCACAGAACTGTCTTTCGATCTCTACATCAGAAGCTCAGATATTGATAGCAGTAGAAGATATGAAACTAGGAGTGATATCAGTTACCTGTACACCATTAGCGTTTTCTTCTATTCTTACATCACCTGCTCATGAGATAGGTCTAAGTTCTAGATAGAATTCTGCACCATTACCAGCATTTGCGCTTTGTATAGCAGCAACCTGAGCAGCAGTAAAGATATTTTCTCTAGATACATCAGCTATCACTTGGAATACATGTTGTCCAGAACTCAATAGATTTAGACCAAGTCCATTATCAAAGATTTCTACCCAACAATTATTTCCTCAAGCAGTAGAGCTTACATCCAAATTATATGATCCACCATTAGTAAGATCTTTAAGTTGGATATTATCTAGTAGGCCAGGATTGAAACTTGAATCTTCTACGATATCAACACCTGTTGGTAGACAAGCAGCTGTATCAGAGTAAAGATCAAATGATATATCCTCTAGAATTAGGTTTGAACCGCCATTTACATCTATATGGAATTCCATCAACACAACATCATCTTTATCAAATCTAGTTTGATCAGTTGGGATTGGATGATTTACAAAGATAAGATCACCAGCAAGAATTTCAAATGACTGAGCTTGATATCCAGAATTGTCTACAAAGAGACCATATCCATAAGTATCATCAAATCATGATACGTCTAGTGCTCTCTCTACAATAAATGATATCATATCTCCAGCACCATCAACTACATCTGCATATACCTCAAAGTCCTCAGTATCACCATCATCAATCTGGAATGGTGTAGTAAGTTGGAATGTTACATATCTACCATTTGCCATAGCAGTAGTAGCTAGAGCGCTTCCATTATGAGATAGTACGAAGTTTGATAGATTGTCTTTTGCATTATTTTGCTGATCTCTAAGAGTCACAGCAGTGATAAATACATCAGAGTCATCTTCATTATCGATAGTGAATGTAGCAACTTCTGCTCCCATTTCACCTAGATCTACGTCGTCGATGTTTCCATCTTCTTCGATTTTGATTTCTGCGGCATTTATAGCAGCAACCTCAAATGATCCAGCTTCAACTCTCGTATCACAAGAACCATTGAACTGTACAAGTCTCATAGCAAATTCTTCATTGCTAGCAATAGCAGAATCACCTACCTGAGCAACAACTACAAATGTTTTTGTAGTACCAGCAGCAACAGTAACTTTAGGATTGAGTGAGATAAACGCTCTATCATCATTATTGAAAGTTTGTGAGTTTGATACTCTAGATCCATCTAGTGTATACATAGCCACAAAGTTTACAGCATTATCTGAACCAAGACCAGTTCTTTGTAGAGTAAGATTGTCTATAAGAAGATCTCCAGAAGTAGCTGTAACATCATACATTGCTAATACAGCAGTAGCAAGTCCAGGAATTTCCTGTCCATTACCAGCTGGGCTAGCAGCGTTCAATTCGATGTTAGCATCACAACTTGATGCACCACCAGTATTGGTAGGTGTAGTAGTTGTAGGAGTAGTGGTTGTAGGAGTTGTTGTAGTTGTAGTTACATCACCTCCACAGTTACAAGCATCTACATACCTATCGTTTGTAGTAGCTGCATTACCATCATCACATGATGATCATACAGTCTTCAACGCAGTACCATCACTACACATTGATGTAGTAGTTGTGGTAGTAGTGTTTGTAGGTGTTGTAGTAGTTGTGGTAGTAGTGTCATCATCACCAAACAAGTCAGCGAGGATAGATCCTAGATCGTCGTTTCCTGCAGTAGGTGCAGTAGCAACATCACATGAGTCTGTAGATTGTGCTCTATAGAACATGATAGCTGCTTCAGATCTTAGTACTGGTCTATCAAGACCAAACACATCAGCATCCTCAGTGATACCAGCTGCAAATGCTGTAGCGTGGTAATTTCTCCATCGAGGAGACACTGTTTCGTCTTTCATTCCATCTACAGCTCTTACTAGAGCAGTGATAAACTGAGCCTTAGTCAAAGGAGCTGTTGGAGCAAATTGTCCATTAGATCCTTGGAAGATTCCAAGTTGACATGACTTAGTAATAAATGGAGTAAGTGTAAAGTCACTAGCAGCTAGATCAGAAAAGTTGCAAGATCTAGTAGTATCTGGAGCTAGACAAAGATTTGTCACAGCAAACTCAGAAAAGAATTTAGATCCTTGCTCTCTAGTGAGAGTGCCATTTGGCAAGAATGTAGATACAGTATTGTATCTAGTCATTCATTCGTCAAAAAGAAAAGTAACAGCTGGTTCCAATTCGGCACCTGAGTCTTGAGCGTTCACTGCCACGAGTGATGATGCAACAAGAGCAATAGCTGTTGCTCAACCTAGAAGTAATTTAGTAAGGTTGTTCATACTATAAACTAAAAATAAATAAAAGAATTTGAACACAGAACACAAAAATAAATAAATAAGGAACGGACTCCTTATACACACATTATTACGATATATTTTCTAAAATGCAAGTAAAGCAAATCAGAAACTAGTAGTGAAAATAATGATATATGAGAAGTTGTTCTGGTCACAAACATAAGGTCGAACCTTGTGACTCAATCAGCATTACGAGATAGTAATGGTGGTGTGACATGCTTTTTAGTTGCTATTTCTGTTTTTTTGAGTTTAAATTGTCTAATAAGGTCACTGTAATCAAACTTGAACGGTGGAGAATAATTCGAATATATCTCATAAGTTAAGCATATTAAATCAAAGCGCTAAGATAAATAGACACAACTTGAAAGCAGGCTGATAAGCAATAATATAATCTTACAAATTCATGGTAAGGGTATGATGTAATGGTAGCATATCAGTTTCCGAAGCTGACAGTCTTGGTTCAAATCCAAGTACCCTTGAATAAAACAATCTAATTACGCAAAAAGACAAAAAACTTATATATAAGCACATACGCGGCACACAAAAGAAAGAAGAGCACGAATCTTGTAGACTGAGAGGTAGATGAAAGGTATACTCAATGTGCAGCAAAAAAATCTGAACTCCAATAGATAAAATTTAGTAATTGTTCTATAAAAGATATAGCATATCATCACAACCAACTATGTCACACAGCAAGGGTAAAGACACCGCCATACATTACCAATGGAACAATGGGTAGAATAAAAATATTAGCTACAAATCATACAAGATTTGTGGATCAAATAAAAAATAGTAAAATAGGCAACACTCATAGGGAAGCTCAAATGCTAGATAAAACATATTCACTAAAAAATGTATTTGCTAGTTTTGGCAATCAAGACATAAGTGGTTTGGTTATATCTTGAAAATACAGAATTCATCATAAAGCAAAAAAACTTAGCAAAAATCATAGATCATATACCAATGCGTAAGGCCTAATCAATAAAAGTACAATCCAGGCAAGACTCATCAATCTTAAGGTGTTTGAAGATCTTCAGAACAACAGTGCAAATAGTGTAAGAGATCACATAATCATTGCTCTAAATACACTAGAATCAATTCAAACTAATAAGCCATATAATATTATACAAGGTAATATTGCTACTATTCTAAATTTATATGGCAAAAAGAATAATCAATAAAATAGAAAAATAACTAAAATAATTATATTTCCACCACTCACTGCCACGAGATGCACTAGACTTGAGTCAATAAAGTTTTGATAATCAATTTTGGACATATTAGAGATATCTCAAATAAGCATTCAATTGAGCAGTGCCTGATGAGAACGATCTGAATATAGAGAAGTTATACGTTTTTTTATTTTTTGTCTGGTGTGCAAAAATATTGAGATATTATTAGATTGCACACCGCTCTCCGATTGTTTGTCCAATGAGAGTCCATTTTTATAATAAAAATCTCAAATATATCATTTTGTCCACAACCACATATCATAGTCAAAATCTCAAGATAAAACACCAGGAATTGATAAATTTTTTACAAACAGTCATCTCTGTCTAGATCTGTCAACAGGAGAAAGATATCAGCTTACTAGTAGATTTTCTCAGTATCTATAGCTTTCGGGTGATTGTCTCAACAGTATTTCTCCAAAAGAGCTTTCTAAAACATATTCATTTCATTTTAATCAACTAATAATAGTTCAAGAGAGTGTGTAAGATCACTCTTTTGGAACTAGACTCTGTTTGTTGTTTCAGATAAAGTTTGAGACTGAAACTGAAAATATAGCTAGAAAAGCAGCAAAAATAGTCTGAGAGAATATATGTAACAAGGATGTTGCATTGAGATTGTGTGCACAAAAAATAATTAAAATAAAAACGAAGAGAATTGTAAGAATAAAAATTCGTAACACAGGAAAAACCGTAAGAATAAAAATAAATACAGTGTATGTGAATATAAAACGAATCATTATTATAGTAAATTGAATTATTGAAAACTTGGTGAGTATGTGATCAAATATAGTAAATAAAATTTACATTTACATGTATTTACTACGTAGTCTATCGCCGTAAAAGTCAATCAAACACTAGGTTTATTGAAAACATAAGTATCAATAATATCATTCAGTTTAATATGCGATATACTATATTTTAGCGCTAATATATTCAACTCTTTAATCAAAGAACTCACTTACGTTTCAATACATTAGTATTTACGCCGTAGTTTCAAGATCTGTTTAGTGCTAAATGTGATATCTAGAGACTATAAATGTTGTAAAATTCTGTTGACTTTTTCTTGATAAAAAATAGGAGAAAAAGGTATATCCATATGTTTTAATAATAAAACTACATGTAATCTTGCAGCTACTGCAAAATTAGCTCATTGAATAAAATTAAGGGTTTCTTTTAAGGTGTGCTTGGTTCGATCATACAACTTAATATTTGGAAAAAGCATTAACAATTCGTCCAAAAGATCAATGTCAGCGTCATCAGATCATACACTGGCGGGGAAAAAATACAATTCCTTATCGAGATGATTTGATAAGATAGCACCGAGAGATAATTTTAATTCATCATTTCGAACATGTTTATTAATATTTATTATAACATATCAAGAATTTTGACTCAGTTTAATGATAGATCAAATATTGTTTAGTGCATCATATGCAAAATCCTGATGTAAGATCACTGAAGACGAATATTTTGATGCTATATCATAAGAATATGTCTCTCTGACTACAATGGAATCAGCTCTAGAGAGCAAAAAAGAATACAACTGTCTGGTTCAAAATTTTTTTATAGTTCAAATTCATCAATATAAAGCAAAAGATCTACAAAAAATCCAAAAAAAATGTTTTAGATAGCTTCGTCAATTGTAAGGAAAAGGCCTAGCATCAGTGACAACTTCTCATCATCACAATATAAGATAGTCTCACTTTCTTGGAAAAATAGGTAAGGAGTCTACTACAAAAATTAAGTTTTTTATATAATCTATATATTGGTTGTTTTTTTTAATCCAGGTAGTTAGTCGTCAAACTTTGTCTGATTGTATATAAATTGTAGCAGAAGGATACAATGAAGAGACGTATGACAAAAGTCACAATAAAAGAAGTTCATCTCAAAAATTTTTGTAGCCATAATATCATCTGATATATATATTATCCATTTTACAACAAGTCTATGTGTGTCTACATATATTATGTCACACAACAGTAATATGTGACTATAAAAGACAAAAATAAAATAAGTTTTAACAGCTATTTTACAGCTTTTTATGTAACAATAAATATTTATCTCATCACTGTGCACGCATGAGAATTATATATTGAGTATGCATATCTATATTATTGTTTTGAACTTGATTTGGAAGCCTAACTATCACTGAAGTCTGATTTGATGGTACGGATGAATGGATAGAGATAACAAACCTATGAGCAGAGTTCTCATGAGATGTAAATATCATATGAGCCAAGTCATCATCTATTACTATTAATTTTACTTGATTTCAAGAAAATGAAACTAGAATAGTATGAGATAAGCTGGAAAAGTTGGAACTATGAAACACCATACACATACTAGACCAAAAACTATCAATAATAGATAGTAAAGCGTGGTCTATACAGCTAGATGTCAACTGAACTATAATAAATAGTTTTTCTCCAACCTTAGAGCAGGTAACAAAAGCTGACAAACTAAAGCAAACTCTACAATTGTTTTTGGATGATTCTTGAGAACAGATAATAAGCAACGATTTTAAAAATGAATGAGTGTTTGAGCGAACCACAGTTGTTTTAGAAGGAGTAGATAGTGGATCTGATGTTGATAATATTGATGATCAAAACGAAGAAGCTATAGATGTGGGTACTGGATCGAATGGTCTGACATGAAGTTGAAGTACGAGTTGAAGTTGAAGTGTTATGTCTTGAGAAACAAATAATGAATTAGCGACAAACGGAGAAATAGATAATGTAGACGAAATCTGAGATGAACCTGGAGCCGAAGGAGATCCAGAGATAGAAGAAGTAATAGATAACAATATTGAAGAAGAAGAAGAAGCAATAGTAGATGACAATATTGGTGATGAAGAAGAAATTATTGAAGAAGATATATACCTACAGTTTGAGTGAATAACCATACAAGAAATACATCAATCAGATACAGAACGATATTGAGAATATATTGAGCTACTAGCTCACCAAAAATATGAATGATTAATAATCATCGATGGATTGTGACAGTGATGAGCATCTAAAGAGCTAGATATTGATGTGTCTCCTGGAGATCGTATTATTGTCACTGACAAATGAGATTTATTAGAGAGTAATTATGTTTTATCAAGTATATCGCTCACAGATGGTGGGGAGGCACTTGTATTGCGTGGACAAACAGGACAAGTGATAGACAGCATCGTCTACAACGAGTGAAATAAAGGTTCTTCACTGTATTTTGATAAGAAAAACAACGAGAATCAGAGAATTTTTTGAATAATTGATACACCAACACCAGGATACCATACCAGCAATATACAACATCTTTTATGACATGACGATCAACTAGACTGCTCTATATTAATACAAAACAACTCATCATTTTATCATACAAACTCCGTAAATCTTATTTCTTATATATGATGAAAAGAAATTCAAAATTCAAACAAAAAATATAATTGCGAACGAAATTCTCCTGCTTGATGATTTGATGAATTTGAATCAACAAAATGTAATCCATCTTGATTCACTTTTGACAAAAGCGGGATACATCAAGTGCAGCTAGATGTCAGTAGTTCAGATGGTCGCCACTGTTCTACCACTCTACATATCAATCTAGCAGAAAAAATAGATGTACCTAGCTGTAGACAAGATTATTATGAGTGACTATACAACAAACGGAAAGATAGATACGAAAACGAGTGCAATGAATCTACAACCAATAAATCGAGGGATCCAAATAATAGTAGTGTATCAACCATAAATAATGAGAATAATTTTGATTGATCAGTAGAGAAAAAAACTAAACTAGCAAAAGCTGTCATTGAAACAACGATGATACAGTGAGATCTGAAAATAGAAGCATTACTTCCAAATCCAGATGGAGCAGATGGAGAAAAAGAATGAATTCGTTTAGTTAATAATTGAAATATAGATATAGACAGAAATTGACTTATTGTAAATGCGGGGAAAAGACAAAGAAGTATTGGTGTTTGAACAATAAAAGCATGAGAAAATATAGAATATTTTTGAAATTTATGACTCTACAATAGAGATGCCTGCATCCGCCTAGAGCACGAATGAGGGAAAGTTTTTGATACATTGTGCTATCCAAATCCAAAAACTGATGAGTGGTATGTTCCCTATCTTGAGTGAGAAGAACCAATTGAACTTGAAGCGTTTGATTGAAGCTTTGATATAAATAGTTGAGAAACACAAACGTGTAACAATAAAACACCGAAAAAAATCGAAAAGGAGTCTTCAACAAAAATTCAAACCATCAAAGCAAACAAAGCACTATCATTTGATGGTTCTATATCTGAATCAGCAGTATTGTCTGCACCAAAAAAATCATATATACAAAACACATTAAAAATAGAGTGATTGTTGCCAAATCCAAAAGGAGCAGATGGAGAACTAGAATGAATTAAAATTTCAAATGTTGGGGAAAATATTATTGATTTAGCAAATATTCGTATAAATGCAGGAAAAAGAAATTCTCTAGTTGGTGAGCAAATCATACAAGCATGAGAGGTTTTGGAGATACGCAACAATTTGTGACTCTACAATAGACCTGCATGCATACTACTAGAATCAGTTGATTGAGATATTTATGATGAATTTTGTTACCCTCAACCAAAAGATGATCAGCGATACAGCAAAGAAAATAATATTCCTTATAACGATATAGCTGATACACAGCGATTATCATCAATATGATTGGATATACAGCCCGCCCAGGTATGTATAACAAGCAAAGATGAAGAAATACTATGTAAAGCAATATCATATCAAAAAAAATATGAAAATGAGAAAGAAAAAAGAGCCAAAGACAAAGAAAAATACACACAAACTATATTTGGACTAAAAGAAAAGCAAAATACATCAAATCTAGAAAATAAGCTCCACAAAGAATTTATCTACGATACGATAGACCTATTGCGCAGTGATTGGTCTCCAGTGTATTATGACACCAATATTGCAAAAAATTATGCAAATCGAAAAAATTTGTCTACCGAACTAAAAAACTGAAACCAGTTAATCCAGTTTGGATCAATTGATTTTTCACCAAAACAAATAACAACTGCACTTAAAGTATATAATAATGAGCTTCCACTAGCTGAGGTAGAAATGGATATAGTTATGGAAAAACTAATGAATGATACAAGAAACTTTATGGATACTCTTAAAGAAAACCTTAAGGTTGATCAAAATAATATCCCACTTGTACTAAAAAACTAAAGATATCCACCACCTAAAGGAGTTGGGTTTAAAAGGATTCGGGCTATAAGCCCCCGCTTGTTACTCAAGTTCAAATTCTCATTCGATGTCTTCTCATTCTTGTTCATCTATATATTTTTTAATCATCTCATCAGTGATACTTCAAGAACTCA
>ENA-ORXM01004108-ORXM01004108.1-marine-metagenome-genome-assembly--contig:-NODE-4108-length-13322-cov-3.010193_pt1 | contig 13322 bp, 7 predicted proteins | sample MGYA00237867_ERZ511480 | MGnify/ENA primary metagenome ERZ511480 (study PRJEB26309, sample SAMN06266103) | marine metagenome | isolation source: Algal blade | place: United Kingdom:Sidmouth, United... | reverse complement strand
CCTCATGCCAAGCCAAGTATTGCTTACCAAAGGTGTCATCCAAAACGCCCCGCCTAACTTTGAGAGTAGGCGTAAGACACTGATTCAATTCACTCCAGGCTTCTTGTTGAATGACAACGGTTGAGATCCTTTCAAATGGGGCTCGTTGTGCGTTTAGGTCATCGATAGTTTTTGTTAGGGAAGAAGCAACGGTTGTGGAATCTGCCGCTCTACCAATCTCAGATAAATTGACCAATGCAATCGGCTGAGGAATACCTAGACCCGCTACACAAATTTGTTCGATGTAGTCATTCTTCATCAAAACCTCTTCTAATGGATTCGGCGTAACATAACTGCCTTTGGATGTTTTAAAAGCATCTTTTACTCGTCCAATGATACGGAGATAACCGTTTTCGTCTATTGTCCCTCTATCACCACTATGCATCCAACCATCTACTAAAACTTCTGCTGTTTTTTCTGGATTTTTAAAAAAATCTGCACCTAATTCTTTATTTTTATCTTTTAAATCTACATATCCTTGCGTTAGGTTTTTTAAAACATCTTTAAGCTCTTCAGGAGATTTGGACATTAAATCTGTACTTAAAAATGTTATCACTTCCTCTTTAGTCTCCTCACGATTAGTTACATATTTAATTACAACTTCTGATGAATCTATTGAAGCATTTAGGGCTTCATAAAAACTTAATAATGATTGATAAGGCAAACGTTTTTGATAATTACTGATACGTCCTTCAAAATATTGATGTCTTATGTATGTTTTTTGGATTGCCTTAATTTTATTAAGTAATTCTTCTGTTTGCTCGTGAGCAGGAACCCAAATTTTATGATTATTAAAATCATCTAATAGGTTAAATTCTCTATCTGAAAACTCTAGATATTGTCTATTTACGTGTTGCCCAAAAAATAAATCTCTATCTAAATTTGGTATCGCTACGTTTCCAATATCTGTTTCTCTTAATAGTTTTATAAGCCTATCATTATCACCCGAATCTTCATAGTCTGAATTTGTAAGATTGAAATAATATAGCTGCCAATATTCTTCAGGTCTATTTTGAAGTCTCGTATAGACATCTTCCACTTCTTCACAACTATAATCTCTAGAAATCATAAATGCGATATAAGATCTCAAGTCACGCATAGTAACATGTAGTTCCCTTTTTAAACCAACCGTACGCAATAGCCACTCCATTCTTGTAATGACTTCGTCTCCAGACGCAGGATCGTTTAATGAATCTACATTGTATTTTATAAAACATTTGTTAGCTATAGAGCAACCTTCACATTTATTCCAAAGACTTTTTTTGGTTAGTGCTTTTACTTGTTGTCTAAACAAACTAGGCTCTTGCCCATCTGTAGAAGTTATAGACCTTAGGTTAAGATTTATAATCATTAAACCTGGTGGTAAATCAAAATGTCCTTCCTTGTAAAAATACTGATCTATAGTATCGTGCAGTGACTTATATTTTTCTGAAGTTTTTAAAAACTCAACTAGACGTCCTTCGTTTATTGCAATTACACGTCCTTGTTTTGCATCGTTAAAGTTTTTTAATCCTTGAAAAGGATTGAAAAACGATTCTAATACTTCGTTGTTAATTTTACCTTCTTCATCTTGAGAACCATCATAATTACTTTCGAAAGGTGTTCCATTTACATCAAACTTGGCACCATTTTTATGCCCAAAACGTTTCAAGTTTTTTACACTTGGATCATCTTCTATTTTTCTAATAAAAGCTGTTTTTCCATCTCCTGCGTTTCCTGTTATAATAATAAGTTTAAATCTAGCATCTAGAATATCTGGAATTAATTTTCTATCTAATTTAGATGGCGAATAGGTCAATTGGTCATAATTGGAACCACGATCATTAACACGAGTTCCCCAGTTCCCTGATTTAGATTGACTATATAATGAATTAATATAATCTACTATATCTATACCTTCTACATCTAATTTATGCTCTTTTAATCTATTAGTATTTTCTTCGAATGATTCTTTTAATGCGGAATAAACTCGTTCGATATTGCCTTCGTTAAAATTACGAGCACCACCTTGCCAAAAAGTTTCATTTATCAAAACTTGATTATCCACTTTGATAATTATCTTAAGCTTATCCCCAAATGAAATTGATGTTTTATAACGTGTAATTGTTTCCTTAAATTTATTTAATGAAGAATGAACCGTCTTCCTAATTTCACTATAGACAGCCATTTCATTTAATAGCTTAATCCTTGTGCTATCTTGGCCTATAATAACTTCTGTATGGTATAATTTACTATCCTGAACACCTTGGTTATTCGTTTTATTTTCTTCTAGAAGATTGTCTTCACCAATTTGCTGAAGGTTTTCCAACATTTCTTTTGCAGTTGCGAAACGAGTAGTTGAGCTCGTTCCTATAGATTTTAATAAGAAATTTGAAAAAGCTTCCGAGATCCTAGCATTAAACTCCTTCGGGTTTGTTGGTGCCTGACTAACGCTAGGTACTCTAAATTGAGGCCAAGGATATTTTTTAGTAACTAATTCATACAACGTTATTCCTAATGCAAAGGTATCTGCAGAAAAATCCCAATTGATATTATGCCCATCTAATAAATCTGGTGCTAAATATGGATTAGTGCCTACATACGATTTGTCATTTTCTTTTAATGATGCTACATTAAAATCAATAAGCACAAAACGTCCTTTGTTATCCCAAATAATATTTTGAGGTTTTACATCTCTATGTAATATTGGTTTTTCTCTAGTCTGAAGATACTCTAAAGCAGAAAGCATTTCAGTAGCTAACCTATAAACGGTAGATATAGATAAATTTGCATCTGTTTTTATATATGTGCTTAAGTTATCTCCATCTAAAAACTCTGTAGTGGTATAAAACTGATTTTGAGGTGTTTTACCATTCCAACTAAACTTTACAATATGTGGATGATCCAGTTCTATCAAGGCATTATACTCGTCTAAAACAGAAGTAATATTTACACTTTCATGAAAAAGTTTTAATGCATAGTCACGACCTTGTAAATCGTGTTTTGCTTTAAAGACTCTAGAATAACCACCACGGCCTAAAATTTTATGAATAATATAATCTCCAACTTTGTCGCCTTCTTTTACTTCATAAGTATCTGTAGCTTGGTTAGCACTTGAAGTTGTATTTTTAGTTTGCTCTTTAGTAGATAATTCTACTTTCAAAGATTCTTTAATGAACTTTTCAATTTCTTCTATACTATCTAAACGCTTGTCGCTGTTTGTTAGTACTGTTTTCAGACAAATTTCATCAAGCCAATTAGGTAAGGAACTATTTTCTGCAGATGGTAGTCTGTCTTTAGGTAATGTGCCGCCCAGTTTGTCTAACTCAAAAGGACTCTTTATAGGTTCTTTTCCTGAAAACAACCAAGAGATTAAAACACCTAAAGAATAGATGTCTGAAGCTCTAGACGCATCTTTTGCTATAAGTTCTAATGGATGATATGGAGAAGCGTTAGACTCACTTATTGTGTGCATTACCGTATAACCATTCTCACTATGGTCTGTAAAATAAGACTTCCCAAAATTACCTAAATACGCATAGCCATTATTTAAAAAGATGTTTTCTGGATTAATATCTCTATGAAAAATATTCTCTTTGTGTGCTGCTTTTAAAGCACTCATTACATTTTTAAGAATATTTATTTTTTCATCGAATGTAAAAGTTTTTCCTCTTGCAGCTGATCTTAAGGAGTCTTCTTCCATTAAATCTGTAATCTCGTAAAACAGATGGTTTTCTTCATCTACTTTAAACTCTACAGGCAGAATAAAAGGATTAGACCTTATTTTTTGAAGCGCATTAAATTGATTTTTTATACTTTCTTCTCGTAATCTTAATTCTTCTGGAGATAGACCTACAACTTGTAATGCATATTCTTTAACACGCTTGCGTATGTTTGAAGTTACATTTTTAGGCTTCACCAAATACTCTACATAATTATCTGATTCTTGTTTTAATATCTCAACAATCTCATAGCCTTGTACTTCTTTTTTCTGGTCTGGTGATTTTTTATTCTGTTCTCCAATAAGCAACTGCACGATGTCATTTTGTACATCTACAATAGCATCTTCCCATTTACCTACTGCTTCAGGATCTGTTATATGATCTATTAACTTTTTAGACAATGTAAAAGTCATATCTGCAGCTTTCTCCCACATAATTGGCTGAAAGGAATTAGGATAGGATAATGTTACCATATTATCTATCCACGCTTTTCCATAATTACGATTCGCTTCTTTTAATTTTGAAGCTAGAATAGCAGTTTTTTGACGATTTGTTTTTAATGGATTGGGTTTTTGCCTGTCGTTCACATACCAGTAATCATCTGCTCCTTCAATTTGCCCTTTCCAATCTTTATTCTCTATGTTGTAAATAGCGTGTGGTGCAACGACTATTAAATCATACTCCCAAAACTGCGTACGATTGTTACGTGGGTTAGTTGATGCTATCTCAACATTAGGAATTAAATAGTAATTATCTGGAAGCTTTATTTGTAAAAAATCTAGCAAACGTTTTTCTCCAGCATTTACAACCGAATCAAAATATGGTGGTTTAATTATTTTTCCCATTGTTCTATTTCTTTTTCTAGGATTCTGATTGCTTCATTTTCTTTTACATCAGCTAAATCCTTATATTTATAGGCTAACAATACTTTTTCAGAAATAACATTAAATGATTCTTGACTAGCCATTGGAATGTTTATTTCATTTAATAAATTCCAATTAGGTCTTCTCAATTGTGTTCCGTAATAGAGAGACCTCATAATTCTAAAACCGCCTTTAGATCTTAAAACAGCTAACAGGTAGGCTGCGTCTTCTTTAGAGTGACAATTAAATCTACCAATATCTCCAGATAATAGTTTACCATTAAATAAATCAGAAGCCAATGTAGGTCTGAATAAAATTTCACTCTCACTAGAACCATTGCCAACTGCTGGAAATAGTACTTGATTCTCATTAGCTATATCTTCTTCGTTTGCTCTTGATACTATTACACGTTTAAAATATTTAATGTTAGATTTGTGTAAGTCACCTTGAGAAACCATTTCCGTTCCGATAGTATCACTGTCTATTCTTTTAAAAAATCCTCTCATCCCTATTTTGAAATCTTCACTTAAATATTCTTTTAGAACCTTACCTTTTCTATCAGACCATAAATCAATTATTTCTGTTATTCTTTTAGAGAAATTTTTTGCCTTTAAAGTGATTTTAGTTTTGTCAGATACTTTTACTACAAAACTTTTATATTTTTTGTTTTCAGATTCTGATAAATGATAGTCTTCGTATATGATATTATTATCATCGTGAAACAACATATCTGCTTCTGATAACAAGATATTGGCATCAACCTTCAAATCTTTTGATTGAATTATAAGTTTATGTATTTCATCTTGAACAGTAGTATTAAGAATTGGAACTAATGTTTTCTTGATACCTGGAGCCTCAATGTACCTTACAACTGAACCAGAGGCATTCTTATTTAACTGAGACTTACCGTACCTTGAAGTCATTAAAGCATAAATATATCCATAAAGAGATTTGTTATTTACATCAATTCGACACACATTGTTCGCATAACAATAACCTTCACTCAATCTATTTACTAATCTTGTATTACCGATAGTTCCAAAACCTGTCACAAGAATTTGCTTGTCACTTACGTCAGCGCCTACTTTTAGTGTATGAATCTTATTGACGTAAACATCACTACCTTCAAATGCATTCACCACATCACTACTTTGACAATAGTGTATTGCATTTTCACTTTTTTCACAAAATTGTCTTTTAAAAATCGGTGGATTACGAACATCTGCCAGAGTTTGCAGCTCTACACATTTATCACTATTATCCTCTAATATCCTGCTATTAATAGCATCTTGATTTAGATAATAGCCACTATTAAGTCTGTTATAATTTAAAATATGGCTACTTTTTATTTTTGAAACTATCATATTATCTACCTTGAAATTTTTTATATTCATCTAAAATTTCAATTAAATCGTCATTTAATTTTTTAGCTTTTTCTTTTCTAGTTTTAAGGCTTTTTTCCCCACTTCGTTTTATAGAGAGATATTTAGTTTCCTTATTAAATAATAAGTCAGCACCATCTTTATCTTTCAAATAAATAGGATTACCGCGTCTATCTTTACCTAATTTTTCTGCAATTGCCATAAATACATCGTAATCTTCATCTGTTTCTTGTGCTAATTGTCTTTCGTTTTCTGTTTTCTTTTGTAAAAATAAGAGTGACGATTGCACACCAACTTGAGGCAAGAAGGCTTCTACCGCTAAATCTATTGATGCTAAAACTTTGAAGTGATCTAATACCCAACTTCTAACTGAACCCATATTTGGGTTTCCTAATATACCATCAGGAAGAACTATTGCCATTTTACCGCCATCTTTAAGAAAATCGTAACAAGCTTCAATAAATAAAACTTCAGGTGCTGTACTATACTGACTTAAATGATAACGTGAGGCAATGTCAGTTTCTACTTTTACTTTAGCGCCAAAAGGCGGGTTTGTAAAAATCATATCAAATTTACCACGAGCATCTGTAGCGTAAGCATTCTCAATATCTTGCATTTCGCGCAAGCTGTTATCAATAGCATTATTAATTTTTTCAACTTCTGTTGGGTGCTCCCATAATGGATACGCTAATGAGTTTACGTGAAAAATATTTGCGTGACCATCTCCACCCATTACCATATTCATACGAGCAGCTTTTTTTAAATCCGGGTCAAAGTCAAAGCCGAAAATGCTGTTTTCTGCATAGACTCTTACTTTCTCATTTACCTCTGGGGAGTTATATTTTTCTTCTAAAAATGGTCCTTCTAAATCAGGAAACATTTCTTTAGTTATTTGTTGGCGCACATGATCTAAAACCATTACCAAAAATCCTCCAGAACCACAAGCAGGATCTAGAACACGATGGTGTTCTTTGGGGTCTAACATTTCTACCATACATTTTACAATGTTACGTGGTGTAAAAAATTGCCCAGCTTCTTGTTTTAAGGTGTTACTTACAATGGTTTCGTAAGCTAAACCTTTCACGTCTACAGACGCATCTAAAAAAGAGTATTTTGCTAATTCACCTGCTATAAAAGCCAATCCTTTATCTGTTAAATCGATACTTTCATTTCCTTGAAATACTTCGGAGAAAATATCTGCATTTTTTAATTCTTCAAAAAGACCTTTAATTCTTTTAGCTACTGCTTTTCTTCCTTCTTCTGTGTTTTGTTCTTTAACACCAACCCAGAATTTACGTCGGTAACTTTCACCATCAGGCAATTCCATAAAGCGACGTTTTTCATCATAGAGTTTGCAAAATATTAAATTTAGCAGTTGCCAGAACGCATCTTTTTTACGTCCTTCATTACCATAAATATAATCGTGAGAACGTTTAAAAACCTTTATTAAGGAATCGTTTGCAGGAGTCCGTGTATGCGAGCGATCTGCACGTTCTAAGTCTTCTAATGTTTCTCCTTCTCCAGGAAAATCTGATAGGTCTGTAAAGTCATAATCAAAACCAATAGCGTCGTCTTCCTTTTGTAAAAAGTTGTAGCTAGAACCATTTGCCCATAGCCCAAACTCACAACTTTCAACAGCTGCCATAGCGTTTTCAAGCGTTGCTGTAACTCCTTTCTTTTTGTCGTTTTCTTTAACCTTGTCATCTTGCACAATAGCAATTCTAATAATAAAATCTTGCTCGTGTGGTTTTCCTTTTTCAAAGATGACCAAATTTACTTTTTGCTTTTTAGTCTTACCTGTTTCTGGATCTTCATACTCCACGGTATAGTCACGTTCCATATCATCTAGATCAAAGCCGTATTCTTCGTTAAGCATTAATATGACGGACTGTAGATTAGATTCCTGAGCTTTAGTTTTCTTGACTTCTCCTGAGAGAATACATACTAGCTCGTTATCTTCTAATACAATTTCTTCTTTACTTTTTATATCTGTAGCCATTTTGTAAAACTGTTGTTTTAGTTTAGTTGGTTTATTATATTTTGTATGCTTTCTAACACTTCTTCGTAAGAAAGCATCTTGTGGGTTTCTATAATTTGATTGATGAGGATACTGTGTTCTTTTTGATCTACAGTGTCTATCAATATTTGTTTAATCGTTGTTAAATCATCTGGATATTCTTTTAAAATTTCTGAAACATCCATACCTAAAAGTGTAGCGCCACCTGTAATGATTGTTTGGTGTTCATCATACACTTCTTCGTAATGATTTTCCGCTGCTCGTTGATCATTTATACTTAAATAGTTTTCCAAGATGAAACCAATATCATCCGCATCTTTATTGCTTTTGTGATTTCTGTCTTTCCAAGCTGTGATTTTCAGAAGAAATATTCCACTTAAAGAAGCTATTTGTATTTCTATTTCTTGATCTACCTTAACTTTTAGTGAAGCTTCTTCTGCAGCATCAAAACCCAATACAGACATTGCAAAATCTTCATCTGGTGGCCAGAATATTTTGCTGTCTTGCTTCATTATATCTCCAAAAGGAACAATATCTAATTCGAACTTTCCTTGATATATAAATCGTTGCTTTTGATCTTTATCTTTAGTAAAATTTTCAAGACTTATTAATTCTTCTACAACTTTCTGCCATTGTTCCCAATTATTAACTGTTATTGCAATATCTAGATCGTGTGTTAAACGACCAGATTGTTGATCGTGTAATTCCATAACAATATCTCTTGCGGTGGCACCTATAACGAAAAATGAAATACCTGCTTTTTGAAAATAAGCAGTAAGCTCTAATAAAATAGGCTTCAATAGTGGGTGTGTGAATTTATCACTAGATATATCTAAGCTCATTCTCTAGTATTTGTTTTGCTGTTTCTATATTTCTACCAAAACCGCTATTAATTAAATCAGCATATATTAATAATGCTGGTGCTGTTTTTTGGTTTTCAGAGTCGTTCTTCCAAAATTTTTGTAAAATCTCTATTTCTCCATTTTCACTCGGAACCAGTTTTAACGATCTTGCGACTTCAGATAAGTCTAAATCTGTAAAAAGAGTGAATTTTTCTGGTCTTAAATTCTCTGTTAAAATCGCTCCTCCTGGTTCACCTCCCCACAAAATATAACCATCATTAATATGAGTATTTAGATCTCTCCATTGTTGTTGATAATCTTTATCTAAAAAACGCATACGCTTTCTTACAATGCGAGGTCTTAATACGGCATTATATTCTACAATCCAACGTTCTAGCAGTTCTGTTTTATTTTTTAAAACACGCTTATCACCAGTCTTTAATAGGTAATTTAGATCTTCTAACTCTGCCATCACATTACTAACAGATCCTATAGAAACATCTGCTTTTTCTGCAATTCTCCTGTATGAATATTGTAAGTTTTCTGGCTTATATAATAATTGGAATACTATTTTTAATCCAGCCTCTTGAAAAGCGCGAGATTGATTTGTCTTTTCTTTTTTAGCTTTCTTTTGGCCTTCTATAAAAATAATAAGTTCTCTACATTTTATAAATGCATTCCCTGCAGTGTCCATATAGTTTATACCGCGCTCCTTTAGTTCTTCTGTTGCTTTTTTAGAAATATATTCTGCGATTAAAATAATAGGTCTATTACTATTATATTTCGCCTCTTCAAGTTTAGACAAGATTAAACCTTGATTTGAAGTTCGCACAGTTTTTTTTGCTTCCACAATAAATTGTTCATTCTTGATACGTAAAAGTGCATCATAGTTAGGTCTATTACTATCTATTTCAATAGGAATATTGATTAATGTCTCTAGCTTAGAGACAGCTTCATATATAAAGTCATTGTTTCGATACATAGGACTAGGTGTTCATTATTTTATAGTGTTCAGTGACAATGAACATTCAAATATAATGAACAATAATTGTTTTTAAAAATAATCTCAGCTCTATATTATAAAAAACACTCCAACTACTAAAAATTTTCAGCCCGCTTTTAAAATTGATCTAAAAAACTAGCAAAATTTGAGTAAAAGGAGTAATTACGACCTTGACGAGAATTTTACGAAGTCTAAATAAACGAATTTAGTATCAGGGATTATAGATTAAACACAACTTATTACTTTTTTCCATTTTAAAAATGAAACATAGCTTAACATTAAGCCAATAGTCATTGTATATTTATATAAAGGTATAAATGTATATCTATAACCAATCTTTAAAGTAGATTTTGATTTCTATTTGTCAATAACAAAATGAATAACTTTTTTCATAAAATCTAATAAAAAAACTATAGTAATTTTATGATAAATTTAGTGAATTTCACCAACACCCCCTCAACGACCAGGGCAGAATCATATTTTTGTACTGAAAACTCAAAATTATCTTAATTTAAATTTACATATTTCTAAAATACCGAAGAAAAGTATTGATTTCTCATTAATGTTGAATGTTCTTTAAAGATATTTGAAAGTATGATTCCACCCTGCCTCAACGACCTATATAATTTATTTTTAAAACATTAAACCAAACACACAGGCACCCCTTATTGAGTCAGTTAAACTATAACGAGGGTAATTTTAATCAAAAATTACCCTCGTTTTGGTTATAGAAGTAAAACTTACTCTTGTAGTTTTCCGTTTTAAAAATGATTTGATTTTTCTCTTCATAGCATTGCTTAAAAAATCAGATTGTTTTTAAAATGAGCCCTAGCGACAGGCTATCGAAACAATTTTTATATAAACTAATTGTTATCGCAAAGTGTCCAACCTATTTCTGTTTTCTTTAGATTGACTAATACTTTTTCATTTTCTTTATTACTTAAAGAAGCAAATGGAGTAGGATTGGTTTTTTAAAAAATGATATTTGCTTGAGCAAATGGTAATTTATCATTTGTAGCTATATTTTTAACATCTTCTATTTCCTTATTGTAACAAATCACAAAATCTTTATCTTTTATTTTTACTAAATAAGACTTCCCTTTCTCTGTAATATTTATATTGTACTGCTCAAAACCTATAAAACTGGTGTTATTACTTTCAATTTTTATTAAACCTAAATCTTCCAATTTTTTGTAATTCTCTAAAGTATTATTTGAATTAAGTTTAGGGTTAAGAATCTTTTTTTACCTAATCTTAATTCCTCAAGAACAACATCTTTGTAAAATTCTTTTTCAACACAATTATTATAAAGTTTTTTAATTTTTTCTTTATCCAATTTTTCACTGCTGCAAGATGCAAATGTTATAACCGAAAGTACTAAATAGTATTAATCTCATTTTCATAATTATTTTATTAAGTTATTTATATTTCTAGGGTTTTAGTATTTGATTTTTTTGGGAAAGAGTCAAAATGTCCGCAAACACGGCAACATTTATTTGTAGATTGCATATAAGACTTTAAGTGAGCTCTATCGTTTACAACTACTTTAAAAGGCTTTAAACAAACACTACATTGCTTTACTTGATAAATAGTAAAAGCCTCCATAACTCTTAAATTTGAGAAATGATTTTCAGTATTATATTTATTAAAAAACTCGCTATCTGAAAAGAGAAAAGTTTCAGAACCATTTCCTTTTATTACTTCCCAGTAATCTGCTAACATCTTTTTCTCTTCTTTAGTAGCATTGCTATTTGATAATATTCCTAATTGTTTCATAAGTTTTGAGCACAAAAAAACGTGGAACTGAATCTTATCGGTCTTAGTGGTCTCGCCAGAAACCTTCCCTCCAAATAAGAACAGCCCACGCAGGACGTGGGCGTCTTAACTTTGATATTGGAGGGTTTATTAACTGGCGAGTTTCTAAAACCAAATCAAAAGCTAAACGCTTTATATGTATATTTTATACTTGTATTTTTTTCTTATATTATTTATTTGTTTCAAATTTAAGCAAACTTTTATAATGTTGAAATTTATAGTTGTTATTTTTAATCACTTCAAATACTCTAATTTCTATTCTTGTTTTTTTATATAAATCTTTCATTTTTTTAGATTTTTGAGTTCCGAAAAAAGCACTCTTATGAAGTAAGCAAGTTTGTATTTATGTATTCGATTTTTTAAAATCGTGTGCATAAAGACACATCTTGCACTTCATATTTTGAAGTCTTTCCCCATTATCTATTGTCACTTGGAATTAACGAGAAATAATAAAGCAAGATTAGAAAAGCACAGCTTCCGCTTTAAATTTTAAAATAAATATTTACAGAAAACATCTAAAAATATTATTGTCTAGAAATAGCCGATCACTTACAAGAATATTTTTTTAAAGCAAATTAGAACAATACTTTAAAATATAATGTTATAAAAATACATTGGTATAAAGGTATTTCGATATAATGTTATAATAGTATTTAGATATAAGGGGGTGAAATTATAAATGTATAAGAGTATAAAATTATTCTAGAAATAATGAAGCAAGTGGTTTTTTTTTGTGATCTTGCTTTATTATTTTTCAAATACCCAATTTTTTATAATTGATGTCTCCAGATTTATATATTTAAAAATTAGAAGACAGATTGCAAATTGCATTCAATTTTCTGGTTTTTTTATTGTTTTTAAAGTTTGTTTTTTTTCTTTCATTATCAAATTTTTCACTACTTGTATTATTTATTGTAGGTTACCTTATTGTACATGCTTTGTACACCTTATGAATAAAGGGATGATAACACCTAAATCACACTAATTGACGAGCTTAATCACACTAATTGACGAAGTAGCCACTTGTAATCACACTTAACTCAAGTTGAGTGTGATTTAGTTTTATTAACTGTAGAAATTCCATATTCTGGTAATATTGACTTTAGTAATATGTTTTTTATATCTTTTTTTGTTTTATATCTCGCTTCTAACTGATCTTCTAGTTTTACGAAGCGGTAATATGCTTTTTCTACATAACCTCCATTAGCAATGATGTCAGCATAGTTTGCAGCCTTGTTATCGTCGTAATTAGGAAAAAAACGAATAAGAAAATTATAAACATAAATAAAATGTTCCTCTCTAACTCCATAATACTCTTCATTTCTCTGCGTATTTCTATGAATTTTAAAAGATATTTTAGAATATTTTCTTCCTACTTTCTTTAAACTATATGTAAAAAACAAGTCTGCCTTTTTCTTTAATTCCTCCTTAGCCTGTTCTAACACTTTAACTCGTAAATGTACTATTTGGTTATATTTATCGGTTATCGACAAATAGATTTTCAATTCTTCAATAGAACACGAGTAACCCCCTCTATCTTCCCAACGACAACATAATTCATACAGATATTTTGAATAAACCGATAGAGGTCAGTAGTTAGTTACTTATAAATTCTGATTGATAAATTTTATCACCTTCTACCATTTTAACCATTAGCTTA
>ENA-ORXM01004107-ORXM01004107.1-marine-metagenome-genome-assembly--contig:-NODE-4107-length-13324-cov-3.326414_pt1 | contig 13324 bp, 7 predicted proteins | sample MGYA00237867_ERZ511480 | MGnify/ENA primary metagenome ERZ511480 (study PRJEB26309, sample SAMN06266103) | marine metagenome | isolation source: Algal blade | place: United Kingdom:Sidmouth, United... | reverse complement strand
GGTTGCGCCGGTGCGAACGAGATCGTCGTGCAGGCCGCCAGCGGCAGTAGGAACAGGAACAGGAGCAGCGTGCGGGCGGCGCGCGCATCGCTCGGGCGGCGGACAGCGCCCGATCGCCGGTGGCCGCGCACCGCGCGCTACTCCGCGAGCATCGGCTCGATCGCGTCGTAGACGGTCTGGCCTTCGCCGGCGGTCTTCGCGTCGAGCGCCTCGTGCACCGCGACATCGTCGCGGCCGAGCCCGTAGTAGTGGTTCAGCGAGTTGGTCAGATAGGCCGCCGCCTCGGCCTGCTCCGCGGTGAGCGGCTCCCAGCCGACGATCTCGTTCGGGTCGAGCGTCACCTCCCCGGCCGCATCCACCGGCATGCCGACCACCTCGATCCCGACCGACGTCTCGTTGTGCCCGCGCACGTGGTTGGTGCGGTAGTCCAGGCTCGCGCTCTGGTAGATGGCACCGTCGCGGCCGACCAGGAAGTGGGTGCCGAAGTAGTAGCCGCGGCTCGACGGCGTGGCGAACACGTCGAGGGTGTCCTCGGCGCTGCGCGTGACGGTGCGGTGCAGCACGACGTTCTCGATCTGCCCGCGCGGATCGGCGAAGGGGGTGCGCTCGAGCTCGGGGACGCGGGCCGCGACGATGCGCGGATCGTTGCCGACGAAACCGTCGGCATCGACCTCCCAGGTCGTGTTCACCGGTACGGTCGGCGCCATCGACTCGACGGTCGGCTCGTCGGCGTGGACGATGCCGCCGGAATTCCACGGGTAGTCGGGCCCGGTGTAGCCCCCCTGGGGCGTGGCCGGCGCGTCCGCGTAGATCAGGCCCCGGGGATCCCAGGGGTAGTCCGGCGTTCCCTGTCCGGTGCGTTCACCGGGCGCCCCCAGCCGCTCGAAGGTGGTCGGCTGGTCGCGCAGCCGTTCGGTCGTGGTCAGGCCTTCGTCCGTTCGCCCGGCGTTCTCCCTCGACGGGTTCGGGGCACGCGCCTCGGAAACCCGGGCCGTCTCGGTGATGCTCATCGCTGCCGCTCCTGTGCCTCGCTCGTCGAGACGACGCTATCAGGCCCCCGTGGTGCGGACAATGGGGGGAAACCCTAGTCTTTCGAGGCGGCCTACAACGGAATGTTGTCGTGCTTCCTCCACGGGTTCTCGAGCTGCTCGCCCTTGAGCATCTCGAGATCGCGCGCGCGGTGCGCACCGGGGTCGCGATCGACGCCGTCTTTCCCCCGCGCGGGCGCTCGGCGAGTTTCAGCGGATGACACGGGAGTCGACCTTCAACACGTCAGGCGGCGTCGAATCCGTCGTAGCAGTGCTGCGGTCTCCTCGGTACTTTCGGTGGTCAGCAGTTCGAACTGAAAATCACGACAATCGAGCCAGAAGCCGGACGCGTCGAGTCGGGTTATTCCGGCGACCGGGTCGCCTACCGTTCGAACGTCACCGTCGAGCTCATACGAGCCGAGAGGGCGATCCTGCGACCACGACGTGTTGACGCGTACCTCGGGACGAGAATCGTCCGACGCCGCCGCAAGATAGCTCTCGGCGTCTCCGCCTGGATGATCTCCCTCGAAAGTGTCGTACCCCTCCTCGCGGAGTGCTGCCTTCAACGCCTCGCTCCCGGTATCGAAGGAACTGAACGGAAGCTCGTGCGACGCACGCTTTTCGGACAGTGCCCTGGTGGCGTCGGGGCCGGTCGACGAGCAGCCGAACAGTCCCAGGCCGACCGTGCAGAGGAAGGTGAGTGAACGAAGGCTGGTGTTCATCGGATCGCGAATTTCCCACTGATCGTCGGGCGCACCGGGTCGACGGCCCGAAGTCGACCACCAATCCCGGACGGCCGACTTGCCGAGGGGCGACAGAGCAAGCCCGGTTCCCCTACCGATCGAGATCCCGTTGCTCTCGCGACGCGACATCCGTGGCCAAGCCATGCGTCGATACGGCGGGGAACGCCAGGACGTCACTATCCGTGGAGGCGGACGAAGACGCCGTCGAGTAACGCTTCAGCTGGGAGTCGGTCTCGTCGGGCATGGCGGCGAGCACGGCCCTGAAGGACTCAATCCTGGCCGCTGCGCCCATCTTCAGCAACTCGCGGATGTTCGACAGGATGATCCGTGACCACAGGAGGTTCAGCAGCACGCGCCTGTCGTCGCTGTAGACGTTCCGCGTGGCGTTGCACGAGGTCATGCCGGGGAGCGACGAGACGAGCCGCCGCGCGGCGCTTCGAGGGCTTCGAGCCGAGCGAGTGCGCGAACTACCTGCAAAGCAGTGGCTACGGCTGCGCCTGACGATCGAGATGCTCTAGCCGGAATCGACGACCCGCCGTTGTACAAAGGGATAGTCCGCATCGCGTTCCGCCGGCTGTCTGGCACTCCGCCGGGCGGGAGCGGTACGTCCACTTTCCCCACCGAGCGCGGCGCACCGCGGCTCTTGCCGCCGCCGCCCCTCGATCGGAGCTCGCAACCGAGCCACGCGCCCCACTGCTCGGACGCTCGCTATGCTTGTGGCTAAGTTGACCCTCGAAATACAAGTGCGATCCTTCGTCGGGAGATGACTTCCCCGAACTCTTCCTGACAGTCGTGACTGCGGCGTCGCCGACGGAGTGAATCGCCCCGTGAAGATCAGACTCCCGAATGCCAGCGAGATCGACAGCACGGATCGACCGTCGCCGACCGACGAAGCGCTCCACGGCTTTCTCCTCGTCGAGGAGCGCAGAGCGGCCCTGGTCACGGCGGCCCGCTCGACAGGCGAGCCCTTCGTCCACGATCTCGGCGACGACGAGGTGGTGGAGCTCACCTTCGAGGACAACAGCCGCTGGTTTCTCGGCGGCACCGAGCTGGCCGAGCTGCAGCGGCGCCGACCCCCGCCCTCACGCGGCGACGCGCCGCCGACCGACGAGATCGTCTTCGACGACTCGCTGTTCGCGGACGGGCGTTCACGCGGGATCATCGGCAGCGCGCTACGCAAGCTCCGGGTACTGCTGGTCGAGCTTCGAGACGGCCTGGGCGAGACGGCAGCCGAGGCGGCGGACGAACACGCCAGGGCGCCGCTCGGCGAACAGCTACGCTCGCGAGTCATCGATCCTCTCGCCCACGGCATCGCCCGACAGCTCGAGAGGCGACTGATCGAGAACGGCACGAGCCGACTGTGCCGGGTCGGCTTCGCCGAGGGCGTCGCCGGGGCGCCGACGCTCGAGCTGACGACGATCGACGCCTTCCCGGAGCCCGACGGCGAGAGGGGTCCCGCCCTGCTCCTGCTCCACGGCACGCTCTCGTCGACCCAGGGCAGCTTCGGTGATCTCTGGAGCACCCGCCCGGCCGATCTCGCGAGGCTCAGGGCGCGCTTCGGAGAGCGGATCTACGCCTTCGAGCATCGCACGCTGACCGAGAGTCCCGTCGACAACGCCCTGCAGATCGCCAAGGCGTTTCCCTCGTCGATCGAGTTGCACCTTCTCTCCCACTCGCGCGGAGGCTTGGTCGGCGAGTTGCTGTGCCGCGGCACCCGCGACGGGATCGATGCGTTCTCCCCCAAGGAGATCGGGATGTTCGAGGTGCAGCGCGATGCCACTGGGGAGGGCATGGGCGTGTCCCCCGCCGTCGGCACCTCGCTGAAGCATCACTACGCCGAGCAGCTGGCGAGGCTGACGGAGCTGAACGACGTACTGAGCGAGCGAAAGCTGAGCGTCCCGCGCTTCGTTCGCGTCGGCTGTCCGGCCCGTGGCACCACGCTCGCCTCGGGTCGGTTGCACCGCTGGTCGAACCGCTCGCTCAACGCCGTGGGCCTGATCACCGGCCAGACGCTCAATCCGCTCTACCGCGCCTTCGAGAGCTTCACGCTCGGCATGCTCAAGGCCAACAGCAAGGCCGAGGTTCTCCCCGGTCTGCAGGCGCAGATGCCGGGCAGCGCGCTGATCCACGTGCTCAACCACGGCGACACGCCCGTCGCCGCCGATCTCGCGGTCGTCGCCGGAGATCTCGACGCGGCCGGCGGACTGAACTGGCGGCGCATCCCGATCTGGTTCACCGATCGCTTCTACGGCGGCGAGAACGACCTGGTGGTCAACACCGCCTCGATGGACGGCGGCAGCGCGCGCCTGAACGGGATCCGAGCGCTTCGCGTGGAAGGGGAGCACGTCAATCATTTCTCCTACTTCGCCAACGCCGACTCCTGCACACAGCTGGTGAGCTACCTGGTCGAGGAGCGCACGCCACGGTTTCGGCGCGTCGAGCGTCGCGACGACGTGTCGATCCCCCGGGGTCGCAAGCCGGAGCATCGCGGCCGCCGCCCGGTGTTGGTGATCGTGCCCGGCATTCTCGGCAGCGAGCTGAGACGAGGCGGCAAGCGCATCTGGGCGCATCCCAGCCGGCTGCTGCGCGGTCGCATCACCGATCTGCACATCGATGCGCTGGAGGTGACGGCCACCGACGTGATGGAACGCGCCTACGGGGAGTTCATCGGCGAGTTCAGCGACACGCACGACGTCCACGTGGCGCCCTACGACTGGCGACGCTCGCTGGGTGATTCCGCCGAGACGCTCGCCGAGCTGATCACCGGCATCGCCGAGGCGCAGGCGGCGGCCAACGACCTCCAGCCGATCCGCATCGTCGCGCACTCGATGGGCGGGTTGGTCGCCCGCACGATGATGGCCACCCGCCCGGAGACCTGGAGCCAGGTGGTGGCACGACCGGGTTCACGACTGATCATGGCCGGTACGCCCACCAACGGCTCCTACGCGATCAATCAGATCGTCTCGGGAGAGCTGAAGCTGATCAAGCTGCTGGCGCTGGCCGATCTGAGGAACACACGGCGCGACATCACGGAGCTCACCGCCGCCTTTCCGGGGGTGGCGACGATGCTGCCCGGATTCGGCGAGCACGAGTGGCTGAACGAGTCGGTGTGGGAGGACGTGAAGGCGAGCGCCTCCGGCGAGGACTGGAGCGCGATCGCCCCCGCGCTCGTGAACGCGGCGAGGCAGGAACGCCAGCGGCTGCTCGACACCACGCTCGATCCCGCTCTCGTGACCTACGTCGCCGGCCGGAGCGAACGAACGGTGGCCGATGCGTTCTTCGATCCGACCCGCGAGGGCAGGGTCTGCTTCCGCTATACCCGGGAGGGCGACGGTCAGGTCACCTGGCGGGAGGGTATCCCGGGGAACCTCACCAATGTCTACTATCAGCCCTCCGTACACGGCTCGCTGCTCGCGGCACCGGAGCACTTCGATGCCTGGGCCGAGCTTCTCGACTCGGGGCGAACCGCGCAGCTCCCCACCGAGGGGCCGATCTTCTCCGGTTCGCGAGGCGAGATCGAGCCGGACACGATCGAGGCCGAGCCGGACCTCATCGACTATCTGCCCGACAACGGAACGCTGCTCGAACTGGCACTGGGCATGGAGCCCTCCACGGCGCGGACGTCGCGGCCGCCCGAGTCGTTTCGGGTCCGGGTCGTGCACGGCGATCTGGCGTTCGCCGAGCACCCGGTCACGGTCGGCCACTACGAAGGCGAACCGATCGTGCGCGCCGAGGAAGCGATCGATCGCGTGCTCGGGAGGCGGCTGTCCGAGCGTCATCTCATCGGACAGTACCCCGGTCAGATCGGGACCAGCGCGGTCGTGTTCGCCCCGGCGAACCGCGACCACCCCGAAGGCGCGCTGATCGTCGGGATCGGCGAGATCGGCGAGCTGTCGGCCGCAAGTCTCGAGCGCTCGCTGACGGCGGGGTTCATCAACTACCTGTTCGAGATCCGCGACTGGTGGTCGATGCGTCCGGACGAGAGCGGTGCCCCCGCCGGGGTCAAGCTCACCTCGCTGCTGATCGGTACCGGTATCGGCTCGCTCTCCGTGCACGACAGCGTCGGCGTGGTCCTTCGCTCGGCACTGGCCGCGAATCGCGCTTGCGTGCAGGCGGACGTGACCAACGTGAGGCTCATCGAGGAGCTCGCGCTGATCGAGCTGTGGCAGGACCTCGCGCTGCAGGCGGCCGACTCGGTCGAGAGCTGGTCCGCGTTGATGGAGGAGGTCGACGCCACCGGAGAGCTGATCGAGAGCCACGGCGGACGGCAGCGCAGTCACTTCCGCGCCAGCACCGACTGGTGGCACTCGATCAGCGTTCGTCAGGGAGAGACGGCGAACGAGTACGTGTTCGACAACTACACCCGCCATGCGCGCAGCGAGCTGACGCGGGAGCCGATCGATCGGAAATTCGTCGACCGCTTCGTCGACCAGATCATCAATACCACGCGCTTCGACGCCGGTGCGGTAACCAGTCCGCAACGGGCCCTGTTCGAGTTGCTGCTGCCGAGGACGATCAAGGAGCGTGCACCGGACTCGGACAAGATCCGCCTGATTCTCGAACAGAGCACGGCGCACATCCCCTGGGAAATGCTCGTCGACGGTTGGGCCCCCGGCGACAAGCCGCTCGTGGTCTCCAAACAGATCATTCGGCGACTGTCGCTCGAGCAGTTTCGCAACGCACCACAACCGGCTCGTGGGCATCGCGTGCTGATCGTCGGCGATCCGCCGAGCGGTGACGACCCCTATCCCGCGCTGCCCGGGGCGCGGACCGAGGCGACCGACGTCGCCGAGGCCTTCGAGAACCGTCCGCGCTACGAGGTCACCTCGTTCATCGCCGACGAGCGCACACCAGAGGACGGCGCCGCCATGGCGCTCGCGATCGTCGAATCGCTCTACTCGAAGGAGTTCCGCATCCTCCACTTCGCCGCACACGGCTCCTACCACCGACGTGGCACCGGGCCGCACCATGACGAGACCGAAGAGGAGGGCATGGTCATCGGCGAGGGGCTTCGCCTGACCCCCACGCTGGTCAGCAAGATGCGCAAGACCCCGGCGCTCGTGTTTCTCAACTGCTGCCACCTCGGGCACGTCGAGCAGCGCCCGAGCGGTAGCACCGTGCGCTTCAACCGCATCGCCGCCAATCTCGCCACGCAGTTCATCCGCATGGGCGCACGCGCGGTCGTGGCCGCCGGCTGGGAAGTGATGGACGAGCCGGCCGCTCACTTCGCCGGCGTGTTCCACGAGCACATGCTCGGCAACGCCACGCTCGCCGAGTCGATCCACGCCGCCCGTATCGCCACTTACGGGAAGTACCGGATGTGCAATACCTTCGGGGCCTACCAGTGCTGGGGCGATCCGGAGTTTCGGCTCGATCCGAGCGGCGGGCCACACCGAATCGACGAGGGGCTGATCCGCTACGCCTCGCCGCGAAGCTATGCGCTCGAGGCGGTGAACATCCGCAACGAGGCGCTCTCGGCCAACGAGTCTCGGCGCAAGGCACTCGAGCGCAAGGCCGATCGACTCCTCAGATCGATGATCGAGCAGTACGGGGACCCTTGGATGAGCCCCGACAGTCGCGAGAGCGCCTGGCGTTCGGCGCGGGTCGGTGCGCTGGCCGACCTCGGGCGGGCCTTCGGCGAGCTCGGTAACCTGCCCGCCGCCGTCCGGCTTCTGCGCGTCGCCTATCGCCTCGACGCATCCGAGCTATCGGTCAAGGACCTCGAGCAGCTGGCGAGCTTCGAGTGCCGCTATTCGACCAATCTGCCGACCGATCGCGACGCCGCCGGCAAGGAGCTCGCCGCCGAGTTCGGCGCGCCGGAGGCGCTCCTCGGATCGGGGCTGGCGCGGCTCGAGAGCGTGCTCGATCAGCACCGTGCGAGCGGCAGGCTCTACGGCCAGAAGGACATCCTGTGCCTGGTCGCGAGCGGGGCCAAGAGCGAGGCGATGCTGCTGCCTAAGACACACCGGGCGCGTCTGCGCCGCGCGCTGTCGAGAATGCGCCACTACTTCGGCACCGGATGGTCGGGTGAGCAGATCGAGCCGACCGAGACGGCGACGATCGAGACCTACATCAGACAGGCGGCGCTCAACCGAGAGGAGCCGGAGGACTACGCGTTCGGCAACTTCGCGCTCGCCTGCATCGTCCTCCGCTGGCACCAAGACCCTGCCGATCCCTGGCCCGACGCCTTCGTCGACCTCGTGCGGCGCTACACCGCCTCGGCGCTGGCCCAGAGAGAGCGTGCCGGGGACTTCTGGAAGGCGACGCGCGGCATGGAATCGCTGATGCTGCCGTACCTCGATACGGAGATCGGCGAGAGGGTCGGTTTCCCCGGAGACGTGAAGGAGCCGCCCGAGGTGATCGCGATGGTCTCGGGGCACTTCGCCGACGTGAATCGGCGCTTCGGCAGCGTTCGGCAGTGGGCGACGATCGAGGACCATCTCGCTTTCGTGGCCGACATGCTCGACAAGAAGCCCGACGATCGTCGCGAGCCGGCGGACGAGGCGCGCCGAGAGGGCATCGCGAGGATCACCGAAGTGGTGAGGGAGCTCAAAGAGGACTGAAGGAGGAGCGTGAACCGCCCCGCTACGGCTCGTCGCGTCCGTCCAGCACTCGATCGAGACGATAGGCCGCACTGATCAGCGACAGATGGGTGAACGCCTGGGGGAAGTTCCCGAGCTGCTCGCCCGAGGCGCCGGTCTCCTCGGCGAAGAGTCCGAGGTGGTTGGCGTAGCCGAGCATCTTCTCGAACAGGAACCGCGCCCGCTCGATCTCGCCGGCGCGGGCGAGGCACTCGACGTACCAGAACGAGCACATGTTGAACGTCCCTTCGATACCGTCGAGCCCGTCGGCACCGGCCGCCTCGTCCTCGAGCGAGTAGCGGTAGACGAGGCTGTCGTCGGTCAGCTCCTCCCCGATTCGCTCGAGAGTCGCGAGCCAGCGCGGATCGCGCGGTCCGATGAAGCGCACCAGCGGCATCAACAGGCAGGACGCATCGAGCGCCCGCCCGCCCGCGCTCTGCACGAAAGCCCGGCGCTCGGCGTTCCAGAAGCGGGTGTGGATGTCCTCGTGAATCTCGTCGCGCACGACGCGCCAGCGCTCGCGCGGCGCCGGCAGGGAACGCTTCTCGGCGAGACGGAGCGCTCGATCGAAGGCGACCCAGCACATCAGGCGCGAGTAGAGAAGCTCCTGTCGCCCGCTCCTGACCTCCCAGATGCCCTCGTCGGGCTCCCTCCAGTGCTCCTCGAGCCACTCGAGCGTGCGCCTCACGCCCTGCCACTCCGCGTAGGAGACCCGCGTGCCGTACTTGTCGACGAGGTAGATCGCGTCCATGAGCTCGCCGTAGATATCGAGCTGGAGCTGATCGGCCGCGCCGTTGCCGATGCGGACGGGGCGCGAATCGCGGTGGCCGGCCAGGTGCTCGAGCGTGGTCTCGGTAAGGTCCTCGTGTCCGTCGAGGCCGTACATGACCCGGAGCGTGCCGTCGTCGGCGGTGTGCCGGGCGCGGCGCCCGAGCCAGTCCATGAACGCATCCGCCTCGGCCACGTGCCCGACGCGAATGAAGCCGTAGACGGTGAAGGCGGCGTCGCGGATCCAGGTGAAGCGGTAGTCCCAGTTGCGCTCCCCACCGATCGCCTCGGGCAGCCCGAAGGTGCCGGCCGCGGCGATCGAGCCGTGCTCGGCCGACGTGAGTAGCTTGAGCACGAGCGCCGAGCGCGTGACCGCGTCGCGCCAGCGCCCGCGGTAGCTTCCGCGCGCGACCCAGTCGCGCCAGTAGTCGCTGGTGGCCTTGAAGGCCTCGCCGATGCACTCGGGGGTGCAGACATCCTCAACCTCCGCCAGGACGAAGTACATCGACTGGCCGTGATCGAGATCGAACTCGGCGACGACAGCGTCCCCTTCGAGCGCGAGCGGTGCGTCCGAGGAGAGTCTGAGCGCCGTGCCGTCCTCGCCCCGCGAGCGGAGCACGGCCGAACCTTCCTCGAGCGTCACCTCGGCCGCCGCGCGGGCGTAGTCGAAGGCCGGGGCGCAGCGCATCCGGAACCGAATCCGCCCGCGCACCGCCTTCGCTCGCCGCACCAGACGTCGCCGCCCGTCGGCGGTGCCGAGCGCCATGAAGTCGGAGATTTCCGCCACTCCCTCCTCGGCGAGAGAACGCGTGAGGAGCACGTTCGTGTCGGGCAGGTAGAGCTGACGGTGACGGGCGTTCTCGATCATCGGGGCGAGCTCGAAGCGCCCGCCCCGCTCCTCGTCGAGGAGCGAGGCGAACACGCTCGGGCTATCCAGCCGCGGCCAGCAGAGGTAGTCGATCGTGCCGTCCAGCCCGACCAGCGCGATGGTCGCGAGATCCCCTATGACCCCGTGGTCCTCGATCGGTAGTTGCATGGCTCGCCGTCTTCGCTCCGTCCGGGTCGACGCCCGATTCGGACGCCCGCTACAGACCCTATCGTAACGGCGCGCTCGCGTCGCCCCCGAACCGCGCCGCCGCCCCGAGCGGGGTCTCGGACCGAGCGTCCGACGGCCCCTCGGCTACCGACCGCGCGGCCACGCGAGCGCAGCCGACACGACGGGACATCCGCCGCGGCCGGAGAGCAGCGCGGTGACCGTTCAGGTCAGCGTGCCGCCGCGCGTTTCGACGTAGACCGCGTAGAGCGACTGACTACCGGTCATGAACAGCCGGTTGCGCTTGGTGCCCCCGAAGCAGACGTTGGAGACGATCTCCGGCATCCGGATCTGTCCGATGCGGGTGCCGTCGGGCGCGAAGACGTGCACCCCGTCATAGCCGTCCCCGACCCAGCCGACCCCGGCCCAGACGTTGCCGTCCTCGTCGCAGCGGATGCCGTCGGCGAAGCCGCTCCTGCCCTCGAACTCGTTGGTGGTGAAGACCCGCGGGTTCTCGAGCTTCTTGCCGACGACATCGTAGGCCCAGATCTGGCCGGTCGCCTCGGGATAGTGCGAGGGGCCGGTATCGGCGACGTAGCAGATCCGGTAGTCCGGGGAGAAGCACAGCCCGTTCGGTTTGTAGGGATCGTCCGCCACCAGCTCGATCTTGCCCGGCGCATCGATGCGGTAGATCGCCTCCTTGCGGTTCGGCTGCGGGCTCTCGGCGCTCGAGGGCAGTCGGTTGCCCTCGTAGTTCATCAGCGAGCCGTAGCCGGGGTCGGTGAACAGGAGCCAGCCGTCGGGGTGGACCATGCCGTCGTTCGGGGCGTTGAAGTCGCCCCCCTCGTAGCCGTCGGCGAGCACGGTGACGCTGCCGTCGTACTCGTAGCGGATGACGTTCCGGGTGCCGTGACAGAAGGCGATCTGCCTACCCTGGAAATCGAAGGTATTGCCGTTGGAGTTGTTGGAGGGGAAGCGAAAGCGCCGACCGATGTGGCCGTCCTCCTCGCACCAGCGAAGCGCCTCGTCGTTCGGGATGTCGCTCCAGACGAGGTAGCGTCCGATGCCGTTCCAGGCCGGCCCCTCCGCCCATAGCGTACCCCGGTAGAGCCGCATGATCGGTGTGTTGCCGAGCTTGTACTTGAAGCGCGGATCGAGCGAGATCACGTCGGGCTCGGGATAGCGCATGGGCGGCGCGTCCGGCGCGTAACGGTCCGGAGCGAGCCCTTCGAGGGCGCTAGCGTCGAGCGCTTGCGCGAAGGCGTCGGCGGTCGCCGCCGTGGCGAAGGCCGCCATGCCGGCCCGCTGCAGGAAGCGCCGACGCTCGCGGAGCGCGGGCGAGGCATCGGGCGGGGCCTCGGTGGTCAGGTCGATGAGTCGATGCTGCGAGACGTGGTGCATGATGTCGATCCCTCTCGGCGTGGACGAATGCACGACCGTCACCGGAGATCGTGGACGGAGCGCGCCTCACCAGTCTGCGCCAGGGAGCGTTCGAGCTCAATCGCCCCCCGCCCTCAATCGGGCGGCCGAGCGAGCGATTCCCGCTCGACGATGGCGGTGGGCAATCTGATGCGCTGCGGCCCGTCGGTGCCGCGTACCTGAGCGAGCAGCACTTCGGCGGCCTTCCGGCCCATGTCGCGATGCGGCACGTGGACCGTCGTCAGCGCCGGCTCGACGACCGTGGCCAGCTCGATGTCGTCAAAGCCGGTGACCGAGATGTCCCGCGGCACCGACAGACCCATCCGCCGCGCCATCTTCAGCGCACCGACCGCCTGCACGTCGTTGCCGCACATGACGATGCTCGGGCGCGGGCACCCCTGCACGAGCCGGCCGAAGGCCTCCCCTGCCCGGTCGATCGAGTACGGCACCTCCTCGATCGCCAGAGCATCCGGATCGAGATCGTGCTCGCGCAGCGCACGCCGGACACCGAGCACGCGATCGTTGGCACGATCGTTCGTGCGGCGCAGGCCGCCGAGGAAGGCGAAGCGTCGGTGCCCGAGCTCGATCGCGCGGCGTGCCAGCGCCGCCGCCCCCGCGGCGTTGTCGAAGCCGACGAAGGAGTACGGACCGGCCTTGCCGACCGTCCAGGCGATCACCACCGGCACCCCACGGCGCTCGAGAAACCGGTCGATCTCCTTGCTGCGGCGCTTGCCGATCAAGAGCAGTCCGTCCGCGCCGCGGGCGATCATCGTGCGTACCTGCCGCTCCTCGATCGCCGGGTCGTAGGAGGAGCTCGACACCAGGAGCGTCGCGTCGTTGCGCCCGAGCTCGTCCTGAAAGGCCTGCAACCCACGCGCGAAGATCGCGTTGGTCATCGTCGGGATGACCGCCCCGAACGTGTCGGTGCGTCTCGCGGCGAGCGCCCGGGCTCCGAAGTTCGGCGAATAGCCGAGCCTCGAGATCGAGTCGAGCACACGATTGCGCGTGCCCTCGGCCACGCGCCACGGTTCGTTGACGCAGCGCGAGACGGTCGCCGTCGATACGCCGGCGTCGCGCGCCACGTCCTCCAGCGTGGGTAGCTCCTCCCCTTTCATGGGCTCGTGGCGCGCTCTCGGTCCGTTGACTATCCGAACAGGATACGCGGGCGGTCCCCAACGGGCGTCTGCCCCGGCCTCAGGCCCACGCTCGGCGCCCGCGGGCGCCGTCGGCTCACTCGGGCAGCCCGATCTCGGCGGCTCAGCCAGCGCCGGTTCCCACTTCGACCCCGGCGCCAACCCCCAGCCCAACCCGGCGCGGACCCAGGCACCGATCAGGCATCGATTCAGATACTTTGATGTAAGCGCTTGCATAAAAAATGTAAGCGCTTGCACAAACATCGGAACGAGAGTACCTTTCTCGGACGCGCTGACCCTCCCGAGCCCGAAGCCGGGCCGATACGAAAGCGCGAAACCGGAGCCCGGCGATGTTTCTGGCGGTGGCGATCGTTCTCTTCCTGGCCTTCCTCGGCAACGTGCTGCTCGGCTCGCTCGATGGCGGCGCAGCGCCGCTGAGCAATGTCGGCGAGGTGCTGCTGCTCGCCGGGGTGTCGGTGTCCTTCGTCGCCGCCGTCCTCCGCGCCGAGCGCGCTCGGCGGCACCGGAGCGACGAGGTCATCGCCGACAGCACGTTCACCGCCGAAGCGATCTCCGACAAGAAGATCACCGACAGCGAGATCACCGATAACGAGATCGA
>ENA-ORXM01004103-ORXM01004103.1-marine-metagenome-genome-assembly--contig:-NODE-4103-length-13342-cov-146.713230_pt1 | contig 13342 bp, 12 predicted proteins | sample MGYA00237867_ERZ511480 | MGnify/ENA primary metagenome ERZ511480 (study PRJEB26309, sample SAMN06266103) | marine metagenome | isolation source: Algal blade | place: United Kingdom:Sidmouth, United... | reverse complement strand
GACGACCCTCGCCTCTATGATTAACTCTCCCATGCAGCTACCCCACATGTGTGACGCAAATGCTATATGTGGACTGAGCATATTGGTTAAATCAAAGCATGAACTGGTGATCGATGCCACTTTATCAGGATGATTACCTCCTGATCCCTCTAAGTATAGATATAGTGTTCCATTATAAGCTTCCGTAGGTCCAGTGTTACTTGATGGTGTGACAGATCCAGTATGTATCCAGTTTAAGTCATCTGTACAGACATGTTCAAAGTTATCGATCCAGCTTCCTTCAAAGTCTTCATAGAAGTCTTCACCATTTACTGGGGTAGAACAACCTTCAAATTGAAAATCAAATAGAAATTCCTCTTGTGACCATCGACTGTCCCACTCTAATTAGTATGTTTGCCCACAGACGACTGGCACATTTTCTATTGAGGATGCATACGCGAGGCCCCCATTTGACATTGGACAATCATCATCATTATTAGCAATTACATTGTAACAGCTGCCTTCATGGAAGTTTAGCCTTGTATCCACACTATTGTAGCAAGTATTGATTGATACGTAGCCATCTTCTTCTGGTGTAAATATATACCAGTCAGCACATGTCGCATCATTGGCATTAGCAGATCCACCAAAAGAAGCACCATCACAAAAATAGGTGCCATTGTAGCTTATTTCTTCTGCGGTGGCGCAGGTCTCAACCTGACAGCGTGTACTAAAGCAATTATTATCTGTGAGATAAATGTTTTGCGTCTTGGTGACTCGAGTGCCGCATTGATCATCTTCAGCGTACCAAAATCTTAAGATTCGTCCAGTATTAGAGCAGTAATCTACATCGTCAAAATTGCATATTGAACCGTTACGATATGTGCAAAAATGATGACTGGATACCAGTACATCATTTTAATTTTTATGAATGTTGGAAGTTGTAATAAGATATTCTTGTAGTCAATTCTCATTACAAAAAAGTCTGTGGGAATGCAGGTGTTGCTTATCTTTTAAAGATAAGATTTGTGTAATGAAGCAAAAAAATCTATCACTATTTATTATATTATTTTTCACTGGACGGTGAGCATTATTATCTGTAGCCTATGTCGGTGCAGATGATAAGATGACTTTGACCCACCCTTATCATTAGACTTTATTTCAAGAATAACTCAATTAGGTCTCTCTATTCAGGATAATATTATGGCAGGTAGCCTACAAAATGTCAAGCTTGGTTCATAGCCTACTATACCACCTCACGTATCAGATTACAAATCAAATTTAGAATGAAGGCCTTATCAAAATTTTTTCAAGAAAAAAGCTCATCCGATAAGCGTTTTCCGGTTGATCTTAAATTTATAATCAAAAGATATTCTAAGTGGTTCTTGTATAATATAATCAAGACCAGGCAATAGCTGAAGCCGCTACTAAGGCTCGGAGTCAATGAAATATAAGATTTAGTCGAAGAAAGGTTTAGATTTATATTTAAAACTCGCTGTCACTATTATTATTGAGATTGAATAATCTCAACATTTTGATTACTCAAGCTGTGCACACTTGAGGCATTGGGGGGAGGGGAGGAACTTTGATAAATCAAGTAATTTATTTTTAATGAGAGAAATAGTTACATTCTTATGTATAGTCATTTGTCATCTTTCATGTGAGCAAGCAACTGATCCCGCTCCCTACGGTGCCGTACCTAGCGAGCGCCAGTTAGCATGGCACAAGCTAAAATACTACGCATTCATTCACTTTTCACCGAATACATTTACCGATATGGAGTGGGGTTATGGCGACGAATCGCCCGATAGCTTTAATCCCTCAGCCTTAGATGTGGATCAATGGGTGCGCGTTGCTAAAGAGGCAGGTATGGAGGCTGTGGTCATTACAGCCAAGCATCATGATGGTTTTGCTTTATGGCCGTCGAAATTTACTGAGCACTCGATTAAAAACTCTCCAGTAGCTGACGGTAAAGGTGATATCCTCAGAGACTTAAGAACCGCGTGTGATAAATATGGTCTCAAATTAGGCATGTACCTCTCTCCTTGGGACCGTAACCATCCTGACTACGGCACTCCGATATATATAGAATATTTCCGTAATCAGCTGAAGGAACTGCTGACGGAATACGGAGAAATCTACGAAGTATGGTTTGATGGGGCGAACGGAGGTGATGGGTATTATGGCGGCGCGAATGAAACGCGAAAAATAGACAACACCACCTATTATGATTGGGAGAATACCCGCAAGATAGTCAGAGAACTTCAGCCAAATGCAGTGATGTTCAGCGATGCCGGTCCGGACATCAGATGGATCGGGAACGAACAAGGCTATGCGTATGATCCTACCTGGGCTACGATGAATGGTGAAAATTTCTATCCAGGCATGAGCGGGATTAATGATCAACTCCAGTCTGGTCATGAAGACGGTAATCTCTGGGTCGCTCCTGAAGTAAATACCTCTATAAGACCTGGCTGGTTCTACCACGAAGCAGAGAATAATAAGGTAAAGTCAGTCAACCAATTGATCGATAACTGGTATCATTCTGTGGGTATGAATGGCAATTTCATCCTGAACTTGCCCCCTGATAAACGAGGCCTCATACATGAAAACGACATCAAGGCATTACAAGGCTTAAAGTCGTACGTAGACGAAGCCTTTAGTACGGACATCTCCGAGGACGCAACCATCTCTGCAAGCAATGTCAGGGGAGACGCCTCTTCTTATAGTCCTGACCATGCTTTCGATGCTGACCATGAAACATATTGGGCTACTGCTGATGATAATTTGGATGCCTATTTAGAAGTGGATTTTGGCAATACTAAGGAAGTGAATGCGCTGCTGCTACAGGAGTACATTCGATTGGGTCAGAGAATTAAGGGGTTTTCAGTAGAAGCCTTCATAAGTGGAGTATATCAAGAAGTTGCGAAGGGGATTACTATTGGTAATCGTAGGTTGATTAAATTTAGAACAGTCAGTACTTCAAAATTGAGAATTCATTTTCACGGTAAAGCAAGTCCAGTAATCTCTAATGTAGAAGTGTACCGCGTACCTGAGATGATCGGTAAACCTTCCATCTTAAGAAGCAAGGAAGGACTGGTGTCCATCAGTTCGGATTCTCCAGATCCCAGCTACCGCTACACTACCGACGGTTCAGATCCTACTTTGGATTCTAAGCTATACGCATCCCCTTTTGCACTGCATAAGCCTGGAAAAATCAGGGCTAAGGCCTTCCTCTCAGATAGTGTCACTTCCTCAGAGATTATTACTGCACACTTTGATGTGCCTAAGACCTCGTGGTCAGTAAGCTCTTCCAAGAACAGCCACAAGTACTATCCGATAGATCATACTATTGATGGTGATCCCAAGTCAGTATGGTATACCGAAAGAGGCCAAGATAAATCTAAAGAATCTTCAATAACGGTAGACTTCGGGGAAGTCTTAGAGCTTAGGGGCTTCACATATTTGCCGAGGCAAGACGGAAGAAATGAATCAAACATTTTTAAGTACGAGCTATCTCTAAGTAGAGACGGTAAAAATTGGGATATGATCTTGAAGAACAGAGAGTTCAGCAATATCGGCAACAACCCTGTATTGCAGGAAATCGATTTTGGCAAAAGCATCAGCGCCAAATATATGAAGTTGATCTGCCTGGATGACATCCATTCTGAGGGCTGGATGAATGTGGCAGAATTAGATGTCATAACTGTTAAATGATATCGATAGCCTCATGCACAAATGAGCACATCTTAAAGTTTAAGCCTGGCAAGTGAGCACACGCTATTTTTCACTTTTCGACAATCATCTTATAGATTTTTTCCATCTTTTCCAGGTCGCGCTTGATCGGATCAAAAATCGTGTTGTGTACGTTATAGGTGATATGGGTATTATACTGATTTTGCTGATGAAAGCAATCCAATAGATTCAATGCCTGATCTAAATTCTCACCGCACATATTTAAGAGTGCACCGTCCATGACGACCATCGGTAGCTCTTGAAACGTAAAAGGCCGTTCTTGCTCAAATGAATATAGATGATAAGGAAACCCAGTACCGCAGCGAAATCCAATCATCCGCTGATAACCCAAAGTGCTATCCGTATGAATGCCAGACTTTTCGAGGATTTGAGGAGTCATGCCGAATGAAAATCGCAAAAAATGTTGGCGATTATATGCCACTATTTCCTCGCTGACGTGCTCTAAAATGGCTTTCTCACTTTGCAGCATATTCGGCTTCATACCACTGTTATAGCTTCCGTGTAGACCAATATCATAGCCTTTAGCCTTAGCTTGTCTAATAATTTCAGCCACAAGTGGATCGTTGACTTGATAATAGTTATCATGACGAGTATCACCACCACTCATTAGATAAAGCACTTTATTACTAAATGGCTTAGTTGACTTGTCAATTAACAAATAAGAAAAGCTGTGAAAGGGATCTTTGACGATATTTAATTTCGTTGAGGTGTAATACTTTAAACTTTTATATAAGCCTGTAAAACCATTGTCCAAAAAAGATCTGGTGAAGCTCCGGAGGCTTCGCTTTATGCCTCTGTATTTATCCAAGACATCTATGTCATGAGACAGGCTAAATGTGCTGGGTGTATCTTTCAAATTAAACTGTAATACTCGATAAAAAGCCACGATTAAATGGTCGATTACAGGTACAAGTTCTAAACGGCTTTTGACTAATAGCTGCTCTCGCTCCCACATCATACCCCATGGATCACGGTCATTATCTGAACAATGATGCTCCTCATAGCGGCTGATATGAAAGAAAATAGCCTCTATCAAATCGAAGCTGATAACTCCCGCTCTAACAAGAGCTTTCTCGGTTTGGGGTGTAGATGTAGCTTCGACAGAATAGACTATAGAATCATCGAAATAGTATGGGCGACAGACCAAGCTACGCAGACTCACTACAGTATTAGAAAAAATCAACTCTTGACGTGGAATCATGTAATCCATGGGTCGCTCAGCTCGCCCATACGAGATGCGGATGTGTGGCTGCTGGTTTTGAGGATTCAAGACAAACTGAACTGAATCATTAGGATGTAAAGGATGATTCTGGATAAAATCCAAGACATAGCTAATTCTTGAGTTGTATTCTGAGCAGGCACAATAGATTCCGATGAGCTTCATTCTCCTACCTGAGTGAATGCATTAATTAATCTAAATAGGCCTCGCTTCTGATAGACCCTCAGATAGGGCAACTGGATAGCTCCAAAAGACCTGAAAACTTTCTGAAAGCGCTCAATCATACTACCGCAGAAGTCAAGGCTGTGATGGGTTTTATGATATTCTTTGATGAGTCGCCATACCAAAAACGCTACTGCACCGCTGCTTCGTAAGGCTGGGTCACTGCCAATCATTAAGGTATATAGTTGACCTCGTTCATGAAGTAAGTAAATGCATGAGTGTACTTGATCGTCTTGATCTCGGGCCACTAAAATGTGCCTTTTAGAGCGTTCTGCTAATTCATGATCCAGTCTCTTGAGCAGTTCTACATCATAGGGCAATACCTTAGATTGCGCGTTAAATGATTTTCGATTTAGCTCGTAGATGATACTGACATCTTCGATCATCTCATAACGAAGATCTCGCTCTGCTTTTCTGATTTCTGTCCTGACACTACCTTCAAAGTTATTGTAGATAGTCTCTAACGACTGAGATAAATCTATCTTAGAACTGTAATACGTCGAGAGCTGAAGGCCTTCCCAGTGCAGTATCTGCCCATTTGAGTAATCAGGATGAAAATGCTGATTAAAGTAGGAGTAAGCAGGCAGCTGCTTGATTAAGTCTCTGACTACTTTTCGCTCGAAGGCATACCTTCTGGCTGTCTTAGTCTGGCGCAAAGGATATTGGAATATGATGCCTAAGTAGGGGGTGAGCACGGCCTGCCTTAGCAGTGTAAACCCAGCACGCAGCTGATGATAATAGGCTAACGCTCCTTGAAACCTGCCATCGCGATCTTGACTTATCACTACATCCCAAGCCTCGCTACCACACACGGCATCCAGCCACCACGGCTGCTGAAACATTGAAATAGTTTCATCTGAATTACAATGCTGCTGATATATCTCCTTATTCGTCAATAAAACATCATATTTAATAGATCATGTGCGGAATATTCGGCATCATAAATATAGATAAAAGACCAGTCGATCAGATGGAACTCGAAGACGGTATCGAACTGCTGCAACATCGCGGACCAGACGGGCAAGGCTTTTATCAAGAGGATCACTTGGGACTGGCTGCCTGTAGACTGAAAATAATGGATCAAGACGATCAGGCTAATCAGCCGTACCAATGGAGGCAGTACGTCTTGCTCTTCAATGGCAGCATATACAATCATGTGGAGCTGCGGGCAGAGCTCATATCTGAGGGTTACTCATTCAAGACGGCTTCTGATACGGAGGTGATTATCAAGGCTTATGACTGTTGGGATAGTGCCTGCCTGCATCGATTTAATGGTATGTGGGCCATCATGATTTATGATATCATGACGAAGCAAATATTAGTGTCAAGAGATCGCTTTGGCATTAAGCCATTGTACTATTATCAGTCAGACACACAACTGGCATTCGCTTCTGAGATCAAAGCTTTCACTAAGCTGCCTTCGTGGAGAGCGGATGCCAATGTAAAGACAATATCAGCATATTTGGCCTACGGGATGCAGGACTATAGTGAGGACACTATGTTTGCTGATGTCCGGCAGGTACCGGCAGCCAATTATACCTGCATCAGTGTGGTTCAGCTTCAACCCTTGGCATTTACACAGTATTATGATCTTGTTTCTGAGCACACGACATATGAAAGTGAGTCAGAAGCCATCCATCAGTTTCGAAGTTTGTTCTATGATTCTGTTAAACTGCGACACAGAACGATCCATGAGTTAGGCAGTTGCCTCTCTGGAGGTCTGGATTCGTCATCGATCATGTGCGCTTCAAAGAAGACTCCAGTAAGCATTTCTGTTATATATGATCATCCTAAAATCAATGAAGCAAGCTATGTAGACGCGGTCATTCAGAATACGCAGAGCACGAATTATCAAATTTCGCCTTCCTTAAGTGGTATGCTTGCGGCGCTGCCTGCACTCATCTGGACGCAGGACGAACCATTTTCCTCAGCGAGTGTGTATGCTCAGCATGAACTCTACCGAAAGGCAAATGACCTGACTCTGCGAGTTATGCTGGAAGGGCAAGGAGCGGACGAGATATTGGGCGGCTACGATGTATTCTACCTCAGCATAATGAAGCAGCGTCTACTTACCCATCCGCTGGGTATAATATCGACTATCATCGAAATACTAAGGCAATATGATAATGGAATGGTTTCGGCCTGGCGAAAATATAGGCAATACCAATCCAAGAGACATAATAATTCCGTCGCGTGGTTACAATCGGAAGTAGATCTGCCAGATAGAAAAAATGAAACATCAATCAGCGATACCAGTCGGTATCTGCTCCAGCAGATGGGCCTGCCAGTGCTGCTGCACTATGTAGATCGAAACAGTATGGCTCACGCTATAGAGGCTCGCTTACCCTTCTTAGACCACAGGCTCGTAGAGTTATGTCTTGGGCTTAGGGATAATTTGAAGATCAATCATGGAGTGCGTAAGTGGATACTACGAGAAGCGATGAAGGAAGCATTGCCTAAGAAGGTCTATGAGCGGAAGAATAAGCTGGGCTTCGAGACACCGCAGCGAATGTGGAGTTTAGAAAATGAAGTAGAAATAAACGAGCTCGTGCAGCAGTCAATAGAACAGTTACCTATGGTGGTAAATCAAAAAGAAAGTAAAGCCATAAACGATTATGCCGTCAAGTGGAGACTGATCAACTTAGCGCAATGGTCTGAGGTATTTGGGGTGCTAAACTTGTAAAATCAGACAAAATGTAATATTTTTGTGTCAAATGGCATATATGAATACATCAAAAGTGAATCAAGCCCTACAAGTAGAATTAGAGAATATCAGTGGTTCATCAAGGAGTCAGGTAGCTGAGCCAGTGGCCGTCTATGGGATGACTATGGAGAAGCTCTTAGACCAGAAGATGCTCTTGCTATCCTTGATTGAGACTGGAGTAAGTAGTCAATTTTTTTTCACGCTTACAGAAGAGAGCCCATTCAGTCTGACAGATTGGTGTCATGTTACTAATATTCCATACAGGACTTTGCAGCGCTACCAAAAAGATAATACCATGTTAAAGCCCATATACACAGAAAAAATATTTGAATTTGTAGAGGTCGTCCAGAAAGGCATAGAAGTCTTTGGTAGCTCCGAGAAGTTTGAGCGATGGCTCTATAAGCCTAAGTTCATTTTCAGTGATAAGCGGCCCATTGATTTGTTAAGTAGCTCTTTTGGTAAGGAGTTAGTCATGACAGAGCTGACCCATATTGAGCACGGTATTTTTGCATGATATGCTATCGGCTGGCGAAAGCTCGATATATGGATTCTCTTGATGGGTACGGAGCCGCGCTGCGTGGCGGAAGGTGGAATGGTGTCGGAGTGAAAGTCGTCTATACAGCATCAAGTAGAGCTCTTGCCATGGCCGAGATGCTGGTGCACTTAGACATGGAGGACGTGCCCGATGATTATCATATGATGAGCATAGAGGTGCCTGACGACGTGGGACGGCACACCATATCCCCCGATCAATTACCTGTTCATTGGAATAAAATGATCGAATTTCTTCGCTTGACAAAATCCATGGGTAATGATTTCATCCGAGATAAAAAATACGGTGTACTCATAGTGCCATCAGCAGTCGTCAAAGGAGACGTTAATATTTTGATCAATCCTTCACATCCATCATTTTCAAAAATCAAAATTATCGGCACTGAACCTTTTCCTTTTGATCATAGATTATTTTGCTAAAATTGCTGCCTTTCCTGTTCTTTAAAATAAAGTCCAGAACTGTCAAGATAGATACTATGAATCTTATTGAATGGTCTTGAGACTGGAAGAAAAACGTCTAAATAGCGGACTTAGATAGGTGTAGATCTCCTTATTTCGCACATCGTAATCGTAGTTCTGCTGCTGTCTTGATAAGTACTACAAAGATACTGTAGTCTAATGATGTGAGGAGCGGATACCCACCTTTATATCAAAACCATTCAGGATTGGTCCTACTTCCAAAAAAGAAAGCTGACATTGCGAGCTAATTTGAGATTTAGTGCCAGCAGCATCCATCCATTTTCTCTATAGAAGGATCTCATGACACAATTATATTCAGCAGCATATGAAGATAGATCAATTAAAGCGTCTGGGATTTGAAGGTTTTCAGATCGGCTTAGGTATTGTGCTGGCTAGCATAGGTCTGAAAGCATTTCTTTTACCCAATGGTTTTTTGGATGGAGGAGTGACTGGCATAGCTATTCTGATTAGTCAGGTCTTTAGTGTGAATATTTCATTAGTACTGCTCTTAGTCAGTATACCTTTTTTAATAATGGCATGGTATACACTGACTAAGCAGATTGTGATCAAATCACTAATTTCTATCAGTGCTCTAGCCATATTTATTCACTTCGAAAATTTCTCATCAGTCACCGAAGACAAATTGCTCATTGCTATATTTGGTGGTCTTTTTCTTGGGTCTGGTATAGGTCTAGCGATTAAGAATGGAGCCGTATTGGATGGATCAGAGATACTCGGCATATTTGTCAACCATAGATTTGGTATCAGCATCGGCAAGGTAGTACTGCTCTTTAACTCGATTTTATTTGGAGTGACTGCTCTATTAGTCTCCATTGAGGTATCGATGTATTCTATTGCCACATTCCTAATTACAGCAAAAATTATTGACCTGATGATCGAAGGCTTTGAGGACTATGTCGGGCTGATGATTATCTCAGATCATGCCAAAGACATCGCCAATAACTTAATTGAGCAGGTGGGTGTAGGCATCACTATGTATAAGGGAGCGAAGGGTTATGGCAATAGAGGCATACAGAATCGATCAGAGATTATTCATACCGTCATCAATCGAATAGACATCCGCAGGACATATGCCCTTATTGACAGGCTGGATCAGGAAGCATTTATTGTAGAGTTTGATGTGAATAGAGTTCAAGGAGGTATTCTCAGAAAATATCTCAGTCGATAAAGCTGATCAGAATTGAGCTGCATCCAGCATATTTTAATTGCTCTGATTGACCATCGTATTGGAGCAACTCAATTTGGATAAATCATCCGACTGCAAGTGTAAGCTGGCACTATAAACTCGAAAGCGTATTTTAATTAACCATTGCGTTTATTACTATATTTTATGATTATTTGTGTTTATTTCCAAAGTATCTGGACCAATATTTAGCCTAATGAAACTGCATAAATTGATGCCTCTATACTATATCGCCTTCACTTTGCTTCTGACTGGCTGCAGAGGGTGCAGCCAATCTGAACAGCCACTAAACCTTCTCACGACTCCCAATAACAAATCTAATCTTAGTCCCTTTGTCAAGGCAAAAAAGGATACGATAACTGCAGCTCATGCACCCAGCGCTATCACTCGTAATATCATCGAAGACAGCGATGGCAATATTTGGTTCGCCACTTTTCAAGGGATCATCAAGTATGACGGATTAACCTACAATAATATCACGGAGGGGGTCAGTGATGATCGATTCTTTTCTATTATAGAAGACAGCAGAGGATTGTTTTGGTTTGGCAGCATAGGCGGTGGTGTTTACACATATGATGGGCAATCGTTTCAACATCTCACCACTGATGACGGTCTTGTAGATGATCGAGTACCGACCATCTATGAAGATAGGAAAGCTCATATTTGGTTTGGTACAACAGATGGTCTGAGTCTATACCGTGATGGCGTATTTGAGAATTTCACAGCTGAAGAGGGTTTGCTCGATGCTGATGTTAATTCCATTATCGAGGATCAAAATGGCATTTATTGGTTGGGGACGCGAGGCGCCGCCTATACTTATGACGGCATTAAATTTTCAAAAATTATAACTAAGGATGGCAAATCATTTCAGAATGTGCGGCATGTACTACAGGATTCTAAAGATAATATATGGATGGGTGGTAATGACGGGCTATGGCGATATGATGGAGAAGAATATAAAAATTTCACGCATGACTTTGTGGGCTATATATATGAAGATAGCGATAGTAATATCTGGATCAGCTCTCAAGGGTCTGCCAATCCAGGTTGGTCATTATCCAGATATGATGTCATGACATTAGAGGCCGACGTGCCCAGCGTCAGTCACCTTAGTATAGGCAACGAGATGTTATTCGGGATAGTAGAAGACACTGATGGAAACATCTGGGTAGGCCATTTAAATGGGGTGTACCGATATGCAACCCTCCACTAACTAACAAAAATTCGTATGGGTAAAAAATTGACAGTATATATGATTGATGGTACAGAATATGGACCAAGATTTAGTGAAATAGGAAATTGGGTGGGTAAAGCTGTCTATAGTCCGAGGGCCACTATTAACAAAATAATGTCGCGAAACGAATTTGACAACCCTGGCATTTACTGCCTTAAAGGCGATCCTACTGATGAAGCATTTTCAGAGCGAGTATATATAGGAGAAGCAGAAAACATAAAGTCTCGGCTAAAGCAGCATCTGAGTGACCCTAATAAAGACTTCAAAGAACTGATATTCTTTATCAGCAAAGATGAACTGCTAACAAAAACTCAAATGAGGTATTTAGAATCACGGTTGGTTCAAATTGCCATTGAAGCTAAGACAGCTCAAATCGATAATGGTAATTCTCCAAGCTTACCCACACTACACGAAGCTGACATATCTGATATGGAATATTTTTAGAACAAATAAAGTTGATTTTACCAGTTATGGGCTTTAATTTTTTAATTTCTTCAACAGCAAATCAAACGCTTAAGCTGAACCAGAAGGAGCAATATGCAACACATGTAAGCTTCCAAATAAAGACAAAAACACTCAAGGCTACAATGAAGGAAACTGACCAAGGGTATATCGTTCTAAAAGGTAGTGAAGCGAAAAAAGAATTATCACGATCATGCACAGAGACGTATAGAAATATGAGAAGGAAATTACTTGAAACAAAAATTCTTGTTGATTTTAATAAAGAATTATTATTCGCTGAAGATGCTGTGTTTAATAGTCCGAGTGCTGCATCAAATATGGTCTTAGGAAGAAATTCAAATGGATATACAGAGTGGATAGCAAAAAGTGGAAAGACGTTTAAAGAAATTCAAGACTCAATAAATGAATAGGGAGATTCATAGCGATACAATTTGCTATTGTATTTAAATGAGTCGATTGTTAAAGTGCTTCCAATCATAACATCTCAGAACTTATTCATGATTTGCAAGCAGAATGTCTCATCCTTCGGTCCTAATAATTCATAGTGATAATAAATTGAAATATGACTCAAGTGTTGAAGGGTTGGGATTCTGTCCTATAAGAACAGCATTATCATAGTCAGCACCATTCCGCCTAAGGTGAAGTACATCCCTTTTCTGAAAACATTGGAGGATGGAATAAACATCCAAAATGACGATAGCACGAAAAAGAGTAAAGATGCTCCGAAGAAGAGATTTAAATAATATAGAGGGTCCTTCGTCGTAGCTTTATGTAATTTGGTCATTTTCTCGATCACATACGGGAGCTCCATCACAGTATATTGAGCAGCACCAGTCGAGCGATTATAGCTACCCTGATTAAAGTACATAATATCGTCTTCAATACGTTGCACCTTTAATCCTTTGACACCCAAAGCTGATCCTAACTTAGCTGGTAGAATGTCAATCTCGACGGTCTTATCGTGATAAATCTCTTGCTTAAGGAAGTCAGTATTCCTAAATACCAATATCATACCACTAAGAGCATATACAGCCATGATACCAGCGAGGAAGAATCCAAGATATCTATGAATTGTGCGTATATTATTTCGAAGGGCCTGGCTCATGAATTTGTCTCTTATAGGCGCGAATATAATTAGTTATAACCAGGATGTAGACCCGTGTGAAGGCTTCCCCAAAAATACTCCCACGGAATATTTAAAAAACTAATAAATTAGGAGTATGAAAAAGACAAGATTTTCAGAATCACAGATTATCAAAGCGATCAAAGAGAATGAAGCTGGTCGTAAGGTTGAAGACATCAGTCGTGACTTAGGTATTAATCCAGGTACGTTTTACAATTGGCGTAAGAAGTATTCTGGAATGGAAGTATCCCACTTAAAAAGACTAAAGGAACTTGAGTCAGAGAATAGTAAGCTAAAACGCATGTATGCAGATCAGGCATTACAATTAGAGATGGCAAAAGATGTTATCTCAAAAAAGTGGTAGGGCCTTGTGCTAAGAGACAAGCATTTCATCACTTGAAGGATAAATACGATGCTTCACAGCGCTT
>ENA-ORXM01004100-ORXM01004100.1-marine-metagenome-genome-assembly--contig:-NODE-4100-length-13347-cov-2.584778_pt1 | contig 13347 bp, 16 predicted proteins | sample MGYA00237867_ERZ511480 | MGnify/ENA primary metagenome ERZ511480 (study PRJEB26309, sample SAMN06266103) | marine metagenome | isolation source: Algal blade | place: United Kingdom:Sidmouth, United... | reverse complement strand
CAAACTTCTTTAGATACTGTGGTTGAAAGTTGTGTGAATTCTGTGGGTGTAAATATCAATACCGCTAGTGTACCTTTATTGAGTTATGTTTCAGGAATTGGTCCAAAATTGGCGGAGAACATTGTTGCTTATAGAAATGAAAATGGTCCTTTTAAAAGCAGAATAGCCATTAAAAAAGTGCCGAGATTAGGTGGTAAGGCTTATGAGCAAGGAGCGGCTTTTTTAAGAATAAAAAATGCTAAAAACCCGCTAGATGATTCTGCTATACACCCAGAAAGTTATGCAATTGCCGAAAAAATGGCAAAAGATAAGGGAGTTGCTATAGAAAAACTTATTGGAGATAAAAAAGAGTTAGATGCTATTAATCTTAGTAAATATACATCGGATAGTGTAGGTTTATTAACTTTAAAAGATATTGTTAAGGAATTAGAAAAACCAGGATTAGATTTACGAGAAAAGGCAAAGGTCTTTACATTCAATCAGAATATAAAATCTATAACAGATTTAAGAGAGGGGCAATTGTTGCCTGGAATAGTAAATAATATTACAAATTTTGGATGCTTTGTAGATGTTGGAATAAAAGAAAGTGGATTAATACATGTTTCTAATTTGGCAGATACTTTTGTAAAAGACGTCAATGAACATGTAAGTTTACAACAACAAATTATTGTAAAAGTTTTGGAGGTAGATGTTTCAAGAAAACGTATTCAACTAGCTTTACACAATTAAAACTTTAAGTATGGAATCTAGAAAAAACCAATACTTTGTTTTTGTGTAGCCTATTAAAAATAGTACTACTTTTTCTTTTGTTTTTTTAGTGATTTCTTTTGCGCAAGATAAAACAATAAAAATGCCAGAAACCAGATGGAAAATGTTCAGCTATAACATGGGAAATGTATGTAAAAGGGTAGGATACTCCTATACAAGACCACTGCATTGGCAAGGTAAACAATGGGCAACATTTGGTTATACAGCTGCGGGTACTGGGTTGCTACATTTTGTGAATTAACCAGTGTCTGACTACTTTGTAGGTATAAAAGAAGATGTTCCGGTTGGCATTAGGGATTATGGTTTTAGTGTTGGTAGCCCTACTAATAATTATACGATTACAGGTGCAGGTTTTTTAACGGTTATAGCTTTAAAAGACGAAAAATTAAGAAGAGCAGGGGTTTTACTTATTGCGTCTGCTACTTCAGCTGGGCTTTTATAACAAGTATTAAAATAGGCAGTAGGTAGAGCAAGACCTATAAGTGGAAAATCTAGTGATGCGTTTAGACCTTTCTGGGCAGGGAAATAAAGAGTACCATTCTTTTCTTTCCGGTCATACAATTTTAGCAATGACAAATACCCATGCTATTGCAAAGCAATTTAAAACCCTTGGGTAAAAACAGGGATTTATGCTATGGGTTCTGTTCCAGCAGTTTCTAAGTTGTGGGAAGAAAAACATTGGCTTTCAGATATTGTCTTAGGTGTAGCAATTAGTATATTTACGGTATACTCTATAGATTGTTATTTAGATTCTAAATACAGTGAAAAGTATAACTACGGAATAAAAAATTAGCTGGAACCTTAATTTTTCTCCTGGTCAAATAGGAGGTGTAGGCACCTTTTTAGGTTTATCTATACTTAAAAGTTATATTACTCGTTTTCTTTAGTAGAAATTAATAATTAACAACCATTAAAAATTACACATGAAAAAAATTGCATTAGTAGCGTTTTTGCTTATCGCAGGAGCAACTCAAGCTCAAAAATTAAAAGAGATCGATGGAAACCCAAAAGACTTAAAAGATATTAAAGAATATGCTCTTGAGTTTGATTATTCTAATTTAGAGATTCCTAAGTATGATTCGGAAGAAGATTTCTTAGCAGATAAAATGAAGAAAAGAGAAGAAAAAGAAGCAGGAACAGGTGAAAAGTTTAAGGCATCTTGGTTTTCGGATAGAGAAGAATTTTATGAGCCTAAGTTTATAGAGTCTTTTAATAAGAGATTTGATGATGGAGAACTTTCTGTTTCTCGTGAAAATGCAGAAGCAGAATATACAATGAAGGTGCATTCTAATAAAATATATGCAGGATACAATGTTGGTATTGTAAGAAAAAATGCAGAGATAGATGTAACTTTTAGTATATATGAAACTAGTAACCCAGGAAATGTTTTATTCTCTGGAAAATTTTACGATGTACAAGGGTATGGTGCTATGGGTAACGATTATAATTCTGGTTATAGAATTTCTGAATGTTATGCTAAAGCAGCAAAATCCTTGGCGGCATATCTTAAAAAGAAAGCTTTGAAATAATAAGGCTTAATACATATATAAAAAGAGAGCAATTTTTAGTTGCTCTTTTTTGCTATTACACGGTTTGATCTTCCATGTCTATTACCTTTGCAACTGTCCTTACCAAACGGTTATGGTTTTTAACAAAAGGATTAGTTTTGTCCCAAACATACCCAGCTAGTACTGCACATATTTGTTTTTTTATTTCAGGATTTTCTGGTCTGTGAAAAAATATTTTTTGTAGGTTTCCTGTATACCACTCTTTTACATAAGTAGAAAAAACATCTACACCTTCTTTTATGTATCCATAATAGTCTACTTCCCAATTAACCTCTTCTCCCTTTAGTTCTTTTGCTGCCAATTTTGCTGCAAGTAGAGCAGATTCGGTTGCGAAAGTTACACCAGAGGAAAATACAGGGTCTAAAAACTCGGCACTATTACCAGTAAGTGCATAACCTTTACCATAAATTTGTTTTACAGATTTGGAATAGTTTTTAATAAGTTTTGGTTCAAATTCAATGTCTACTCCATCAAAACGGTCTCTATAATAAGTAGAGAGGTTTATTATTTCTTTTAATTTCTCTTCGTTTGTTCCTTTAAATGAATCCATGTATTCCGTGGGCCCTACAAGACCAATACTTGTATGTCCATTAGAAAAAGGGATTACCCATAACCAAGTTTCTTTACTTAAAACATCAAATGTTATTAAAGTTCCTTCTTTTCCTTCTGGTCTTTTTGTGTCATTAACATGAGCAAATATAGAAGAGTGTTTTGGTAGGGGAGATGGTTTGTCTAAATCTAACAGTCTTGGTAATACTCTGCCGTATCCGCTCGAATCAATAATAAACTTGGCAAAAATTTTAGAAATTTCACCTTTGCTATTTTTTAAAGTAACAGTAGAACCTTTCTCAGTTATTTCCACACTGGTAACTTCTTGCTCAAAAGCAATATCTACTCCTCTTTTTGTAAGTGTATTTGTAAGAACAGTGTCAAAGTCGGCTCTTGGTACTTGCCAAGTCCAATTCCAACCTTCGCCATGTTTTTTTGCAAAGTCAAAATTGCAAATTTCTTCCCCTCTCATAAATCGCGCTCCAGATTTAATCTCAAATCCAAAATCTTTTAAAGGTTGTAATAAATCTACTTCATCAAAATGATCCATACATCGTGGTAGAAGACTTTCCCCAATTACAAATCTAGGGAATGTACTTTTTTCTACAACTTTTACTTTAAAGCCATTGTTGTGCAAATATGAAGCTGCTACTGAGCCAGATGGCCCTGCTCCTATTATTAATACTTCAACATTTTCTTGAATCATCTTATAAATTAAATTGGATATTTAGTAAATATTGTAAATTTGCACAGCAAATTAATCATTTTTATTTATAAATTGCCACTTATTTAAGTATAGCCAACATTAGATGCCAAAAATTAAAGGAAAGTTAGGAATTACTGAGTTTTATAATGTAATTTTCAAAGGAGAAAAGTTAACTATAGACCCAAAAGTTGTAGCTACAATTAATGAAAGTCATAATTTTTTAAAAGAATTTTCTCAGAATAAAGTAATTTACGGAGTAAACACAGGATTTGGGCCAATGGCGCAGTATAAGATTAAAGATTCTGAACGTATTAAATTACAATACAATCTTATAAGAAGTCATGCTTCTGGAACAGGAAACCCAATAGCACCAAAATATGTAAAAGCAGCAATGCTTGCAAGAATTAATACATTGAGTTTAGGGAATTCTGGAATTCATATTTCTGTTGTAGAGCTAATGATAGAATTAATTAATAGAGATATAACTCCTTTAATTTATGAACATGGTGGTGTTGGTGCTAGCGGAGATTTGGTGCAGTTAGCACATTTAGCACTGGTTTTAATAGGAGAAGGTGAGGTTTTTTATAAAGGGGAAAGAAAGCCAACAGAAGAAATATTTAAAAAGGAGGGGTTACAGCCAATTTCTGTAGAACTTAGAGAAGGTTTAGGGCTTATTAATGGTACTTCTGTAATGACGGGTATTGGTATTGTAAATACCATATATACACGCAGACTTTTAGAATGGATGATTTCTTCTTCCTCTGCTATAAATGAAATAATGCAAGCTTATGATGATCATTTGTCAGAAGAGCTAAATAATACTAAAATGCATAAAGGACAACGAGAAATTGCACGTTCTATGCGTAGTCATTTAAAAGATAGCGAGTTAACAAGAAAGAGAGAACATCACTTGTATACTAATAATGATGGTGTCTCAGTTTTTGAAGAAAAAGTGCAAGAGTACTATTCTATCAGGTGTGTCCCTCAAATTTTAGGCCCTGTTTTAGATACCTTAAATGGTGTTGAAAAAATAATGATAGAAGAAGTTAACTCTGCAAACGATAATCCTATTGTTAATGTAGAGAAAAAGCATGTATACCACGGTGGAAATTTCCATGGAGATTACGTTTCTTTAGAGATGGATAAATTAAAAATAGTAGTTGCTAAAACTAGTATGTTGGCAGAAAGACAACTAAATTATTTAATGAACTCTAAGTTGAATGATATACTACCTCCTTTTGTTAATTTAGGAGAATTAGGTTTAAATTTTGGAATGCAAGGAGTACAGTTTACAGCAACTTCTACTACTGCAGAAAACCAAATGTTGTCTAATCCTATGTATGTACACAGTATACCAAATAACAATGACAATCAAGATATTGTTAGTATGGGGACTAATGCAGCCTTAATAACCAAAAAAGTAATAGAAAATGCTTTTGAGGTTATGGCAATAGAGCTAATTACTATAACACAGGCAATAGAGTATTTAGGAGTTCAGGATAAAGTTTCTTCTAAAACTAAAGCTTTATATTCTAAAATAAGAAAAATTGTTCCCCCGTTTAAAGAGGATCTTGTTATGTATCCTTTTGTTAATCAAGTAAAAGATTTTATTATTAACAACGAAAACTAAGTATTATGAAAAAGGGGTTTTTATTCATTTTAACTATTTTATTATCAGTATCATCTTTCTATGCGCAAGAACTTGCGTTGGTTAGAGAAAATGATATGTTTGGGTATATTGATAAATCTGGGGCATATGTAATTGAGCCTCAGTTTGAGAAAGCAGCAAGTTTTTCAGGAAAATATGCCGCTGTTAGAAAAGACGATAAGTGGGGCTTTATTAATGTAAAAGGAGAATGGGTAATTAAACCTGAATATGACAAGGTAAAAAGATTTAATTCTGGTTATGCCTTAGTATATAGTAATGAAGTTTGGAAGTATGTAGATGGAACAGGAAAACAATTAGAAACTCCTGTGCCAGATAAGTATTATGATTTTAATGATGGTGTAGCCTTATTTAAAAAAGGAGAGAAAATAGGAATATTAGGAACAGATGGTAAACTCATTTTGGAGCCTAAATATGAAATAGTGAAGAATTATAGGGAAGGGCATGCTAAAGTAAAAATTGGAGAATCTTGGGGCCTTATTAATAAAAAAGGAGAGCTAGTTATACCAGCAGATTTTAAAGAAATAAGTAAATATAATAGCAATGGTATATGGGGAAGAAAAGGAGATGATTTTGGTGTTATAGTTGATGGTAAATTACAAGTTGTGCCTGGAGCAACTAAAATATGGGATTTTCATTCCTCATCTAAACTTACGTATGCTAGGAAAGGAAAAACTTGGGGTTTTATTAATGCAAGCGGAGAATGGGTTATAGAGCCAACTTTTAATAAAGCAAAAGCTTTCGTTGATGGATTGGCACCAGTTTTAAAAGGAAAAACTTGGGGTTATATCAATGAAAAAGGAGAAGAAGTAATTGCTTTTGATTATAGAGATGCGGAAATCTTTGGAGATAAAGGTTTGGCACCTGTAAAAGATAAAAAATGGGGATTTGTAAATAAATCCGGAACATTAGTAATTCCTATGGAATATGATATTTCTGGAGGATTTTCCTTTATAATGTCTGGATTTAAAAAAGGTTTCATTAATGGTTTAGCCAAAGTGAAGTCTAACAAAAAATGGGGATTTATTAATGAAAAAGGAGAAGCGCTAGGAGGCAAATGGTTTCAGAATGCAGAAAACTTTGTAGATACTAGTAAATAATTTTAGAAAGCATCATAAATAAATGAAGGAGAAAATTGCGCTTAAAAAATATGCTCTTGTAACTGGAGGATCTCGTGGAATAGGAAAAGCTGTTTGTATTCAGCTAGCTAAAGATTCTGAATATAAAATTCTAATCAATTATAATAGTAACCAAACAGCAGCAGAAGACACTTTAAAAGAAGTTGAGAGTGCTGGTGGTTCTGGAGAAATTATTCAATTTAATGTTGGAAATTTAGAAGAAGTAAAAACGCGTTTAGATGCTTGGCAAGAAGCAAATGAAAATGCAATTATTGAAGCGGTAGTTAATAATGCAGGAATTACAAAAGACGGTCTATTTATGTGGATGAAACCAGAAGATTGGTCTAGTGTTATTAATATAAGTTTAAATGGCTTTTTTAATGTTACCAATCACCTAATTCAAAAATTACTTGTAAATAAATACGGAAGAATTGTAAATATGGTTTCTGTATCTGGTCTTAAGGGTACTCCGGGTCAGACCAATTATTCGGCAGCAAAAGGAGCAATTATAGCAGCCACTAAAGCATTGGCACAAGAAGTTGCTAAAAGAAACGTTACCGTAAATGCTGTAGCTCCTGGTTTTATAAAAACAGATATGACCGGAGAATTAGATGAAAAAGAATTAAAAAGGATGATTCCTACCAATAGATTTGGGGAAGCTCAAGAAGTGGCAGATTTAGTTTCTTTTTTAATTTCTAAAAAAGCTTCTTATATTACAGGAGAAGTTATTAATATAAATGGAGGGATATACTCTTAAATGAGTTAGTAGGTAATGAGAAGAGTGGTAATAACGGGAATGGGTATTTACTCCTGTATAGGCAAAAATCTAGAGGAGGTAAAATCTTCTTTATATGAAGGTAAATCTGGAATTGCTTTTGATCAGGAAAGAGAAGATCTTGGGTATAGGTCTCCGCTTACTGGTATGGTAGATTCTCCAAATCTTAAAAAAGTTCTTTCTAGAAGACAACGTATTAGTTTGGGCCAAGAAGGTGCTTATGCTTATGCCGCAACACAAGAAGCTCTTGCTAATGCAAAAATTTCACAAGATTTTTTAGATGTAAATGAAGTAGGGGTTATTTATGGTAATGATAGTACAGCCAAATCTGTAATAGATTCTATAGATACAGTTAGAGAAAAGAAAGATACTACCCTTGTTGGTTCTGGTGCAATTTTTAAAGCTATGAACTCTACCATAACTATGAACCTATCTACAATTTTTAAATTAACAGGAATTAATTTTACTGTGAGTGCAGCTTGCGCAAGTGGGTCTCATGCTATAGGAATGGCGTATCATTTAATAAAAAGTGGTATACAAGATTGTATTATTTCTGGAGGTGCTCAAGAAATTAACCCTTTAGCAATGGCTAGTTTTGATGGGTTAGGTGTTTTTGCAATAAATAATGAAAACCCAACAAAGGCTTCAAGACCTTTCGATAAAGATAGGAGTGGACTTGTACCTAGTGGTGGTGGTGCTACCGTAATATTAGAAAGCTATGAGTCTGCAATAAAAAGAGGAGCTCCAATTTTAGGAGAGATTGTAGGGTATGGTTTCTCATCAAATGGGGGGCATATATCTACACCAAACGTAGATGGGCCATCTAAAGCAATGAAAAAAGCTTTAGAAGACGCTAATATGAATGCTTCACAAATAGATTATGTAAATGCGCATGCTACATCAACTCCTGTAGGAGATGCTAATGAAGCAAAGGCAATACATGAAGTTTTTGGAGATTATCGTCCATTAATAAGCTCAACAAAATCTATGACTGGGCATGAATGTTGGATGGCTGGAGCTAGTGAGGTAATATACTCTATGCTCATGATGCAAAACTCATTTGTAGCCCCGAATATAAATTTAGAGAACACAGATGAAGATTCCGCTAAATTAAATTTAGTAACCAAAACCGTAGATAAAAAAATTGATGTATTTTTATCCAATTCTTTTGGCTTTGGAGGAACAAACTCTGCGCTTGTAATAAAAACAATATAATTAGATGGATAAAGAAGTTATTATTGAAAAGATAAACGACTTTCTTATAGATGAATTTGAGGTAGAACAAGATGATATTCATCCAGAAGCTAACCTTAAAGATACTTTAGAATTAGATAGTTTAGATTTTGTAGACCTTGTGGTTGCTGTAGAGTCTAATTTTGGAGTAAAACTTGTTGGCGAAGATTTCATTAACGTTACTACATTACAACATTTTTACAACCTTATTGAGCAAAAAATAGGCTAAAATTGCAATGGCAAAAAAGTGGGAAGGGAAATCCAAGGGAACCGTTTTAGGGTATAAAATCTTTGTTTTTTTTATAAAAACTTTAGGACTGTCTTTTGCCTATTTTATATTGAATTTTGTTGTTGTTTACTACTTTTTCTTTTCAAAGGAGGGCAGAACATCTAGTTATGATTATTTTAAAAATCATTTAAAATATTCTACTCTACAAAGTACCATAAGTATATTAAAGAATACCTATGTTTTTGGACAAACTATAATAGATAAAGTTGCTATATCTAGCGGTTTGAGAAACAAGTTTACCTATGAGTTTGATGGGGTACAAGAAATAAATAATCTCCTTAAAAAAAAGCAGGGAGGTATTCTAATTAGCGCTCATGTTGGAAATTTTGAAATAGCAGATTTCTTTTTTGATGAAATAGATCATGATTCACAAATTCACCTTGTAACTACAGATAGCGAGCATGAACAAATAAAAGAATACTTAGAAAGTGTTACAGGAAAATCTAAAATTAACTTTATCCTTGTTAATGAAGATTTAAGCCATATTTTTGAAATAAAAACAGCGCTTGATCAAGGGGGGTTAGTGTGTTTTACAGGGGATCGTTATTTTGAAGGAAATAAAACCTTAACTGAAAAATTATTGGGAAATGAAGCAGAATTTCCTGCTGGACCTTTCTTAATGGCTTCTAGATTAAAAGTTCCTGTCCTTTTTGTATATGTAATGAAAGAAACAAAAAAACATTACCATTTATATGCAAGAAAAGCTAAGGTAGAGAATAGAAATGCACAAGCTTTATTAAAAGAATACACAGAAAGTATAGAGTGGATGTTGGGAAAATATCCTTTACAATGGTTTAATTATTTTAAATTTTGGAATTCTAAAAAAGTAGAATGAAAGAAATACTAGTTATACATTATTCTCAAACAGGGCAGCTAACAACTATTCTTAAAAATATAATTACCCCAATTTTTAAGGAAGAAATTAATGTAATATATTATGAAATAAAACCCGTAAAACCTTTTAAATTTCCTTGGGGGAAAGATAGTTTTTATGATGTTTTTCCAGAGACTTTTTTGCAAGTGCCTTCGGAGATAGAAACCCCTCCAGATGAAATTGTAAACAAAGATTTTGATTTGGTGGTTTTAGGGTACCAAGTTTGGTTTTTAACTCCTTCAATACCTGTAAACTCTTTTTTAAAGTCAGAATTTGCAGAAAAAATAATGGGTAATACGCCTGTTATAACTGTTGTTGCTTGTAGAAATATGTGGTTGCAAGCGCAAGAGAAAGTAAAAAGACTTTTAGTAAAAGCCAATGCAAATTTGGTTGGGCATTTAGCTTTTGTAGATAAGCATATTAACCATATTAGTGTTATAACTATTGAGTACTGGATGTTATCTGGTAAAAAAGACCGTTACTTAGGAATTTTTCCTAAACCAGGTGTGTCAGATAAGGATATAAAAGAAGCAAATAAATATGGAGCGCCAATTAAAGAAGCATTAGTTAAAAACGATTTTTCAGCACTTCAAAAAACATTTGTAAAGCTAGGAGGTGTTATTGTAAATCCATACCTAGTAATGACGGATGAAAGAGGTAATGTTATTTTTTCTAAGTGGGCAAATCTTATTATAAAAAAAGGAAAGTCCGGAGCGCCTAAAAGAGTAAAATTTCTTAAGGTTTTTAAGTATTATTTATTATTTGCAATTTGGGTTATTGCACCAATAGTTTTTATTGTATTTTTGTTGACTTATTTGCCTACGCACCTTAAAAGAAAAAGAGAGAAAGAATATTTTTCTTCAGTTTATTTAAAGGAAAATTCATGAAAGAAGTATATATAACAAGAATATCTAAGTTTTTACCCAACAAACCAGTTGATAATGATCAAATGGAAGAAAAACTTGGAAAAATTGGAGGAAAAACATCAAAAGCAAGGCGTATTGTTTTGCGTAACAATAGGATTAAAACTAGATATTATGCCATTGATGAAAATGGCCAGGTTACCCACAATAATGCGCAGCTAACAAAAGAGGCTGTGGAAAATTTATGTGATGCTAATTTTACAACAAAAGATATACAGTTATTATCTTGTGGAACATCTAGCCCCGACCAAATATTACCTTCTCATACCTCTATGGTACATGGTTTTTTAAAGAATGGTAATATGGAAATAAACTCTCCGTCTGGAGCTTGTTGTTCTGGAATGAATGCTTTAAAATTCGGATTTCTTTCTATAAAAACAGGTCAAGTAGAAAACGCTGTTTGTGCAGGTTCAGAAAGGACTTCTAGTTGGATGCGAGCAGATGTTTTTGAAGATGAAGTGGAGCAACTTAGTGAGTTAGAAGATAGCCCTATTTTAGCTTTTAATAAAGATTTTTTACGTTGGATGCTATCTGATGGTGCTGGTGCTGTTCTTTTAGAAAGTGAGCCTAAAGGGAATACTCCATTAAGAGTAGAGTGGATGGAAGGTTACTCATACGCCCATGAAATAGAAGCATGTATGTATGCAGGAGCAGAAAAATTAGAAGATGGCAACCTAAAACCTTGGAGTGAGTTTCCTGCAAAAGAATGGGGTAAAATATCCTTGTTTGCAATGAAACAAGACACACGTTTATTAGGTGAAAATATCTTAGTGAAAGGTGTAGATAGTTTAAAACTAGCTTTTGAGAAAAATAATATTGGACCAGAGGATGTGGATTATTATTTGCCTCATATTTCGTCTTATTATTTCAAAGAAAATCTTTATGAAGAGCTTAAATTACAAGGAGTAGAAATTCCTTGGGATAAGTGGTTTTTAAATTTAGAGAGTGTAGGTAATGTAGGAGCTGCATCTATATATGTAATGTTAGAAGAATTGGTGGCTTCTGGGAATCTAAAAAAAGGAGATAGAATACTTCTTCATGTTCCGGAAAGCGCACGCTTTTCTTATAGTTATGCATATTTAACAGTATGTTAAATGAATTTAGTAGAACAACCAATTACTGATGAAAGTTTTATACAAAACTTAATTCCACAAAAATGGCCATTTGTAATGGTAGATACGTTGTTCTATTTTTCAACCGAGAAGATAATTTCTGGTTTTAAAATAAAAAATGAAGACATATTTTCATCTAACGGTTATTTTCAAGGCCCTGGATTAATAGAGAATATGGCACAAACTGTTGCCTTGCATACTGGGTATTCTTATTTTCTTAAAAACCAAGAAGCACCAACAGGTTATATAGGTTCTATAAAAAAAGCAGAGATAATTAAGCTGCCAAAAGAAGGGCAAGAACTAAAAACCAAGGTTGTTATTTTACATGATATAATGGGGGTGACTTTGGTGAAAATTGAAGTGGAGTGCAAAGGGGAAATTATTGCATTAAGTGAAATGAAAACCGTATTAGCAAAATAAAAAATACGTGGGCAAAAATAAAATTGGCATTAAAAATTTTCTACCTCATAGAGACCCAATGCTGATGGTGTCTTATATTACCCATATAAATGACGATAGTGCCACAGGAGAATTTCTGATAAACAACGATTGTGTTTTTGTAAAAAACGGTGTTTTAAAAGAACCTGGTCTTATAGAGAATGCTGCGCAAGTTAGCTCCGCGGTTGTGGGACAAAGTTTTTTTGAAAAAGGAGATTTAGAAGGTAAAACTAATACTATTACAGGCTATATAAGTGCAATTAAAAAAGTAACCATCCATAACCTTCCAGAGGTAGGAGATACCATTGTGACTAAGACAAAGTTAGTTTCTAGGTTTGATACGGAAGGAGTTAGTATTTGTACAATTGAAGGGACTATTTTTAATAATGATGAATTAATTGTAGCTTGTACTCTAAACTTTCTAATTCATGAAATATAGAGATGAAGAAAAACGAAGTGCCTCAGGATAAAAGTAATCTAGAGTCGGCTAACATTAAGGAAATGTATTATGCTGTAGATGAAAATGGAGAATATACTACAGAACTAAGTACTGGTTGGGATCCTAAAACCATTGCTTTAGATAATGCTATTAAAGACATAGAGGAAAGAACCGAGATTGCTAAGCAAAAAGTTCTAAAAAATACTACCAGTCCTATAGAATATTATATGGAACTCAATAAAATGGATGTAGGTATTTTAGCAAGTTATGTGGGCATGTGGGCATGGAGAGTAAAAAGACATTTTAAACCTTCTGTTTTTAAAAAATTGAGTAAAAAAATACTTCAAAAATATGCCGATATTTTTGAAATTACTGTTGAACAACTAAAGGATATTCATAAATAAAGTCCATGGAAGTAAACTTTACCCACAAACAATCTGCACATTGTGAAAATGGCGTAGTGTCTAACTTAATGCGTTTTAATGGTTTTGAGGTTAGTGAACCAATGGTTTTTGGCATTGGCTCTGGATTATTATTTAGCTATCTTCCTTTTTTAAAAGTTAATCATGCTCCTGTAGTTACGTATCGTGCAATGCCAGGGACTATTTTTAATCGTTTTGCAAAAAGGGTCGGGGTTAAAGTGAAGCGAGAGAAATTCAAAAACCCGAAAGTGGCCAAAGAACGATTAGATGAAAATCTTCGGTCTGATTACCGACTTGGAACCTCTCAACATCAACCGGAGGATAAATAACGATACTGTCCCGGTTGTAGCAATTTTGTATCCTTTTCTGGATGAAGCGAGAATTGGCGACAAACAAGTCCACTTTTTTCGACTGTGCCCGATCACTTTCCCGAAACAGTGGCACGATTTTGCGAACCAAGCTCCGCA
>ENA-ORXM01004099-ORXM01004099.1-marine-metagenome-genome-assembly--contig:-NODE-4099-length-13347-cov-4.020497_pt1 | contig 13347 bp, 13 predicted proteins | sample MGYA00237867_ERZ511480 | MGnify/ENA primary metagenome ERZ511480 (study PRJEB26309, sample SAMN06266103) | marine metagenome | isolation source: Algal blade | place: United Kingdom:Sidmouth, United... | reverse complement strand
GAGTAAGATATGTTTAAAATTCTTTAACAAAAAAACTCATTTCTAAAGTCTGTGGATTTTCTACAAAAATCTTGGTTTCATTTGTCACAAAATCTCCTTTGACTTTTGCGATTTTGACCATTTGGCCGTTTAGTTCACCTATGATTTTGGGACTCCAATGCTCGTAGAAGGAATTGAATTTTTGAGCGAGATTTACTTTTTTTATAGACATTTTTTATTTCAATTTAGTTTAATCTTGGTTAGTTATAGCAAGTATAGTACAGGCTACAATAGCAGCAGTTTCTGTTCTTAGTCTGTTTTCCCCTAAAGATACTGGTAAAAAATTATGTTTAAAAGCAGTTTTAATTTCAATAGAAGAAAAATCTCCTTCAGGACCTATTAATAGTAAAATTTCCTGTATTTCTTGATGCAGTACATTCTTTAAATGAGGCAGATTTTCAGTATTACAGTGTGCAATACCTTTGAAAGTAGCCTTAGCTTGAGGAATAAAGTCTTTAAATTTAATCAAGTCATTGACTTTAGGGAAAATACTTTTGAGGGATTGTTTGGCAGCAGACAGGACTACTTTTTCTAAACGATCCAAGCGAATATTTTTACGTTCAGAACGCTGACAAAGTAAGAAGGTAACTTCATCAATACCAAATTCTGTTGTTTTCTCTAAGAACCACTCCAGACGACTGATATTTTTTGTTGGGGCAATCGCTAAATGTAGTTTGAAATTTCTTTTATCTGTAGTTTGAAGTGTTTTAACAATTTCTAAGGTGCAACTCTTCTTGTTAAAGTCTACAATTTTGCCTACATACATTCCTCCACAACCATCTGTAAATGATATGATATCGTTGACATTTTTTCGTAAGGTTTTGGTGCAATGTCTTGTTTCTTCTGGGTCCAAAAAGGCTTTAGAGTCTTCTATTTTGTGGGCGTAAAAAAGCTGCATAAAACAAAAAGTTTTAAATTTTTAAAACAAAAGTTTGGTATTTAGAAACAAAATGTTTTATATTTGTATCAACAAAAAATCCAATACAGGAATTGAAAATTACTTTAAGTCTAAATATTAAAACAATGGAAACTAACCATACCAACAACATCAACATCCACTTTTGTGAGGATGTGTTAGTGACAGAAAATACAACTCCAATAAAAAAGGAATTGATAGACTTATTAGAAATCGAGGCACAAAATACAGAAACAGTTTCAGAAACTGATATTGTTCTAGCAAAAGAAACTAGGGAGCCTCAAAAACTATCTTTTAAGTACATCTTTCAATCTTTGTTTTATGCTGTTCAATGGCGACAATTAAAGCGCCAAATGACTAAAGATGCAATGCTAGGAATGTCTAAACGGCATTGGCCAAAGGCAATTGGTGTTGCTGTTGTAATTGTCTTGTTTAACTTAGATTTTAGTACCCAAACATCAACTGATAGTCAAGCAGGAATGTTGTTATATTCAGATTATCAAGAGCCTGTTGTTGCAAATAATGTAATGAACAATGATTTGAATGGAGCTAATAATATGGCTGCTTTGTCAGATGAAGCAAAAGAAAACTACATTGCTCGTTTTGCAGATGTTGCGCAAAGAGAAATGAAGAAGTTTGGCATTCCAGCCTCTGTTATTTTGGGCTTGTCTATTTTGCATAGTAATTATGGTGTTTCTGAATTGGCTCAAGTAGGGCACAATCATTTTCACATCACTTGTACAGATAATCATTTGGCAGAAGGAATTGTGGGGAGAGGAACTTATGAAGCCAAATGTTATATTCACTATCAGAATGCATGGACAAGTTTCCGTGCCAATAGCATGAAACTAAATGCAGCACCATTCAAAGAGTTAAAAGCAGTTGCAGGAAAGGATTACGTTATTTGGGTGTCTGGTCTACAGAAAATGGGCTTGCAAGAAACGGATAATTTACTCGAAATTATTGAAACGCATAAATTGTACGAATTTGATAAATTGTCATAAAGAAGTATCAGAAAAACATACATAAAAATCACAAATTATTTTTATAGAGATTTAGAAGGTAAAAAATAAATACAGTACAGGTAAAAATGACAAAAGAACAAAGAATACAACGAGTTAATATTCTAAATGCAGAACCTAAAGCTGTTTGGGATACATTGACAAATCCAAATAAGACAAAATTATTTATGTTTAATTGTGAAGCTCATTCTGATTGGAAAGTTGGTAGTGAGATAAATTGGAAGGGGAATTTTAACGGCTACGAAAGTGGGGAGAAAGGAATCATTTTAGGACTGATAGAGAACAAGCATTTGAAATATTCCTCTATTGACCCTAATTTTGGAATAGAGGATATTCCTAAAAATTACTTACATATAACTTATGATTTGCAAGAAATAGAAGATAAAACGAAGTTGACAACAACAATAGAAAACTTTAATAATGACCCTAAAAGAATGATAGATGTTTCAAAAGGGTGGGATGATATTGTATTGCCTGCCATTGAAAAAATTCACAACTAGAAAAGATAAAAATTTGGTTCTGTGTTAAACTAAGGCTGTAACCTTCTTATTACACAAACCATTTTCTAAATAAACAGATACAAATCATTCTTTCACTTAAACCAATAAACTATAAGGTAGAATAATATTTTGCTCTTTTTTTGATTAAAACTAGTATTTAAGTTCAGACTAGATTAGAAAATTACGTTACTCAAAACTAGCAACGATTCAACTCTATGCTTTTAATGTTCACTCCCTAAAAGAAGCTAAGTATAGGTCAAGTTGAGTGTTTCTAGTTGGCAGTCAATCACAAAAGGTGGTTGGCTGCCTTTTTAGTTGAAGTTGTTTAAAATTTTTAAATAGTATTCGATGGAGTAAAAAAAAGCCACCTAAGATTTTCATCTCGGTGGCCCAATATATGTATGTATTCTAAGACACACTATAGCATATATCTTATTGTTTAATAACTTTCTGTGTCAAGACCGATCCATCTTCTAATAAAAGATGAATTAAATAAACACCTTGAGGCAATCTATTGGTTGGTAATTGTAAAATATTCTCTCCTAAATCTAATGGAGTCGTTAAGTTAATAACCTCTTGTCCAGTAATTGTACTTAAAGTAAGTGTCGCTTCTTGATTTTGAATACTATTCATATTCACTATTAGTTGACGATCAAAAGGATTTGGATAAACATTTAATATTGTGTTAGGAAGAATTTCTTCTATTGTAAGACCTGTAGGTTGGGTAATATTAATACAATAATCCTCTGTCTCTCCATAAGTAGAGTTGTCGCAAGAATTTAATGTATTGTTTCCCCATTTAACAGCAACACGCATACGAGTTCTATTTAAAAGAGCATTGTTTGGAATATTAATAGTGCCAGTATGGTTGTTAATTGCAGATGAAATTTGTCCTGCATCATAAGCCAACTCTGTTACATCATCAAATACTTCATCTTGATTGTAATCAATCCAAACTTTTAGTAACCAGTTTGTCCCCCAAGGTCCAGTATTAAATCCAATATCTACAGAAAGAGGGTAGGAGCCTCCTTGTGCTAAATCTGTTGTTGGACCACCATTGACGAAAGAAATATATCCTCCATCATTACCTGTTGTATTGTTGATGTTGTTGATGGTTATATTTTCAATCCAGTCATCCCCAGAGTTTTGCCCCAAAGAAGCACAGTAATTAGTGGAAGTACATTTGCCACAACCTACTGTTTCAAATTCAATAGTCGCAGAATACTGATTGTTAACATTTACAGGACAAGAAGAAAGGATGCGAAGTTCATAAATTTCACAACTATCTAATCCTGAAAGCGTAATTCCTGGACTTGATGTTGTTGTTGTTTGCCAAACAGCGGCAGATTTTAATTTATATTCAACGGTGTAAGTTGTAACAAAAGGATCCGTAGCCCAAGAGAAGGCGACAGTAGTTAAATTAGCTGTATCAATATTAATCGTACTAGGTGCAAAACAACAGTCTCCAGTTTTGAATATGTAGTTGCTAGAATAAATAGTAGAATCGCAGTCGGCTGCAATTTCAATCTCATAATCGGTACAAGCAACCAAACCACTTAAAACAGAAAAGGTATCTGGTGTATTGGCAAACGTCCAAGCAGGACTTCCAATAACTCGGTACCGCATATAATAAACATTTGTAGAGTCAACACCATCCCAATTGATCGAAGCAGTAGTTCCTGTTGTAGCATTGGCTACAACGTTGTAAGGTTCATGACAACCCGATAGAGAGCAGCCAATTGCCATAACAGAATCTAAGGCATTTTTCATGTTTAAAACACCTCCACTAACAGTTATTCCTTGTAAATTTACATTACTGACGCTAGAATTTAAAATGATTTGCTTGAGCAATAAAGCGGTTTGAGCAGGTTGTGTACGTGCCAACAAGGCTAATCGAGGACAAGGAGCTGAATATAATAAGCCAATTGTTCCAGCGACATGGGGCGTTGCGCCAGAGGTGCCACCGAAACCACCATAACCACTATTGATTGTCAAAGTATAAGTTCCTTCTCCATAAGCCCCTAAATCTACAGTCGTCAAGCCATAACCTGCTTGTCCAACTTTGTTTCCTGATTGGTTCATATTGGTAACAGAAATCAAAAAATCACTATTACAACTAGTAGGGAAATCTCCAGTTACATCTACGTTGTTATTGGCATTGGCGGTAGCTGCAGCACTAAGAATTCCATAAACTCCCAAAGTGTCATAAAATTCATTGACCAATGGTGCATAAGTTGCACATTGTTGATTGTCTACTCCCCAAGAAGCATTGGTAGCTACAACAAAAGCGCCTAAAGCACCACTCGTTTGGTTGTATAATTTTCGACAAGCTAAAGGGTAACTATAGGCTGCAATAGAGTTGGCACTAGTACCTCCACCAACTACAAACATTAGTTTAGCATCCCAGTTGACCCCACTAACTCCAACACCATTATTCCCTTGTGCGGCAATAATTCCAGCTACAGGTGTTCCATGATTGGTGAACGGGCTTCCCGAAACAATATTATTGTTATTATTATCCGCATTCCAGCCTTGAAAATCATCAACATATCCATTGTTGTCATCATCAATACCATTTCCTGGAATTTCATTATGATTTCTCCAAACATTATCCCCCCAATCTGGATGATTTACTTGCAAACCATCGTCAATTACACAAACAACAATGGTATCACCCAAAGCCGTTACACCACCTGTTGTAATATCCCAAGCAGTCGAAGCATCCAAATCAAAATCAGAGGCTTGTTCGTATTGCCACTGTTGATTGTAAGAAGGATCATTTGGTGTAGCTCTTTTTTCTAGAATGTAGTTGAGTTGAGCATTGTGTACCGAAGGATGGTTTCTAGCCTTTTCCAACATCTTGGAAGTACTTAAGATGTCTTTGTTAAAGGTAACTTGCCAAATGTTCATGTGTTCTGATAATAAAGACTTTGTATTTATATAAGTTTGTAAGCCCTTGTGTAGTTCTAAGTCTTTAATCACCCAAGCAATAGAATGTCCGTCTTTGACACGAATTAATACTTCTCCTTCTATATGAGGGAAATTTTCTTGAGCAGAAATGTTGTTGTTTAAGCCAATTAAAAAGAAGCCTAATAATAGCTTAAAAGTAATGTGAAATCGCATAAGTACTTTTTTTCAAAAATTAATGAATAGAAGAAGAACGGAGTATTCTTCGAAACACTTCGACATGAAATTTTAATATTAAATAGTGTAGAGTATTAAAAATAAAATATCGAAAACGTCTAACTTTAATAGGTTGCAATTCATTTTTGAGGGATATGAGCAAACAATATAATCTAAAATTTAGTAGTAAATTATCATTATTGTGTAAATATTTTTTCTTTTTTTTTGTAAAAAAATGCTTTCAAACAAAAGTCGTTTGATTTTTTTATTTCCCCTAAAGAATAAAAATGTTTGGGAGGTTTTGGGGGGAGATATTCTAAAACGATTAAAAGTTTGCTATCTTAGAAAGTTACTAGTAGTATTAATGTTTATTGTCAAAGGAAAAAATCAAGTCATTAAAAATGGGAGAATTTTTTGCGTTTTTTGGAATCATGTTTTTTACATTTAGTCTTATTTTTATCATAATGGCTTATTATAAGAATCAATACCAAAAATCGAAACACAAATTTTCGGATGCAGATGTATTTCGATTGATGGCTAGGGCAAACCATTTTTTGACTGCGGAACAATTAGCTGTAGTTTCTGACTTGACTAAAAAAGAAGCAGCTCATCGCTTGGCTTATTTATCGATGCAGGGAATTATTAGGAAATTTCAAGATGGAGGTGGTGTACGAATGGTGTATCAATTAAAAGAAGAGTTGCCCGAAGAAGCCGTTTTACCTGTCAGTATACAAGGATTAACAAATATTGAAATTGTAGATGTAGTGCTGCAATATTCTGATGATTATCAAATTACAATTGCAGAATTAGTGATTGTGTTTGGTATAGAAATAGAAGCCGCAAAACAAATTTTGAAACGCCTAAGAAAAAGTGGTTTGGTAAAACGACTATGGAAAGGAGTTACTTTGATTCATGTAGTGAAGGATCCTCTAATGAAAGCCAAGCCTAAGCTTGAAGTTTCAAAAATGGTATCCAAAATAAAGCTTCCAAAAAATAATAAATTATTACAAGAAGAGGTTAGATTGAAAATTCCAGATGCCGATGTACTCGATCTTGCTATTCAACACAAGGGTCGTTTAACTGCATCTTTGCTCTGCCTAAAATTGAAAATTTCTATAGAAGCCGCACAAATTAAATTAGATGATTTATATGAGCAAGGGGCATTTATTATGGATGTTAATCAAAAAGATGCTTTGGTTGAATATCATTTGAGGGATAAAAATCTATTGGCATAATTCAACTGAAAAGAAATGAAAGTAGCATTGGTTATATTAGGTTTTGTGTTGTATTTTTTGTTTATCTGGGCAATTGTCTATTGGTCAAAAAATAGATTAAAAGGACAACATGCAGAAAGTCAGCACAAACTCTCAGATGCCGATTTGTTTAAGATGATGACGCAAGCGAATCATTTTCTAACCGTGGAGCAGTTGGTTGCGTCTTCTTCTTTGACAGAAAAGGAGGCGAAACATCGTTTGATGCATCTTGGGTTGCAAAGGGTGTTAAGTAGTTATTATGACTCGATGGGTACAGGAAAAGCAATTTACCAGTTAAAAGAAGAGGTTCCTTTGATTGCTTCTGTTCGAACAAATGTAAACAGCTTATCTGAAAAAGAAATTATAGAAATGATTCTGTTACACGTAGACGATTATCAAGTGACGGTAGCAGAATTGGTTGTGATTTTTGGAATTGATATTTACGAAGCTAAAGATTTGATTCAACGCTTGAAAAAAAATGGCAACCTTAGTGTTTTGAGAAAAGGTTTGAAATACATTTATGTGATCAATCAATCTATACACCTCAAAGAACCAAAACTTAGAACAAATCCAAGGAAAAACCAACTTCAAAAAATAAAAATTCCTACTGAAGAACGAATCAAAATTCCAGATGCCGATGTTATTCAGTTGGCAATTGACCACGATGGGAAACTAACGCCCACTTTATTGTGTTTAAAAAAGAAAATCTCTATTGATGAAGCCAAACAAACCTTGGAGGCCTTGTACGAACAAGGTGCTTTTGTAATGGATGTAGATGAGAAAAATTATGTCATGGAGTATCATTTGAGAGATCGATCTCTGTTGTAATGTTTAACCCAAAATAAAAAATGAAAGGACTTGTACTAATTGCTTTACTGGGGATTATAATCTTCTTGATTGGATTTATTTATTATGCAACGAAAGCACATTATCAAAAAATATACGAACAAACGAAGCACAAAGCAAGTGATGCTGATATTTTCAAAATAATGGCGAGGTCCAATCATTTTATTACAGAAAAACAATTAGCTGCGGCAACAGAGTTGACTCAAAAAGAAGCTGCCAATCGCTTGGCACATCTTACGATGGCGGGTGCATTGAGACGTTATTATGATGCCAATGGTAGTATGAAAGGAGTATATCAACTCATCGAAGGAATTCCTTTGTTTGATTCGCTTCCTGCGGAATTGGATGGCTTGACAGAAGACGAAATTATCTCTGTTATTTTATTACACGTAGATGATTATCAAGTGACAATTGCAGAGTTGGTTGTTATCTTTGGTATTAATATATCAGAAGCTAAAGTGGTGTTAGAACGCTTGAAAAAAGCAGATAAATTAAACACTTTGTACAACCAAAGTTTTCAACAAATTTATGTAATCAATAAGTCTTTACATACTCCTCAGCCTGTTTTGAGAGATGCTCCACGCAAAAGAGAACGTACTCAATTAGTTATTCCAACACAAGAAAAAATAAAAATTCCAGATGCAGATGTTTTACAATTAGCGATTGAATATGATGGTCGGTTGACACCAACGTTGGTTTGTATCAAATTGAAAGTCTCTATGGACGATGCCAAATTAAAATTAGAACACTTGCACGAGCAAGGGGTTTTTGAAATCGCAATTGATGAACAGAACGCACTGTTAGAGTATCAGATTAGGGATCGGACTTTGTTGGGCTAAGAGGGAATGCAATGATAGTTTTTTTATCAAAATTCTGTAAACTTTGAAAATCAATGAACAAATAAGAGCGCTTTATCAACCGATACAGTCAACGATCAAGCCATCTGAAAATCAAGTAACTTATCAAGAAATTATACCTTCAATATTTTTACAAGAATTTATTTATTGCTATTGGCAATTAAAAACAACAGAAAAACTTTCTGATCCGTTTAATTACAAGGTAGTGGCAGACGGATGTATTGATATTTTTTTTGAGCTTCATAATCCTACAGCTAATTTTGTAATGGGGTTTTGTAAGAAATACACCGAATTTCCACTTGCAGATGAATTCAATTATGTAGGAGTACGATTTCTACCCACCATGTTTTCTCAAATATTCAACATAGATGTTTCTAAATTGAGTAACCGATTTGAGCATCTAGAAAATGTTGTTCCCAAAACATCAGAATTTATTGCAGAACACTTTCACAGCAGATTAACAAAAAAAGAAATTAAATTAAAGTTAGACGATTACTTTAGTAGAATCATTTCTGAAGTTAATTTTAACATAGATCCAAGACTTTATGGAGCTATAGAAATAATCCTATCAAATTATGGTGTTTTAAATATAGAAAAAGATTTAAACATCGGAATTAGCTCTCGGCAGTTACAACGTTTGTTTAAGTATTACATTGGAGATACAGCAAAAACCTTTAGTAAAGTAGTTCAGTTTCAACATATTTTAGGGGCAAAACCATCTAATCAAAGCTTAAAACAAAATAAACTCTTTTATGATATTGGTTATTATGACCAATCACATTTTATAAAAGACTTTAAGAATTTTTATGGTGTTACTCCTACGAAAGCGTTTAAGAGATGATTATGTCCGATTTTTACTATTTAGGAGATTCATAAGGTGGTAATTTTGTACTTATTGAAGTATTTAATAAGATATAACCTTTAAGTAAAGTATTATGAAGCAAATTACCACGTTGATGTTCGTTATTTTATTAATAACGCAAGTATGCTCACAAAACGATACGAACAACCAAAATGCAAGAACTATGAAACTGAATGCAGGAGTTATCACCGAAAAGTTAACTGAAACAAAAGAATTTTATATCAAGGTACTTGGGTTTGGTGTAACGTTCGAAAATGAATTTTATATATTAATGCATACTCCAAATCATCAAGCAGAAATAGGGTTTTTATTACCTAATCATCCTACCCAAAAACCTATTTTTCAAAAAGCTTTTTCTGGTAATGGTATGTATCTAACGATTGAAGTTGCAAACGTAGACCAACTCTATGACGAAATCAAAAAGAAAGGCATTAAGATAGAAGTTGAAATACGCAACGAGTCTTGGGGAGATAGACATTTTGCTATTGTTGACCCAAATGGAATCGGAATTGATTTAGTAACATATACCGCACCGAAAGACAAGTAAATATATAATCCACTTGCAGTAAATTGTATTTAAAGCTTGTTGCCTTTCGGTTTTGAAATAGAACAACAAGCTTTAAATACTATTCCTAATCAATTGATAATAAAATTGAATCATCTGTTGATAATTTTTAACACTAATTTTAGCGTCTACTTCCTTTTGATGTTGTGCCCAAGTTTTGGAGGTATAAACGACAGGATGGAAGTAATAAATATCAGCATCAATATTTGCTTGCCAGTTAATTTTAGAAGGTGAATGGACTAGCACAGGAGCTGTAATTATATTTGGAAAAATCTCCTTGCAAGTATTACTAATAAACCGATAAGTGCGATTATCAACAGGAGCTAATCTTTGGTTGGTGTATTGAACTTTAGGTTGTTTTAACAATCTAATTTGAGGATGTTGCAAGTGATTTTTGAGCCACTGTTCTAAATTTTCTTGGATTTGAGGAGCTACAAAAAGTAATTCTGAAATTCGAGTATTAGAACTATCGGTAGTTGTTTTTTGGGTATAAATATTGTATCCAAAAAAAGTCTTAGACAAGGTGTTTTTTTGTAACCATTTTTGTTGGACATTACTAAGTAACCATTGGTTAGAAAAAACCAAGCGTTGACTAAAATTCATTTCGGGGCTTAGATGATTGATGAAGTGTTGCACGGAATGTTCGGCTATGTTCACAAAAGGCAAAACGGTTCGAAGTTGTTGTACCTGTTGTTCTAGGACTTTGTTGGAAATATCTTTAGATTCTAACGTAACTTTAGATACAGAAGGAGAGCCAATGCCAATTAATGCAGTAGGCTGAGTAATCTCCCACAACATATTTTGACTAATTAAGCCGCCAGTCTTTAGCACAAAGTCAGGTTGAATTTTTGCTTGTTTTAAAGCATTGATAATTGCCTGTTCTCCTTTTTCAGAATCATGGGGGAAAGCAAAATAAATCGTTCGGTTTGGTAGTGTATTTTGATTAACTAAGTCATTAAAAACTTCTAACATAGCCATCAAAGCTGTTTTTCCACCTTCTGTTCCTTGTCCATAAATAAACCCTTTTTCAACTTTGCCCATAAAAGGATTAAAACTCCACTCTGGAATCGTCTCCAAGCTGGGCTCTTCCACATACTGTTCTGCGACCAAAACAATTGGGGCTAATTCAGGTGTTCGCCCCACCCATTTGGCAACCAAACTTAACCCTTCAAAACGTTGCCATTCTACATTCGGATTGTTAAATAGGGTTGGATAATATTGTTCTAAAGTAGCATGAAAACGATTAAAATGATTCAAAGAACTACTGTCACTAAGCGTAGGAATACGTAAGATATTGGCGAGTCGCTTGTTCGCTTTTGGGTAATTAGGAAGCCCTTTTGCCGTTTGAATTTGATCTTGTTTGGAAGTATTGGTAAAAGTATTGAATAGAAGCACTAAGCTTACAATACTCAATATAAAAATTAAGAAAACTAGTAAGAGTTTACGCATTGGTATAGTCTGTATTTGGTGTTTCTGTTTCGTTTGAGCAGTAAGGTACGGAGTCTGAAGGCATAAAAAAAACCTTTTGGCAATTGGTCAGCCAAAAGGTTTTTCTTTTTTTGTGAAAAAGTCTTGATTTAAAGTAGTCAAACAGTCTATTCTATTCTATTCTATTCTACCAAGTAGGACAATGTGATTGATGCATTGTATATAAAATGCCAATTGTAAACATCGTATAACCATCGTTGGTTTTAGAGTCTCCTCGTTGGCGTCCAGGACGACCTAAGTTTTGTCCTAATTCTCCAGAACGATCTGCCAAACCAATGGCAGCACTAGCCAAAGAGCCTCTATGTGAAGCAATTAAACGAGGATCTGCATATTCTCCAGCGATATCATCTAGATAGTCAAAGAATAAAATTCTAGTAGCACCTTCAATGACAATTCCCCATTCTGAATTGATGTCTATTTTTATACCTCCACCTATAATTAGAGCAGGCTGAATCAAGGAATATTCTTGACCAGGAGCTTGCCCTTCTGTTCCTAAAGGCTGTAATTCGTATAAACTACCTTTGTAATTTGCTTTGGGATTATGATGAAAAACACCAAAACCTGCTACCAAGTAAGGCGTAAATTGATTGCTATTTCTTCCTTTTTGAGAATGATGATGGAAGGGTAAAAAGTTGAACTCTAAACCCACGGAGCCTTCAAAAATAGTCGATTGAAAATTTAAATTTCGAGCTTTGTTGTATTCGTTTATAGAATTTTCGTCTGAAGCACTAATGGTTCCAAAGCTTGCCCCAATACGTAACGAGACTCTAGGATCCACATTACGACGAACAAAAAAACTGCCAGCAGCACCAGGTGCTTGCATCGAAAAATCGGGGGCTAAGTCTCCATGATAAACGGTGACACCACCCATTCCACTCACTTCCCAATATTGAGCTTTAGTTGTGTTTGTTGTTGCCAAAAAAGCAAGACAACTTAGTAATAATATATTTCTCACTGATGATTATTTTAAGCAATTAGAGTTCTAACAAAGATTTGATTTAACAAAAATCTGTCCTAAATTATTAGGTTGCCAACGAATGAGCGTCCTATTTTGACTAAATACCGTACTTATAATAAATTAAAATTGTGTAGAAGATTATTACTATAATAGAAGTGTTTAGGAATGAAGAAGAGGGTTCGCATATTTAAAAACGAGGTGAAATTCATTTTTGTTGTGAATTGAGTAGCTATTTTCTTTCTTTTATGAAATTTAGGATGATAATTGAGATACAAAATTAGGAATATATACCTAAAAGAACAAAAAAAAGATCTTATTTGAGCTGATCTTTAACATACTAATAATTTCGAGAATCAATCCCCCACTTTAATTTCTCTCGAATCATGTACAAAAAGTTGCGGTCTGTGAACCGAACTAGATTTACTTGGAAATCAGCTTTGCGTACCGCCAATTGAAAATGAGTGTCAATCGTTTCGTAACGAGAATCTAGGGTACATAAAAAGTTTTTAGCACGACCTTCAACCTCGAAAGAAATAACGGCATTGTCAGACAATACAATTGGACGAACGTTAAGATTATGTGGAGCAACAGGGGTAATAATAAAGTTTCCAGACTTTGGAAAAATAATGGGACCACCACAACTCAAAGAGTAGCCCGTAGAGCCTGTTGGTGTAGCGACAATAATACCATCTGCCCAGTAGGAATTTAAAAATTGTCCATCGATATAAGAGTGAATCTTTACCATGGAAGAGGTATCCCTTTTTAATAGGGTAAAATCATTCAAGGCATAACTATAATCTTCAAAGATTGGAATCGATGATTTTATTCCTATCATAGTTCTATCTTCAATCCTATAGTTTTTAGATACCCAGGCATCCAATGCTACTTCTATTTTATTTTTTTCAGTCCCTGCGAGAA
>ENA-ORXM01004098-ORXM01004098.1-marine-metagenome-genome-assembly--contig:-NODE-4098-length-13348-cov-8.798357_pt1 | contig 13348 bp, 12 predicted proteins | sample MGYA00237867_ERZ511480 | MGnify/ENA primary metagenome ERZ511480 (study PRJEB26309, sample SAMN06266103) | marine metagenome | isolation source: Algal blade | place: United Kingdom:Sidmouth, United... | reverse complement strand
ACGCCAGCACCTTTGGTATCAGCGGGCTTTGGCCGCGCGAAACATTGATGCCATCGTTTTGGAAGGCTCTGTTCAAGCGCGTATTGAGCAGGTTATCGTAGCGCTAAACGCTATTTAATGTCGGTCTGTGGTGTCCGCTATATTTCGTGACTCACCTTGAATGTCACTGTGAGACACCTTTCGAGGTAACTCGATTAAGCTACCTTTTTGTGATACCGAATCAGTCTTGCAAATTTGTCCTGCATGGAACGCTGCTTCGGCGGAGCCGCTTATGTTGGGGTTGGGAACACAAGAGTCTGTTGAGGCATTTGCGCAAAGATGCGAGGCGGCAATTTCTATTGCCGAATTAAATGCCGTCATTGAAACGACGTTACTCTCTACCCAAATTCGTAGCTTTGCGTATCTTCATAGTGGCTCCGCAAGCAACAAGGCTGTGGAACTGCGTCATGTACGCATGTATTTCGGGACAAGCTGTTCAGACCTTGAGCGCTATTTAAGCCAAGACTTTTTCAATGCAAAATCTGTGTGGAGGCAAACTGCCGATGTCGTCGTGCCGGTTAAAGGCGAAGGTCATATAAGCGCATATTTCGTTATACGGTTTTACGACCCGGACATGCACCTAACGCTCGAGGATAGAAGAACTTTACAAAATGTCTTTCGGCGCATTCATAGTGCCTATTTTGAGCTATCCCAAACCGAGCAGAATTCTGATGCAACACTGACGCTCCGCGAAATTGAGGTTTTAAGATGGACGGCCTTGGGTAAGAGTAATGCGGTCATCGCAAGGATATTGACGCTGACCCCTCAAGTCATAGACAGTTCAATGACGGTGATTTATAGAAAGCTAAATGTAAGTGATCGCGCGAGAGCTGGATTGCGCGCCATAGAACTGGGCCTGATTTAAAGGGGCCGTTTTTTTAAAGAGGCCTGGCGCGTCCGGGCCATTCCACCACTTGTATCCCGCGCTGTGTGGCGAGTTGTTTCACTCTAGGTCCCGCATATCCCAAGACGTGAAGGGAGCCGCGTTGGCCCGACTGTGACAAATTTTGCAGAGAATTTTCGAGCTGGGGCGACCATGTCAGATAATCCGCATAGATAGGCAATATGACGGTCCCGTTTCGTAGGGCGATAAGCGGGTCAGCACTATTGGCTATATAGGCGGCCACTTCATCATTGGCGGCAAGAGAGGCTATATATTCATACGTTAAAACATGACTATCGGCGGCATAGCGTTGGTCAATATCTGCCGCGCCGTAAAACAGAGTTACGGCGAAGGGCTTGTCCTGCAACGTGTTTAGCGCTCTGAATAGGCGGCGGCGATTGGCTTTGGTATAGGCCGTGTTCGCGTAAAAACTATCTATCGCTTGCGGGTCTGCACCCCAGCTTTCCAAGATTTCTTTTTCGTGCTTTTTCTGGCGATGGGCATCTTCATATTGGCCGACAAATTCGGCATTATTCACATAGCCGACATTCGTGAAAGCGGGGCTAAGATATTCAATGCCCGCTTGGCCCGCGCCGAGCTTTATCGTCGTGCCCGTATAGGAATTGGCATAGGCAAGGCGGTCAATTTGTTTGCGGTAAGCTTTGTTATCGGTTTGCGGGTCTGTTCCAAATTCAGCATGGAGGCGGCGCGAGGCGTTATGCTTACCGGCCAGCGAATTTACACCCGACCAGATATCGCTACCGGCTTTCTCTATACATTTTAGTCCTGAGCATTTTGTGCCTGCCGCGCCTTTGGTAATGCGCATAGCTGTCACGCCAAGTTCGCCAACGCCGCTCAGCAGATTGCCGGCGGTATCCAAGACTTGTTCGGGGACGAATAAGACAGCCTCTTCGACATTGCTGATATCTCCGGCGCGGTTCACTAAGGTCTTGCCGATGCGATAAGGCGTTTCCACAAGATTGGTGGTGCGGTCCTTTGCCGAGTCTAAAATAGCGCCGCCCGTGGAGCGTTGACGCAGGGCTTCCGTGGCATGAATTTCATGAATGCGAATTTTGGCTTGCTCTGTCCCTGTGATGCTGACCTGCTGCTGCGAGGTCTCAATAGTATAGGTGAGCATGACTCCGTCAGAGATGGCTTGCGGAAGGACGCGGTGATATAGGCTTTGCATATATTCTGCGCCTAAAAATTGAGCCGCATTTACTTGGGTTGTATTTATTTGAGCCGTATAAGTTTGAGCCGTATTTGTTTGAGTTTGGGCAAAGGCTACCTCAGAGAAAAGCGCTAGGCTTGTCCCCAGAATTATAGTGTGCCGTAAGTTCATGAGGCGTGTATAGGCAAAGAGCGTTAAAAAAACAAATCAGAGTTTCGTGAACAGAGTCATAAATTATGACACCCAATCCAAAGGATGACTTTGTCAATTTGCTATTTGGCTTTGGCCAGACGCCCGCCTGCCGCCGCATAAGCTTGGCTGCCTTGTGTATAGACCCTATCGCTCTCAAGGATATCCGTGATGGGGTGAATATATTTTTCGCGGCTCATCTTTTTGTAAAGAGGGCCAAAGTCTTGTTGCGTGGCCTCAAATAATTCTTCGAAACTTTCAATCGCAAAATAGACCTGCTGAAAATCATCAATGCGGTAATCCGTGTGCATGACGCGCTCGAGATCAAAGTGCAGACGATTAGGGGAGGAACTATCAATGGCGAAGACGGATTCCGTGCGAGAGCTGACAATCCCTGCGCCGTAAATGCGCATGCCCTGAGGAGTCTTCATGAGGCCAAATTCGACGGTGTACCAATAAAGCCGCGCAAGGTTTTTGAGACAGTCATGCTTAAGCGCGCGCAATCCGCCTTGCCCGTAAGCTTGCATATAGTCAGCGAAAACGGGCTGAGAGAGCAGAGGCACATGGCCGAAAATATCGTGAAAGACATCCGGCTCTTCAAGGTAATCCATCTGGTCGCGTCCACGAATAAAGCGTCCAGCCGGGAAGCGCCGATTGGCCAAATGTTCGAAGAAGATTTCATCGGGCACCAGATGTGGGACCATCACAACTTCCCATCCTGTGAGCGCTTTTAATTTGGGATTAAGAACAGACAGATCCGGAATGCCGCCCATATTTAAATCAAGCGCATCAAGGCCGTTGTAAAACTCCTCAACGGCACGTCCCTTTAAGACCTCAATCTGCTGGGCGTAAAGCGTGTTCCAGATATCATGCTCATCTTCGGTGTAACGGTCCCATTTCTGCGCAATGGTAAAGTCGGCGGCGTGGGTCTGCTCGGCAATGACGGGGTCGTTAAGAGGCATAGTCCTAATATGGGGCGTCAAAGACGGAAAATCTCTAACGATTATGCATAAACTTTAACAATTATGACCCCATCATAAGGGATGGGAGCATAGCTTTGAGAAAAATTACTCTTCCGCGGGCTCTTTCTTTTTCTTCTTACCAAAGATACCCAGAATCGCATCTTCAACGGTGGGCTCTTCAACTTTTTCGGCTTCGGGGGTCACCGCAGGAGTCTCCGTTGGGGGAGCCGTCTCGGTCGGAGCCGTTTCAACGGGAGTCTTGTTGTTACCTAATAGTCCGCCAAGGATATCGCCGACAACTTCATCGGTTTTCTTAGGCGCGCCCGATTCGGATGTTCCAGTCTGCGTGCCAGTGGATGTCGTATTGCCGCCGACAATGCCGCCGAGAATACCGCCAAGAGATCCGCCAATTTCTTTCTGAATAAGGCTACCAGCTTTGGCGCGAGCGCGCTCTGCAGCGATTTTACCCAGCATATCGGTATCAAGCCCGACCTTCACAGCTCCAAATTTGCCCTTGGCTTGGATGGGAATACCGAAGGCTCCCAAGTTACTTGCGGCTTCACCTGTTAGGCGCGGGCGTAAGCTGAAATCAATCGATTGGTTACCCAGATCAATTTTTCCGCTCCCCTCAGCCGCCGCGCCTAGAGCTGCGAGATTGAAGCTATTGATAGAGGCCACGCCATTCTTGATGGTCACAAGGCCTGCAAGGTTTTGGAATTTAGTCACATATTTGGGGCCAATGCCGGCGGGTATGCTGCGGCTCGTCAAAGCCTGATCTAGACCCGTCAAAAGTTCGGGTAAGTCAACGCCGCTAATCTGCCCGTCGAGCAATTTAAAGTCTCCCCCGCCATCGAGCGATTTCATAAGGGCGGCTTGGGTCGTGCCGCGCCCTGAAATTTTGAAACTGCTACCGAGCTCGCCTTGTGCTTGGGTAAAGCCTGCGATGGAGGCCAGAAAGCTGTTGGAGTTAATATCGTTAAGGCCAATATCAAGCGCAAATTTTGCCTCTGAACCCGAGCCATCCAATGTCGTCGTCATTTTGCCAAGGCCGCCATAGAGCGCGATATTGGGCATGTCAGCAGTTAAGACGCCGCCGCGCAATTTCGCGGATATATCGGATTGCCCCATCGTGATACGGTCTGTTTTAATATTGGGCGTAGTGAATTTAAAGTCACCGTCAACGGCCCGCAGCGGCGCAGTATTGATAGGGGCTTCGCTCCAAGGCTGAATTTCGCCTGTCGGGTTTTGCGCGGAATAGGCGGTCATGTAAGGCGCGAGATCAAGTCCGTCCAAAGCCATCTCGCCAGTCACGAAGGGTGTGGCAGGTTTCATGTTCACGGCAAAGCTGCCTTGGCCTTTAATTTTATCCAGCAAGAGATTTGCATTGGTAAATTGAATATCGTCAGGCGTGCCTTTTACGGTGCCATCCACAGAGAACGGCCCGAAGATCTCACCAGCCTTGGAGCTTGGCGGCAATTCTGTTCCGCCAACAGCCGCGACATCTCTTAAAGATGGAATGTTGATGTTAAGTTTGCCGTCCAGCGAAGCGCCCTTATTCCAATTCGCCGAGCCTTCATAGCGGCCATTGATTTGGCCATCTGATAAGGCTGCTGACAAAGTGGGCAGGGTGATTGCATCGCCTTGACCGGATACATTGCCATCAATGACAATTTTGCCGATTGAGGCGGCGTAAGGAATCTCCATCGCCGTGACTTTGGCAAATTCTGACAGAGAGGCGATGGTGACGTCAAAGCTGCCATCATAGGCTGGCACATCGCCTAAGCTAGCCCCGCCCGTATAGCTTCCGCTGACAATACCGCCCGTGGTCTTAGCGTCGAGCCCTGAGAGGCGAATAGTCTCGCCTTGCATATCGATTGTGCCTGAGGCTTTTACCGACTGCACGGCTTTAGCTTGGGGAATGTCCATCTCTAGCGCCGCGATCGTCTTCGGGACCGAGGCGATATCGGCAGTGAAATTACCATTGGCGGCCATGCTGTCCGTAAAGGCTCCGGCCCCCGTAAATGTCCCGCTTAGGCCTTCGCCTTTGACATCGGCTTTAATATTGCTGGCTTTGAAGCCTTTATCTTGTCCGGCCAAATCGGCGCTAAGTTTAAGCGTATCAAGCAGTGACGCACCTTTGATATCTTGCCCGACTTTTTTGGCGAGTGCGGCAATATTTTTAGCGTCCAATTCCACGCGTCCGTCAAAGACGGGCGTTTCGGCGAGTGTTGCGCCGCCTTTAAAGCTGGCCGTGAAATCATCACCGGTGGCTGAAATATCTGCGCCTTTGGCCGTTATGACTGTGCCGTTATAGCCGTAATTGCCAGAGAGCTTGGCGCTATTGACGATATCGGCGTAAGGCACCTCTTTGGGGGAGAGGGCGGCGAGCTTGGACATGTCCGACACGTCCCCATTGATGTCCAAGTTAAAGGCAATATCTTGTCCTTCCAGAAAACGGCCCTTTGCGGAGATATCGGCAAAATCAGTTTTAAGGGTCAGCTCTACGGGCGCAGCTTTGCCGTCCAAAAACCCGCGGATTGAATCCAATGATAAATCGATCTTAGCGGGCGTACCATCATAGGTGAGCGCGCCGTCAATCTTCACGGTTTCAGACAGGCTCGGCAGTGAGAAGTCAACATTGACCTCGGTGATGTTTACGTCGGTCGCATTTGTGCGGTCGCTATAAGTGATGGTCCCGTTCTCAAGGCTGAACGCGCCAATGTTGGGGTCGATATTGCTGTAACGCCCATCGCGCTTAAAGGGTCCGTCATCAACAGGCGTCGCTACAGGTTCCGCATCGTCTGGTTTAAACGTCCAATTCGTTTGACCGTCTGCTAGCTTTTCAAGATTGATCGCAGGATTCTTAAGATTAAAGGAGGCGATTTCGACGCGCTTAGAAAAGAGGGGGAAGAGTTTAATGCGCGCGCTGAGCCCGTCCATCTGCGCAAAGGTCTCAGCTTTAAAGCCATCGGGATTATCAATAACAACGCGGCCCGCATTGGCCTTTATCACTGGAAAGACGCTTAGTTTTACGTCGCCTTCGACGCGGACATCGCGGGCTAGCTCACGAGTCAATTGCGTCTCAATCTTCTCTTTATAGACCGAGGAGGGGATGAGCGATGGAAGCGCGATGAGGCCGATGATGACCAGAACAAGCAAGACGGCAAAGCCGATAAATAACTTTTTCATAAAAATTCTCCTTCGGAATAAACGCATCGTTATCCGAAATGTTCCGTTAGACGTTCCATTTAAGGGCTCAGATGAACCCTAACTGAAAAAAAAGCAATGATACGCCATATTAGGCCATATTTCAGTAAAAATGACAGTGTTGCCCTGTATTTTTGCGCAGATTGCGCTATAGTTAATCACAAGGTCATGTAGATGGCCAAATAATGGAGACCTCTTATGTGCATGAGTCATTGCGGAACTAACGAAACACACAAAGATAAGGATATGATCGCACGTCGTAATCTTGTGCAAGCTTTGGGGGCCGGCGCCATCATTACAGCTGCGCCAGGACTAACCTCATGTGCGACCAATGCTGAAACAGGCCGCAAGCAATTTTTGGGTCTTGCGCCGGGTAATGCCCAGCTTAACCAAATGGCCGGAGCGTCTTGGGCTGAATTGAAGAAAAAAACACCAACATCGACAGATCCGCGCTATACGCGCCGTTTGCGTAATATTGGTAACCGCATTTCCAGGGGAGCCAATCGCGGCAATCAAAAATGGGATTACGCCGTTTTTGACAGTGAAGATAAAAACGCATTTGTTCTGCCAGGCAACCGCGTTGGCTTTTACAAAGGCATGATGGATTTTGCTGATAATGATCATCAGATTGCGGGTATCATGGGCCACGAGGTTGGCCACGTCTCAGGGCAACATGCGCGTGAGCGTTATTCTCTACAAATGGCCTCTCAAGCCGCCGTTATTGGCGGGGCGGTTTTAGGCGGCTCGCAAATCAGCAAGGGCTGTAAAAAATACGAAGGCACGCAGCGTCAGCAATGCCTGCGGAGCGCCAACCAGAAGACACAATATCTCGTTCAGGCTATAGGTCTTGGAACGATGATTGGTCTTGTCCTGCCTTACTCACGCAAACATGAAGCTGAATCTGATAAGCTCGGCGTGAATTATATGCATAAAGCTGGTTACGAAGCTCAACAATCTGTGAAACTCTGGGAAAAGATGGCCGAGAATAGCCCGAGCCGTCAGCCGACATTCCTCTCGACCCATCCGGATCCGGCTTGGCGTGCGCGTGAGCTTGACGCTTACATCCGCCGCCAAGAAGCGATGGGCTCACAAGGCTTTAAGAATATCCAAACTTAATCTTATTGCTGTCATATTTGGCTTGATGATGGGCAGGGCTTCGTATAGAGGTTCCGCCCATTGCTGTATGCAGTTAGTGCCGCTTTAGCTCAGCTGGTTAGAGCGCTGGTTTGTGGAACCAGAGGTCCTCAGTTCAAACCTGAGAAGCGGTACCATTTTTCTTTTTCTTATAACAGACAGATCCAGCCGCTGATCAATCGCAAGTCTTTATAGCCGATGCCGCCTAAATTTCGTGCGTGTTACATATATAAAGGCCAATTTCATATCGTTGCTGTGCGAGAGCTATAGCGGCGCAACTATCGACTTTATCAGTAATCTAGCTTAATTATATGGATGGTAAGTCGACTAAAATATATGTGGAATTGAGGAGATTTAAATGTCAGGCAAGACAACTTATGAGCAGAAACAGATAGAAGCTTACCGTATCGCTGAGGCGGATGGGTTTCGTCAACATCCCGATGTTTATTGGCATCAAGCCGAAACGGCGCCAAGTTCATCAAGAGCTAAGCCTAAATCCAAGAGACAGGCCAAAGCAAAGCCAAAAGCTTCTAAGGCAAGAACGAAGCCTGCGAAAAAAGATAAATTAACGGTGGTTGAAGGTATAGGCCCTAAAATTGCGTCTTTGCTACATGCCGACGGCATAGTCACTTTTGCGGATTTGGCTAAAGCTAAGGTCAGTAGATTAGAAAAGATACTTAAAGACGCTGGACCGCGCTTCTCATTTCACAAACCCAATAGCTGGCCTAAGCAAGCGCGATTGGCGCGGGACGGGATGATGGCCGAGCTTAAAAAGCTGCAAGATAAACTCGACGGCGGTAAATAGAGAGTCTTCGGCTCTCGCCCAAAACAACTCGGCATATATCTCGGCATATATAGAGTCCCATAAGACGTCTCTCGAAAGAGGGGCGTTTTTTATTATCCGCTTTTTTTACGATATCCGAGCAAATAATCATACACAGCCCTGATGAGGGGCTAGTTTTTCATATTTATACTTAAAATAGCGTTAAAAAACATGACTTTAGCAGGCTCTATGCTTGAAATTTCGCCTATTTGGCTGCGATTTCAAATTTAATCTTTCTCTAAGTCATTGAAATATATAGATAAAAAAGTAATTGAGATTTCAATTCTTGAAAATTCAAGGATTATTTACACTTTATCGCTAACTTCAAATCATAGGAAATGGATACAATAAGAACAAAAATAAACACAAAAAAAAATGGGTAAGACAATGAAGATTATTAAAACAGCCATCGTTGCAGGATTTCTAACGTTAATCAGTACATCTGCATTTGCAGGAAATGGAAATGAGACTACGACGACTAAATCTGAGGCGACAACTTATGTCGTGACACGCCACACTGAACTTGTAAAAGCGCCAGTCTTACTCTCTCCAAAGACAAAGAAACGCCGCATTACACGGGTTGTCGTTGAGCCAGTTAAAGCGCCTGTCGCCAGAGACGTGTCTATGACATCTGATGGTCGTTTTCTTTTCAAGTCGAGTAAGGCTGTGAACACAAAGACATTCCGTCCTACGGCAACGACAGCTAAAGCGATGCCAAATTTGTTTAGAGAATAATTGCCGCTTAAACGTTAGTAAGCCCCAGAGGATAACGTTTCGGGATAATACCAAGACCGCAAATTGAGGTCCCACGACTGATACTACCGGCCTCGACATCACCCTTTATAATTTAACTGAATTCTTCCCGATATGTCTCACCTTACGGGAAGGCCCAACTATTCCATGAATAGTTAAACCCTGAGCATACAAGTCAGGTCTTTTTAAGAGGCCGCCATACGATACTCCCATAATTCATATGTGCGGCCTCATTTTTTTTCTCATTCCAAATTTAAAAGTCTTGCCTGTTTATTTTGGCAAACGCGCTCCTTACTAACACCCTGTTTACCATAATGGGCGTAATGTAACGCCTATGGAAAAACTCGCCCTTAAACATTTAAAGTCCGAAGACGTCAGAAAAGCTGTGCGTCATGCGGACGAGACTGTGCGAGCCAATGCGGCTCAGCGCATCTGCCGTGATATTCGCGCGAAAAATCTCAGCGAGGCGGAACGTGTTTTCGCGCATAAACTCTTAGATCATATCTCAAAAGACAGCGCGGATATGGTAAGGCGGGCCTTAGCGGTGACGCTTAAGAACTCGCCGAAACTCCCAAGAGAGATTGCTATCAAATTATCTGCGGATATTGAAAGCATCGCAGTGCCGATACTGACCTATTCTCCAGTTTTCACAGATGATGATTTGGTCGAAGTTTTAAAATCCAGAGCGGCGGCCAAAGCGGTGGCTGTGGCCAAGCGTGTTTCTGTGAGTGATCATGTGGCCCGCGCGATTATCCGTTTTGGAGATAGCTATGCTGTGGCCGAAGTTGCAGCCAATGACGGGGCGTTGATTTCAGAAGAAACGGCCTCAAATATTCTGGATATTTATAAGAATGATGACCTGATTGCCGAGAGCATGATATCTCGGCGCGACTTGCCGCCTAAGATCGTCGAGAAAATGATTACACTGGTTAGCGAGGAGATGGTGACCAAGCTCACCAAACGTCATTCCGTTCCGGTGGATATGGCGATAGATTTAGCCCTGCGCAGCCGTGAACGCGCTATTGTGGATTTCGTCGACCAGTCATGGGTCACAAAAGACTTAAAAGGGTTAGTAGCGCATATTTACTTGAATGGCCGTTTGACAACGTCATTACTTGTGCGGGCAATATGTTCGGGCCAGATGCGCTTTACAGAACATGGACTTGCCATCCTGTCAGGCGTCAGCCTTCAAAAGGCAGTCTTGATGATACATGATGGCGGGCCTTTTGGCTTAAAAGCGCTCTGCACACGGGCGGGGCTGAATGAGCAAATGTCACAAATTATCCACGCGGCTGTTGTGATTTACCGCGATTTAGAAATGTCAGCTTTGGATTACGACCGAGAGAAATTTCAAGAGTTGATGATTGAGCGTGTCTTGACGCTACCTTTTGATTTGCCCGAAGTAGATCAGCTTTGGTTCCTTGAAAAACTGGACGGGCTTTCTGAGGTTACGTAGAGAACTGCTCTCTTAATATTTTCTCGCCCAGGCCGTGCTCTTTATCGAATAAGAGTGTCAGAGACGTGTCGTGATCTTGCGAGACTTTGACATGTGTAATGTTGCGGATTTCCATATTATCAGCGGACGCCGCAACGGGACGTTTATCAGGATCAGAGATTTCAAATTCAACCTCGGCATCCGCGTTTAACAGCGCCCCGCGCCAGCGCCTGGGACGAAATGCGCTTATCGGCGTTAGGGCCAGGATATGCGCGCCAAGCGGAACCACGGGGCCATGAGCAGACAGGTTATAGGCCGTAGAGCCCGCAGGTGTGGCCAGTAAAACCCCATCTGCAATCAGGCGGTCGAGCCGCGCTTTACCGTCTACGCTAATCTTGATATGCGCGGCTTGTTGTGTCTGGCGATAAAGAGAGACTTCGTTAAAAGCGAGCTCCTCATAAGTGCCGCCCGCGCCTTTGGCTGTCATTTTTAAAGGCTTAACAATGGCTGCCTCAGCCGCGGCCAGCCGCGCGGGGAGGTCATCCTCGCTATACTCATTCATAAGAAACCCAATCGTGCCTTTATTCATGCCATAAACAGGCAGGCCGCGGCGGATTAGCGTCATATTGCGGCGCAGCGTTTGCAGCATAAAACCGTCACCGCCCAAGGCGATAATGGCGTCAGCCTCTGCTGCATCATGATGGCCATATTTCGCAATCAGAGCTTTGCGCGCCGATTTCGCCTCGGCGCGGTCATTGCTGTAAATCGCCAATTTCTTAAATGATTTAGCGGGATTAGCCACAGTCTCTCCAATATCTTTGCGCCGCTATAGCATTTGACCTTAGGGCGGCGCAAAGCCTAAAAGACATGCGGGAGATATAAGGGGCTAAGCGTTGAAGTTTAATATTGCTAAGACTATTTTGATGTGTGCAGCCATGGCGTGGCCGTCTCTTTGCTATGCCGGGGCGTGGAACCTTCCGCCTGGTGAGGGGCAGGTCATTTCGACCTTTAACTACAGCCAAGCGGATAAGGCCTATTCGGACATTGAAGGGCTGGACAGCGCGGTAGAATTTACCAAATCCGAGTTACGGGTATTTTACGAACATGGCCTGACCAAACATGTGACCGTAGTCGCCAACGCCGCGCACCAAACGATTGGCTTTCAAGGACCGCAAAGCGCGATCAATTTTAGCGATTTCGATAAAACGGAATTGGGCTTGCGCTATGAGCTTAAACGGCGTGAGGGTTTGGCTGTCTCAGTACAAGGTAGCTATATTCTGGGCGGCGGACCGCCTGAATCTATTTTAGATATAGGTAGCCGTAAAGACAGTTTTGAGCTGCGCGGGCTGTGGGGGCAAAGTAAAGAATATGAGACCTATGTCATTTTCTTCGACGCCCAAGCCGCCATACGCGCGCGCAATACAGACCGCATTGAGGACTGGCGCACGGACCTGACTTTGGGATGGAAAGATAAGAAAAAACTGATGGCATTAGTGCAGGGATATTATACCCAGCGCGCCTCCTTTGGCCGTGAAGACAGTTTTTTTGTGCCCGTGCAGAAGCGCGCCAAGGTGCAGGCCTCGATTGTCTATGAGTTTAAAAAAAACCGCCTCGTTCAATTTGGCTATCTTCAAACGCTGGGCGGGCGTAATATCGTCAAAGAACGCACGGTAACCCTCGGAACGTGGGTCCGCTATTAGGGCGCGTCAGAAGCAGGAGACGTCTTGGCCTTCATATAAAGCAAGACCGCTTGTCGATCCTCTTCTTTTTTAAGGCCCGCAAAGCTCATGCGGTTGCCCTTCATAAATTCGGACGGTTTTTTAAGATAAGCATCCAGCGTGGCATCATCCCAGACAATCTCAGACGCGGCCATGACTTTGGAATATTTAAACCCGTCTTTCGCGCCGGCTTTCGCGCCGTAAACGTCCCATAAATTTGGCCCGACTTTGTGTTTGCCGCCCTCATCAAGTGTGTGGCAGGCCTTGCAGCGTTTATAGAGTTTTGCCCCTCGCTCCATTGGGGTCAGCGAAGAGGCTGTTTTGACAATAGGGGCCTGTTCAGCGCGGATGGTCGAATCTGACGGTGCTGTAGAGTCGCTGCTCGCGCCACACCCGACAAGTAAAATAGCAGGTAAAATCATATATTTAAATGTCATCACGCGGGTCTTTCTCTGTGTTTCACGTCCTATTTAACACTTGATTAAGGTTTTAGATAGCGGCAAACTAACCTCAAGAAGTCTACAAGAGGTGGATTTCAAACATTATAGACCGGCAATAAACCGGGAAATGGGGAAATTATGGATATTGTAAGCTTAGGTCTCGGCCTGTTGAGCGGTGGCGGCGGTGGTCTTTTGGCCGGTAAAGTCATGAATTCGAACATGGGAACAATGGGACGTGTCATTACAGGTATCGTCGGCGGTACAGGTCTTGCGGCTATAGCCCCGATGATTCCAGGACTTGGTGGTATCTTTGCCTCACCAGCTGATGGTGCGGGCTTAAATATTGGCTCACTTCTCGGCGGCGTTGTCTCCGGCGGTGTAGGTGGATCCATCCTGACCTTTATCTTAGGTAAAGTGATGGGCGGCAAAGCTTAGCTTTCACGCTAGATATGATTTGAAAGCCCGCTTTCGAGCGGGTTTTTTTATGCGGCGATGTCATTTGACTCAATACAGTGACGCGTCAAATTGTGCCTTTATCTTTGGTCTGTTCATATGCAATTAACGGCATAGCTAAAAGGACTCTCATGACATTCA
>ENA-ORXM01004097-ORXM01004097.1-marine-metagenome-genome-assembly--contig:-NODE-4097-length-13351-cov-3.506403_pt1 | contig 13351 bp, 17 predicted proteins | sample MGYA00237867_ERZ511480 | MGnify/ENA primary metagenome ERZ511480 (study PRJEB26309, sample SAMN06266103) | marine metagenome | isolation source: Algal blade | place: United Kingdom:Sidmouth, United... | reverse complement strand
CCAAGGTTCTGCTGGTGGACCAGTTGCTAGAACTGGAAATGCATCTATTGTATTACCTGTTACTTTTCCAGGTACTATAGAAGATTTACCAAGATACGTTGTTGGTCATCATAACTCAGGATGTTTTTTACATTATGATGGAGATGTTAGTTGTTTTGCTGAAAACACTGGAACCCAGGTTCCTGTAGAGAGAGTAAATAAAGATGCTAAGCATTTATATGCAGGCTTTGAATACGCTTGTTATATAAATAATAACGATGATTTATACTGTGATACCCATGGTGGAGGAACTGGAGATGTTCCATTAGCAAGTCCTACTCTTGTTGATACAGCAGTAGAAGAGATGTCATTAATTACTGGCCAAAAAGCAGTTCCAACACTCGCTAAAAAAGCAATCTCTAACTTTAAGTTGAGAGAAGGAATGCCAGTTGGTGTGAAAGTAACATTGCGAAAAGAGAGAATGTACGAATTCTTCGATAGACTCCTTTCAGTTGCCTTACCACGTGTACGTGACTTTAGAGGTGTGAATGATCGGAGTTTTGATGGCCGTGGAAATTATACGCTTGGTATTACTGAGCAAATCATTTTCCCTGAGATCGATTTAGATAAAATTGATAAGATTAATGGTATGGATATCACAATTGTGACATCTGCACAAACTGATGAAGAAGCATATGAATTGCTTAAATTATTTGGAATGCCTTTTAAAAATGCGAAGAAGTAATGTCTAAGAAATCAATTATAGCAAGACAGAAAAAACGTGAGCGTATGGTAAAACAATACGCAGAAAGACGTGAGCAACTGAAAGAAGAAGGAAATTGGGAAGAACTAGATTTGTTGCCAAAGAACTCGTCTCCGGTTCGTTTAAAGAACCGTTGTGCCTTAACCGGTCGCCCGCGTGGGTACATGAGAGTGTTTGGAATTTCTCGTATTAAGTTTCGTGAAATGGCAAACCAGGGGCTAATCCCAGGTGTGAGAAAAGCAAGCTGGTAAAAAAAAGTAAAAGATGATGGTAACAGATCCAATAGCAGATTATTTAACAAGAATTCGCAACGCTCAAAAGGCGAGTCATAGAATTGTAGAAATTCCCGCTTCTAATATGAAAAAGAAGCTCACTGAAATTCTATACGATAACGGGTACATTTTAAAGTACAAGTTTGAGGAGACGCCTAATAATCAGGGTGTAATCAAGATTGCACTTAAATATGATCGCAACACGAAAGTGCCTGCAATCAGAGATATGAAGCGTGCCAGTAGACCAGGATTACGTAAATACACAGATGTAGGTGAAATGCCGCGTGTATTGAACGGACTTGGTATTGCAATTCTTTCAACTTCGAAAGGAGTAATTACAAATAAGCAAGCAAAAGAGCTTAACGTAGGTGGCGAAGTGCTTTGCTATATTTCATAAAATTAGAAAAGAGAGTAAAAATGTCAAGAATCGGAAACGCACCCATAGAAATACCCGCTGGAGTTGAGGTGAAAATTGGGGAAAATAACGTGGTAAAAGTAAAAGGACCAAAAGGTGAACTTCTGCAGAAAGTAGATGAAGACTTGACTGTAAAAGTGGAAGATAATGAAGTAGTTGTTGCTCGCCCCACCGAACAAAAACGCCATAAATCTGCACACGGTTTGTACCGTTCACTTATCGCCAATATGGTAGAAGGTGTACACCAAGGGTATAAAAGAGAACTTGAACTTCACGGTGTAGGTTATAGGGCTTCTAGCACTGGCAGCCAACTTGAATTGTCTGTAGGATACTCGCACCCAATCTTGTTCTTATTGCCACCTGAAGTAAAGGTGACAACAGAAAGTTTGAAGGGTCAACCACCTACGATTATACTTGAAAGCCATGACAAACAATTGATTGGTCAAGTAGCGGCAAAAATTAAATCGATTAGAAAACCTGAGCCATTTAAAGGAAAAGGTATTCGATTTAAGGGAGAATATATTAGAAGAAAAGCTGGTAAAGCAGCTGCAAAATAAGTTGAATTATGATTTCAAGAACAGCGCGTAGAAAGAAATTAAAAAGTAGAGTTAGAGGCAAAATCAGCGGTACGCCAGAGCGTCCAAGATTATCTGTGTTTCGAAGTAACAAGAGTATTTATGCTCAAATTATTGATGATATTAACGCACACACCCTAGCTTCTGCATCATCTGCAGAGTTGAAGTCTTCAGATGCATCAAAAACAGATGCTGCCAAAGAAGTTGGAAAGAATCTTGCAGAGAAAGCAAAAGAAGCCGGAATCTCATCAGTTGTTTTTGATAGAGGCGGTTATTTATATCACGGAAGAGTAAAAGCATTAGCTGAAGGTGCCAGAGAAGGCGGCCTTCAATTTTAAATATTGAACCATGGCAAGAAAAGATCAAAGAATTAAGCCGGCTGAGTTAGACCTTAAAGAAAAGGTTGTGAACATTAACCGTGTTGCGAAAGTGACAAAGGGTGGTCGTTCATTCGGTTTCGCTGCAATTGTAGTTGTTGGTAATGAAGACGGTATCGTAGGTTACGGCCTAGGAAAAGCAAGAGAGGTGAATGGTGCAATAACCAAAGGTATTGACGATGCTAAGAAGAACCTTGTAAGCGTGCCTGTTCATGAAGGAACAATTCCACACGAACAGCTCGGCAAATACGGAGCCGGTAAAGTATTAATTAAACCCGCCTCAGATGGTACCGGTGTAATCGCTGGCGGTGCAATGCGTGCCGTTATGGAATTAGCTGGTGTGCATAACGTTTTGGCAAAATCATTGGGTACATCAAACCCTCACAATGTGATCAAAGCCACTATTGATGCGTTAACAAAATTACGTGACCCACTTGCAGTTGCCAAACAACGAGGTGTAAGCGTTCAGAAAGTGTTCAACGGATAAGCGAGAAAGACATGAAGAAAATTAAAATCACACAGGTTCGCAGTACAATAAAGCGTTCCCAGAAACAAAAAGATACCATTACTTGCCTCGGCTTGGGAAAAATTAACAAGTCAGTGATTGTTGAGGTTACGCCTCAAATTCAAGGCATGGTAAACAAAGTGAGTCATTTAATAACCGTAGAAGAAGCGTAAGCCATGAAATTAAGCAACTTAAAACCAGCGGAAGGTTCTGTAAAGAATCCGAAGAAACGTATTGGTAGAGGACAAGGGTCTGGAAAAGGCGGTACTGCAACACGTGGACATAACGGTGCGCAGTCTCGTTCTGGTTATTCTAGAAAATTTGGTTTTGAAGGTGGTCAAATGCCAATTCAACGCCGTACACCTAAGCGTGGTTTCACCAATATCAACAAAAAAGAATACTTCACTATTAACTTGTCGAGATTACAAGAAATAATTGACAAGAATAAATTGAAGAGCTTTGATATTGTTGAACTAAAAGAACAAAAACTATTACCAAAAAGAAAGATGATTAAGATCTTAGGTAATGGTGATATCAAATCAAAACTAGAAGTTAAAGCACATGCATTCTCAGCTTCGGCAAAAGATGCAATTGAGGCAGCAGGTGGTACCGTAACAATAGTAGAGTAAGTCTATGAAAAAATTTATAGAAACATTACAGCATATCTGGAAGATAGATGAACTACGTAAGCGTATTTTATATACACTTGGCTTACTCCTCATCTTCAGACTGGGAACATTTGTAACCATTCCAGGGGTTGACCCAGAAGCAATGGCAGATATTATTGAAAGCCAGGGTGGCACGGGCGGCCTATTAGGTATGTTAAACAACTTTGCCGGTGGCGCATTTTATCGTGCTGGTATATTTGCACTCGGTATCATGCCATATATAACTGCATCAATCGTTATGCAGCTATTAACTCTGGTTGTGCCTAGTGTAAAGAAAATTCAACGAGATGGTGAGAGTGGACGCCGTAAAATTCAACAATACACGCGTGCACTTACCATAATAATTACAGCCGTTCAAGGTGCTGCTTATATTACTTTCTTAAAAACTACATTTAGAGGAGCACTGGTAATTGATGGTCCATTATTCATGGCATCTACAATCATCATCCTCATTTCAGGTACTTTATTTGTAATGTGGCTTGGAGAAAAAATTACAGATAGAGGCATTGGAAACGGTGTGTCATTATTAATTACTGTTGGTATTATTGCAAGCCTTCCTGGTTCCCTTATCACCGAGTTTAACGCTAAGTTGAGTGCTGGAGGTGGTGGATTATTAATTTTCTTAATTGAGATTTTAGTTCTCCTGGGTGTTGTTCTTGCAACAATTGCTCTTGTACAGGCCACTAGAAAAATACCTGTGCAATATCCCAAGCGTATGGTTGGACGAGGCGGTCGTGTTGCAGAAGTTGGTGGTGCCAGACAGTTCATTCCTCTAAAGTTGAATGCTTCTGGTGTAATGCCGATCATCTTTGCGCAAGCACTCATGTTTTTGCCTGCACAAATTACTACTGCACTTGGCCAAGGTCAAGCAAGCGGTGGATTGTTGGCTTCGCTCTCTGATTTTGGTAGCCCGTTATACAATGTGCTTACCTTCCTTTTGGTTATTGTTTTCACATATTTCTACACAGCATTGATTATTAACCCTAAAGAAATGTCTGAGAATATGAAACAACAAGGTGGCTTTATACCAGGTGTTCGACCAGGTTCGCAAACCACTTCGTTTATTGAAAATATTCTTGATCGAATTACCTTACCGGGATCAGTATTTTTAGGACTAATCGCTATTTTACCCGCTTTTGCTATGTTGGCCGGTGTGGGGCAAAATTTCGCCTTGTTCTATGGAGGAACGTCTCTGCTAATTATGGTTGCGGTTGTGTTAGATACACTTCAGCAAATAGAAAGTCATTTATTGATGCGTCATTATGATGGCCTACTCGATAAAGGTAAAATTCAAGGTAGATCTAGAGTTGGTGCCTCATTCTAAGGTATGTTTTATCGCAGAATGATTCACCAAAAAACACTAGAAGAAATTGAGCTTATGCGGCTCAGCAACCAATTGGTTGCAAAAACGCATGCAGAATTAGCCAAGGTAATGAAGCCTGGCATGAAAACGATTACCTTAGATAAACTCGCAGAAGAATTTATCGGTGATCATAAAGGAAAACCCGCTTTTAAAGGATACGGCGGCTTTCCATGTTCTTTATGTATTTCTGAAAATCACAAGGTTGTGCATGGAATTCCCGGCGATCATGTTATTCAAAATGGTGACATTTTGTCTATTGATTGCGGCGTTGAATTAAATGGATACTTTGGTGACTCTGCGTTTACATACCCAATTGGGGAAATTGATTCGGCAACGAAAAAATTGCTCGATGATACAATTATATCTCTCTACCTTGGTATTGAACAGGCTGTAATTGGTAATCGAATCGGCGATATAAGCTTCGCTATTCAACAATACACTGAGAAACAGCGAGGTTACGGCGTAGTTAGAGAGTTAGTTGGTCATGGCATTGGTAAAGACTTACACGAAAAGCCCGAAGTGCCAAATTATGGTAAACGAGGCAGAGGGCCAAAACTAAAAGCAGGTATGTGTCTTGCTATTGAGCCAATGATTAACTACGGATCGAAGAAAATCCTGGAGCTAGAGGATAAGTGGACTATAGTAACCGCAGATGGTGCAAATTCTGCGCACTATGAGCATACTATTGCTATCACTGCTTCAGGGCCAGATATTTTGAGTGATTTTGAGGTGATACATGAAGCAATAAAAACAAATGCCAATATTGCAGATTTTGATGAAAAATTGCGATATTTGCAAACCAATTTTTAGAATGGGTAAACAAGGATTGATAAAACAAGATGGAACCATCACTGAGGCACTCTCAAATGCGATGTTTAGAGTTGAACTCGAAAATGGGCATGAAATTGTGGCTCACATCTCTGGTAAAATGCGTATGAATTACATCCGTATTCTTCCTGGAGATAAAGTGGCAGTAGAAATGTCACCGTATGATCTATCTCGTGGACGTATCACGTATCGACATAAAACATAAAAAGATGAAAGTTAGAGCATCTGTGAAGAAAAGAAGTGCGGACTGTAAGATTGTTCGTAGAAAGGGTAAAATCTATGTGATAAACAAGAAGAACCCAAAGTTTAAACAAAGACAAGGTTAATATTTATATATGGCAAGGATAGCTGGTGTAGACATACCGAAAAATAAAAGAGGCGTAATCGCTCTCACTTACATTTACGGCATAGGTAACTCACAATCTCGTGACATTTTAGCGAAAGCTGATGTTGATGAGTCTAAAAGGGTAACTGAATGGACTGATGATGAAGTTTCAGAAATTCGTAGAATTGTTGCTGATGAGTACAAAACTGAAGGTCAGTTACGCTCTGAAGTGCAAATGAACGTGAAACGACTAATGGACATTGGTTGCTACCGTGGATTAAGACACCGTAGAGGCTTGCCTGTTCGTGGGCAAAAAACCCAAACCAATGCGCGTACTCGTAAGGGGAAACGTAAAACTGTAGCGAACAAGAAAAAATAACGTATGGCAAAGACTACTCCAAATAAAGGCAAATCAGCCAAGAAGAAAAGAAAAGTTGTTGTTGATCCTGTAGGCAAATGCTACATCAACGCCAGCTTTAACAATATCATTATTTCATTTACTAACAAGCAAGGTCAAGTTATATCTTGGTCTTCGGCAGGTAAAGTGGGCTTTAGAGGATCGAAGAAAAGCACACCATATGCTGCACAAGTTGCTTGCGAAGATGCTGCAAAACCTGCGCACGATGCCGGTTTACGAAAAGTAGAAGTATTTGTAAAAGGTCCTGGTTCTGGAAGAGAATCAGCAATCCGTACTATCTATACCAATGGCATAGAGGTAGCAGTGATTAAAGACATTACACCAATTCCGCACAACGGATGTCGTCCACCTAAAAGAAGAAGAGTTTAATCATGGCAAGATATAGAGGTTCAAAAACGAAGAAGGCAAGAGCACTAGGGTCGCCAATTTATGGTTTCGATAGAAACTATGAAAAAAGAAAATATCCTCCTGGACAGCATGGAAACGCGCGTAGAAGACAACGTTCTGAATACGCAACGCAACTTAAAGAGAAGCAAAAGGCCAAGTACACTTATGGTGTATTAGAGCGCCAATTCCGCAACTTATTTGAAGATGCTACACGCAGACCAGGCATTACAGGTGAAGTATTGCTCCAATCACTTGAGCAAAGACTCGATAACGTGGTTTACCGTCTTGGTTTAACAAAAACAAGAGATGGTGCAAGACAACTTGTATCGCACAAGCACGTTACTGTAAACGGCTCTTTAGTGAATATTCCTTCTTACACGGTTAAGATTGGCGACGAAATAAGTTTACGTGAAAGAACTAAACAGAACCCACAGGTTCAAGACTCTCTCGCAAACCGCACAGACTACGGTTGGTTAACTTGGGATCAATCACTATTAAAAGGTACGTTTAATGAATTGCCTTCTCGTGAAATGATTCCAGAAGACATCAACGAACAATTAATTGTAGAGCTTTACTCTAAATAAACACTTACATACATGGCATTACTTGCATTTCAACAACCAAATAAAATATTATTACAAAAGGCTGATGACTTTGAGGGTTCTTTTGAATTTAAACCCCTTGAGCCAGGCTTTGGTGTTACAATTGGCAACGCCTTAAGAAGAATACTTTTATCTTCTCTAGAAGGATATGCCATTACCTCTGTAAGAATTTCTGGTGTTGATCACGAATTTTCTACGATTAAAGGTGTGCTCGAAGATGTGACTGAGATCATTTTGAACTTAAAGCAAGTTCGTTTAAAGAAAATGATTGATGACGATAGCACTGAGCGTGAGAAGATTTCGATCATGATCAATGAGAAAGAGGAGTTTAAAGCTGGTGATATCGAAAAGTTTACAACTACTTTCGAAGTAACTAACCCTGACCTTGTGATCTGCAACATGGATCGAAAAGTTGATCTCGAAATGGAGATTACCATTGAAAAAGGTCGTGGTTATGTGCCAGCCGAAGAGAATGAAAACGAAGAGGCTGAGTTAGGAACAATTGCTACCGATGCTATTTTCACGCCAATTAAGAATGTACGTTACCACGTAGAAAATACACGTGTTGAACAAAAAACTGATTACGAAAAACTCATCATCGAGATTCGTACTGATGGTACAATTCATCCTGAAGAGGCAATCAAAGAAGCGTCGAAAATATTAATTCAACACCTCATGCTTGTTACTGATGAGAACATCAATTTCGAAGAGCACGATGGCACGCAAGTAAACCAAGTTGATGAAGGCGCATTAAAAATGCGTCAGAAACTTAAGACTCCACTTGAAGATCTTGAACTTTCTGTTCGCGCGTACAACTGTCTTAAAGCAGCAAAAATTAATACCTTGCACGAATTGGTTTCTTACGATACAAACCAACTGTTAAAGTTTAGAAACTTCGGTAAAAAATCACTTACTGAAATTCAAGCTCTCCTTACTGATATGAATTTAAGTTTCGGTATGGATTTGGGCAAGTATAATATTGAAGAAGATTAATATTTGGTCGCTCGGCTTCTAAGACCAATTTTTTAACTGCATTAACGATTCTCAAACATCCTAAAGCCGTACTGGAAAGAGAATGGTGATGCACCGTAAAATACAGATATGAGACACGGAAAGAAGTTCAATCATCTAAGTAGAAAGAGAGGCCACAGAAGAGCTCTACTTTCAAACATGGCTGCTCAACTTATAGAGCACAAAAGAATTAGAACCACCCTTGCGAAAGCCAAAGCACTGCGCGTTTACGTTGAGCCTTTGATTACTAAAGGTAAAAATGATACAACTCACTCTCGACGTTTGGTGTTTAAAAAACTCCAAGATAAAGAGGCAGTTATAGAGTTGTTTTCTACAGTAGCACAAACCATTGGCGATAGACCCGGCGGTTATACCAGAATTATTCGTACTGGTTTTAGACCTGGCGATAATGCTGAAATGGCGTTTATTGAATTGGTAGACTTCAACACTGTGTACGATAATACCAAGGAAGAAAAGAAAACCAGAAGAGGTAGAAGAAGAAAGAAAAAGTCGAACACTCCTCCTGTATCTGCTGAACAGCAGAAACTTGATGCGGCAGCAGCAGCTAGCGCAGCCACAACAAAAGCAGGTAGCGAACAAGAATAATAAAAAATCACAATTTTATAAGTAAAAGCTGACCGTTTGGTCAGCTTTTTTGTTTTGTGAACTTGTAACCCACGCCCCAAACCGAGTGAAAATGACGAGGTTGCTTGGGGTTGTCTTCAAAATACTTTCTGAAATTCAATATGAAGTTGTCGATCGTTCTCGTATTCGGAATGGCATCACCATAACCCCACACCTGCTGCAATATCTCATCTCTCGAAACCACTTCATTTTCTTTGTTAATGAGTAATTCAAGCAATTTTGCCTCCCGAAACGTGAGTTGCACTGGGTCACCGGCCGTCATCGCAATGTAGGTTGAAAAATTTATTTTGTTCGTACCAAAGTCATATGAACTTAATTGAGCTTGTAGTAGTGAATTTCGTTTAAGCAGCGACTTCACCCGTAATAAAAGCTCTTCTAGATCAAAGGGCTTAGGCAAGTAGTCATCGGCGCCCAATTTTAGACCTTGAATTTTATCTTCTGTGCTATCCTTTGCAGATACGATGATGATTTGCATATCTGTATTTGTTTTTCGAATCTCTCTACATACGTCAAAGCCGTCTTTATTAGGTAACATCACATCCAAGACCACAAGATGAAACAAGTTCTCTTTTACTTTCTTTAATGCTTCACTACCATCAAATGCTGAGGTTACCTCGTAACCCTGCGCTGTTAAATTCAACGCAATAACCTCGTTTAAACTGGGCTCATCTTCAACAAGCAAAATCTTTATACTATTCATCTACGCAGGTTAGTTTCAAAGTGAAAATGCTGCCTTGAGGATTGTTTGCGGCCACAGAAATACTACCTTTCAATTGGGTTGTCATTTCTTTTACTAAAAATAGTCCTAATCCTGTTCCCGTGGTATTTCTGGTTCGTTCATCACCAGCTCTATAGAATCGCTCAAAAATATATTTGTACTCCTTCGGGTCTATTCCTATGCCGGTGTCGATAATCGCTACTTCAATGATGTTATTTATTGGTATTGGGGAGCTAACCTTAACCAATTCATTAGCCTCACTATACTTTAAGGCATTGCCAATAAGGTTGTTTATTATGATTCGAAGCGCTGCACGATCGGCAGCTACAGACTTGTTGTGGTCTATATCTAACTCAATTCTCTCTTTTTCTGGGTGTTGAGTAACTACCTCAAGCATAAACCTTTTCAGTTGAATTGGCTCTACCGAGAATTGATAATCTGGTGCATCTAATTTAGAGGCCAATAAGACGTTATCAATTAACTGGTTAAGTCGATCAACTTCTTGCAATGAGTTGCTCACAAGCTTTTGTTCCACCTCTGGAGAAAACGATTGTTTTGCTAGCGATTGCAAGTTCAACTTGGTAGTAGCTAGTGGTGTTTTTAACTCATGTGATGTGGCGAGTAGAAAGTTCCTTTTTAATATAGCAAACCGTTGTTGCTTTCTCAACCCCCTGATGATGTATAAGGACGAACCACCTAATAAAATAAGAAACACTATGCCTTCATATAAAATCTGCCTTTTGTTGCTTTCGTGTTTATCTTTTAAGGCTGGTATTGATGTTGTCTGTTCGGTTCGTTCAGCATAACTAACTTGCAAGTCGAATTTCTGATTCTCCACTTTGGTCAATAAAACCATCCACCAAATCACAAATGCGGCCACATAAAAAATGATAACGTAAGCTATTATTTTAATAGTTTTCATCTCGGTTTTGCACTTTGGGTAGCTGAATCGTGAACGTTGTGCCCTCACCTTCAATAGATTGAAATGATATTTCGCCTTTATGCATTTCAATAATTTTTTTAGACATCATTAATCCTATGCCTGTACCTGAGGTTTTGGTTGTGAAATTGGGTGTAAATATCTTCGCACGGTCTTGGGCCGATATTCCTTTTCCATTATCAGTCACTGTAATTTCAAATTCATCACCTATTTCTGAAAGTACAACTTGAATTTGACCCGGTCTGACAGCAACAAACGCCTGTTGTGCATTTTTCAATAAATTATTGAGCACTCTGCTGATCATGGTTTTATCTGCATTCACAAGTGCTGGTTTTTGCGGTTTAATTTGATCAACATAGTCTAACTTAAACCCAGGTTGTGTATTATAAATGTTAATCACCTCACTTATTGCTTCTTTTAAATCGATTATCGCCAAGTTAGGTAATTCCATTCTCGATATAGATGAGAAGTTGTCAGCAATGTTTGCAAGGTGTTGCATTTGTTGTTCAAGCGATGTCAATGTTTTTAGAACAGCAGAATCTACCGTTGTTTCTTGTTCGGCCACACGCCTTTTGAGATGTTGAATACTCAATTTCATTGGTGTAAGAGGATTTTTAATTTCATGAGCAACCTGCTTTGCCACTTCTCTCCAAGCACTTTCTCTCTCGCTTCTTGCTAGCAAAACAGCATTTTCATCAAGTTTTTTCACCATTTCATTATACTCATGAACAAGATTGCCAATTTCATCCTCAGTTTCCCATTCTATCAAGTTTCGTTTATTTCCAATCTCAACCTCAGAAAACAACTTTCTCAGCCTCAGAAGAATATTTGTCAATGATTGGCTGATGAACAGAGAGAGAAAAGTAAGTAGAAATAGAACAATTGAGAATGAATTAAACTGCGAAGTAATAACTAAGTCTCTTTGTTGCTGCACGCTTCTGTTTAGGTTCAGTGCGGGTAGATAAAGTATACCTCGTAAATCTAAATTGTCAGACCGCAAGGCTTGGTAAAAGCCCACATAAGTCACATCATCAATTTTTTCACTTTGTTTCGTGTTTTGTATTGGGTTCTCATTCAATAAATTCCAAATGTTTGGATCAATAACTTCAGACCAAATTTGTTCTGTATACAATCGATCGTTATTAGTGAATACAAGCTTTCCAGTAGAATCAAAGAAATGTAAATCATAGGGTGCGCCCAAATGATTCTCCTGAAGAAATGCAGAAAAGCTCTGCGTGTTGATACCAACGGCACTTTCTTTATTTTGCAAATAGAAATCTGCGCTTATGTTTTCAAGCATTTCCTCGTAGTTAGTCTGTTCAACTCTACTTAATTGTCTGTCACTAACCTTCATGGTGATAAAAGTGACAATAAAACCGGCTAGGTAGAGAAAAAGTAAAACCAAATACTGTATTTGATTGGCCAACGACTTTCGGAAGAATGACATTCTCGTGATTCTGAATCTAGATAGTACAAGAACAAAAATTAGGAACCCAAAAAACAATACGCCAAAGAAGTCGGCAAACATGAATAAGAAACTGTTGTTTGTTATTGGGTCAGCAATAGAAACTAGCACCGTGGTGTCAGCATCTTTTTTATAGACTAAATTGGTTATGGCCTTTCGCCTAAAAATTTCACCTTGGCCAGTTTCTAAATTTTGGTAATCATTCAACTCAAAATCTGCAACATTTCCTTTTAAAAATGTGATTTCACCCTGTTCGTAAAATGCGTATGATAGCCGATTAGCTGTAGTAAACGCCGAGACTTTATTCCCGAAAAATGAAGTGTAGAAATCTTGATCTAAGTCTACCTTTTCATCTCTTAAGTCAAGAATGAGTAACTCGCTTTTGTCGCCTGTCTGAAAGGGAATGTAAACTTTATAATTAAATTGTCGATAATCATTGTTCGGAACAATTGTAGGCGTGTTTAGGCTATCTATATCAAGGCTTCTAAAAGAATAATCTAAGGAGTAATTAGCAAGATGATCAATGATGTATTGATTTCTAATTCTTTTTATAATTGTTTCTTTCGATAGAAACGGGGTTTGCATTAAGCTATTAATTACCGCATCATTTTGAATGTTCTCACTCAAATCATTCAGTAAAAATCTTGCCTGGCTGTCTTCATCTAAGCTTAGCCTACGTGCAGTTTGAAGAATATCATAATTGCTGTTTTCGTAATTGTAGTACCTCACGTTCTGGGCGCAATACAGCGCACATAACACCGCATAAAGAACGACTCCTGAGATTCCTTTTATTACCAGATCTTTGTTTTCTAGCAACAAATACAACAAGGCGAAAGCAAGTAATTGCCAAAACAAGAGAAGCACAGTTTCAGCCATATTAAAGGTGCTCGCTAGAAAGGAAATTAAAATGCTTACTGATAAAGCGATTAATAGAAGCCCTGTTTCTTTTCTTGTGAAGTTTCTTTTTATGTACGCAATTAACCGTAAGTCAATGACAAACTTGAACAGCATACATATAAATAGTACCGTAAATACCGCTAATGAAAAACCAGATGAAAAAGGGTGATTAGAGAAGTCTTGAGAAGAATCTAAAAT
>ENA-ORXM01004095-ORXM01004095.1-marine-metagenome-genome-assembly--contig:-NODE-4095-length-13357-cov-3.488479_pt1 | contig 13357 bp, 11 predicted proteins | sample MGYA00237867_ERZ511480 | MGnify/ENA primary metagenome ERZ511480 (study PRJEB26309, sample SAMN06266103) | marine metagenome | isolation source: Algal blade | place: United Kingdom:Sidmouth, United... | reverse complement strand
AACTGGATCTAAGCCCGCAACTTTACCTTGAATTGAAATAGATAAAGAGAGAATTATCTCTTCAACTGAAGCGCTTAAGCTAACTAAGCTCCCTAAACATTTAATTGTCATAGGGGGGGGGGTTATAGGGCTTGAAATGGGCTCTGTTTATAATAGGCTTGGATCAAAAGTTTCTATTGTAGAATATGCTGACAAAATTTTAGCGACGATGGATGAAGATGTTTCCAAAGAAATGACGAAAGCATTAAAAAAAGAAGGAATTGAGTTTTACTTAAGCAGTGCAGTTCAAAGTGTTGTTAGTAATGGGAAAAATGTTGCTCTACAAGTTAAAGACTTATCAAAAGATAGAATCTTTAGTATGGAAGGAGATTATTGCTTAGTTTCTGTTGGAAGATCTGCCTATACCAAGGGTTTAAATCTCGAAAATGTTCAAATTAGTACCGATAAAAGAGGTCGAATAGAAGTAAATGAACATCTTCAGACTAGTCACCCACATATTTATGCTATTGGTGATGTTGTTAAAGGTCCAATGCTAGCGCATAAGGCTGAAGAAGAAGGCGTCTTTGTTGCAGAATTGTTGGCCGGTCAAAAACCACATATCAATTATAATCTCATCCCAGGTGTGGTTTATACACATCCAGAAGTTGCCTCTGTTGGTATTACTGAAAAAACTGCTAGAGATAAGGAAATACTTTATAAAAAAGGCACTTTTTCTTATAAAGCTCTGGGTAGGGCAAGGGCCAGTAATGAATCTTTCGGGATGATAAAGGTTATTGCTGATAAAGAAACTGATGAAATACTTGGAGTTCATATGGTTGGTGCAAGATGTGCTGACTTGATTGCTGAAGCAGTGTTGGCGATGGAATTTAGAGCAAGTGCTGAAGACGTAGCACGTACTTGTCATGCTCATCCAACTTATGCTGAAGCATTCAAAGAAGCATGTTTGGCAGCAACTGAGAATAGAGCTATTCATTCTTAATTGATAAAAACACATAGTGTCGCATATTCCTCTAGGCTTCTTATTTGATTATGTACAACTCGAAAACCTAAAATAACTACATATGAAACAAATAGAATTAGAACAATTTTTAAACAACTTTTTAGATATAAGGAGTTTTAAAGATTATGGACCAAATGGATTACAAGTTCAGGGTAAGCCTGAAATTAAAAAAATTGCATTCAGTGTGTCGGCCAGTAGAGAAGCTATTGCTAATACTGTTAAAAATAATTGTGATAGCCTCATTACCCATCATGGAATTTTCTGGAATTATCAAAAAAATGTCATCACAAAACAGTTTTATAATAGGGTAGCTCCGCTAATAAAAAATGATATTTCTCTTTTTGGATATCATTTACCATTAGATGCTCATTTAGAGATTGGTAACGCTGCTACCATAGCTCAGCAATTAGGGCTTACAAATATTCAACCTTTTGGTGAATATAAAGGGAACTTCTTAGGAGTATCTGGAAGTTTTCAAAGTTCTATTAAAGCTGAAGACCTAGCTCATAGATTAGAACATTTGTTTGATCACACTATTATTCATGCAAGTGATGATAAGCAAAGAGCTCTACAATCTATAGGTATAATAACTGGTGGAGCAAATAACGAGTGGAAGGAAGCCTTAAATCAAGGACTTGATGCGTACCTGACCGGTGAGATTAGTGAATATAATTGGCATGACGCCATAGAAGCTGGGATCGATTACTTTGCTTGTGGTCACCACGCAACTGAGAAACTAGGTATAAAAAGCCTTATGAATTTAATTGAAAAAAAGTTTAATATCGAAGTCATATTTTTAGACTCAGAAAATCTAGCTTAATCTTGTACTTTTAGCTAGATTTTCACTGAATAAAAAGTGCCCACTTTTTCACTCATTATTTTTATAGAACAAAGATTTTCCTTACTTCCTACAATCAAAGAATAACAATAAATAAATCATTTAATTCTAACTACTTATATGAGTTTTAATCTTAGATATAATTATTGGGATATAAAGTACTGTACTATTTAAGTAAGTTTTAGTCCAGCCGATTACAGTTTAAGGACTAAAGGAGAAATTATTATGAGTACCTTAAATACAATGTTCAGATTTTTATCTATCTTATCAATTCTGATTTTAAACTTTTCATGTCAAGACACCTCTTTTCATCCAGGAACAATTGAAGCTGCAGAAGGTGCAGACAATGATGGAGATGGTAGATCTGGAGCAATAACAGGATCTCATGATATGGGGGGAGCAGAAGATGGTCATTCTGATTCTGGTGATGATACTGGTGGGTCAACTGATGGCGGAGATGATACTGCTGGAGATGATACAGCTGGTGCTGATGATGGAGGATCTGATGGTGGTCCAATTGATTTCACATCAGATAATTTTACTGTAAATCCAAGCCAGGAAAGTAAGATTGATATTTTATGGGTGATTGATAATTCAGGATCTATGAAAAATGAACAAGAAGCAATTGCAGATAATTTTAATCAATTCATTAAACATTTTGTTTCTAAGAATATTGATTTCAAAATGAATATTATTACAACTGATACTTTAAACAGCCCTGGGGAACCAGATTGGAGTCTGGATGATACTCTTAATAGTGATTTTCACAAACAAGACCCTCAAACATTTTTTAGAAATTTTGAAAAAGCAGTTCAAGTTGGGATAAATGGTCATCACCAAGAAAAAGGCTTAGAGGGAGCTGAGTTGTTTTTTAATAAATATGCTCACAGATTCTTTAGAGATAAATCTCATAGTGCAGTTATCTATGTCTCTGATGAAGAAGATCAAAGTTCTGATTCAGTTGAATTTTATGTTCAAAATGCCCAAAGCTTTGTTAGGAATAATTCTGAGTTACAGATGCATGCCATCGTAAGATCTAAAGACCTTGAAGGCTCAGGGGGATCCATTCAAAGTGGTGGTAAAAGATATATAGAAGCAGCAAATAGAACAAATGGATTAAATGAAGAGATAAATCAAAACTTCTCTAATACTTTAAATAAGATCGGTGAGAATATTGTTACTAATAGTCAAAACTTTGTTCTGTCAGAAATTCCAAAGATTGATACTATTGAAGTATATGTAGATTCAATATTAGTAGACAGGAATGATTGGACATATAATTCTTCATTAAACTCTATAGAGTTTAAATCTGGTAGTAGGCCTGCTGAAGGGTCTGAGATACGAGTTAAATATCAAACACAATAAGTAATAATTTAAGAATAGTTAGGAGCATGTGGAAAATTTTGCCACATACCCTATAACACATCAGTAAAAACAAATTTGTTGCGAATAGTTTATCAAGGATGATAAAAAAATGAAAAATTTTAAACTATTACTTATTTGTATTCTTGGAACCTTGGGAATGAATTCCTATTCTTCAGAAGACTCTCTATATGATTTTTTATGGTTAGACCCAGATAAATCAGTCTATGTACTTCAAAATAAAATATATAAAAAGAAGAATTCCTTATATCTAGAAATAGATGGGGCCATTGCATTTGGAGATGAGTTTTTAAATACAAACTCAGCAACATTAAAACTGGGGTATTATTTTGCAGAAGAATGGGGGATAGAATTATTTGGAACAAAATTCTTAAATTCATTTGCCTTCAATTATAATGAGATTAAAAGAATTACAAGTATCACTCCATTCTTAAGAAGACCTGAGATAGCAGCAGGAGCAATGCTTCTATGGACTCCTTTTTATGGAAAAATTAATACATTCAATAAAATCTTTTATTTTGATTGGGGATTTGGACTAGGTGGGGCTTACCTTAAAACTACTTCAAATCTTAAGACAGTTGGTGATAATGGATTAAAAGAGCGATTTGATGATGAAACTCAAACGGCTTTAACTGTAAAAACAGATTTTAAAATACGATTAAGTAAAAGCTGGCACTTAAATACAGAAATAAAAAGTTTCTGGTTTACTGGTGAAACAGTTGGAAGAGTTTATGACCCTACCTTAAATCGAGAGAACGATCCATCAACAAGTAAGAAGTTAACTGACTTCTACGATTTTATGTTGGGAATTGGATATACATTTTAATATGAAAACATACTTAATCATTCTCTCTCTTTTAACGTTTAACTTAAACAGTAAAGATACTAAGATCACCACAAAGCCAACTAAGAAAAAAGAAAAGGCCGCAAAATCCTCTTCTAGGCTTTTTTATAAAAAAGCAGTAAAGCATTATAGAAATAAAAACTATAATCTATCTCTATACTTCTTATTTTCATTAATTAAGAAAAATAATGGTGTTAGTAAAAAAGAAAATAAATTACTGACAAGACTTTTATCTCAAACGGGAACCTTGCCACTCTATCTATATGATCCAGGTTTATTAGAAAAAATAAACAATCCATATATTAGTCTTCACTTAGCTGGTCATTACTTTAAAAAGAAAGATTACCAAAAAACGATGGCATACGCTTCATCTGTTCCAGAAAGTAATAAGTTTTATCCAGAAGCTAGGTTAATAATAGGGAGCACATTACAACTAGAAGGTGATCCTAAGTTTAAAACCTATTTAAAACAATGTATTAAGTCTGCACATAAAAAATCCAGTGGTGTTTTTGCCAAAAAATTTAAGCTCTACTATGACTTAATTAAAGAAAACTGTCAGATTAATTATGCTAGAGAGTTATATGCAAAAGATAAGTATGCTAGATCAAATGCTATTTATACAGAAATTCCAAAAACTGCATTCTCATGGCCATACTTATTATTAGAAAAGGCTTGGAATTATTACAAGCTAAAAGATTATAATCGAAGCTTAGGTCTTTTAATGACTTATGAATCACCATTGCTTTCTTCCTATTTCTTACCTGAGTCTGAGATTTTGAAGGCTCTTAATTACTATAATTTGTGCCTTTATAATGATACTGCAATCTTAATTGAGAAGTTTTTTAAAGTTTACAAGAATAGATCAATGAACTTGAGAGGCTTTGTTAAAAAACATAAAGATGCAGAGTATTATTTTAATTTCATCGATAAGAGATTGAATAAAAATATAAGTAATCCTTATGTTAAAAGTCTCAAGAATCAATTGAAGAAAAAACTTAAAATTAATTTACATTATGGCTCATACAGAAAAACTAGAAAAGAATACCAAAGGTTGAAAGCTAAAGGTGCAAGTAAGAGAGATTTAGAGTTTTTAGAGTTCACAATGAAAAAAATGAGACAAAGAATTGGAAGACATGTTCAAGAATACTTTTATTACTTTATAAATCAGATCAACTTTGTAGCTAGTGAGATGTTTAATATTCGATTAGAGGTTATCTCTAGGAAAAAAGATCTACTCTATAATGATAAAACTTTAGTTGCCAAAAGAGCACGAGGTAGCTTTAAAAACGTTAACAGAGACTCAGATGAGTTCTTTTACACTTTTCAAGGGGCGTTTTGGGCCGACGAACTTGGAGATTACTCATTTGGATTAAAGTCTAATTGCAAAGAGGTCGAGAAGAATAATAAGGAATAAAATAATGGGAAAATTATATGTGATTACATTTATATTTTTGGGAATAAATTTTTCCTTTGCTCAAGAAAAGATTGTTGAAAAATACGTAAAAAGACAAAGAGTAGACTTAGGAAATATGGAGATCGAAGGTGAAGTATTAACTCCCGGAGATCTTTCGATACAAGGTGATAAGAGAAAAAGATTTAGAATGAGACTCTATGATAGAGATGATTTTAAATTCGAAATTAGAAATGACGTTTTAAATTTGAGATAATAAGGAGGATTCATGGAATCTACTCAAGCAATAGAAACAGCAGTCGACACTGTAGAAAAAGTCGATAGTAGTGTAGGGTTTTTCGGTGGGATGGCCCAGTTTATGGATGATGGTGGTATCGCCATGTGGATTATCCTATTTGCATGGATTTGTGCTTTAGTATTGTCTGTTTACAAATTTATGAAACTGAAAAGTTCAGATGTTGACGGTAGTTCTCTTATGGGGCAAGTTAAAAACTTTGTTTTAAACAACCAAGTAGAAAAAGCCATTCAAGTATGCCAGAAGTCCAATACTCATCTAGGTGATGTATTAAAAGAGGGTTTAAAAAGAACTAATCAAAGTAGACAACAAATCCAAGATATTATTGAAGCTTCAATAATTAGTGTGAATTCTAAAGTTGCAAGAGGCTTAGGAGCTATTGCTTTAGTAGCAAATATTTCAACACTTATGGGTCTATTAGGAACTATTTATGGTTTGATTCAGTCATTTGCGGCAGTTGCAAGTGCTGATCCAAGTGAAAAAGCATTATTACTAGCTCAAGGTATTGCAAAAGCCATGAATACAACAGCTTTTGGTCTTATTAGTGCAATCACATTATTAGTAATTCACTCATATCTGACAAGTAAAGCAGAGAAAATTGTGACTGATGTCGATGAATACAGCATGAGATTAATAGATCTTGTAGGGACTAGAAAGAATAAAGAATATAGTGATGCTGAAAAAGCTGCATAAAATACGAACTAACTAGGGGCAAGAAATGCTTAGAAAGAAAAAATTTGGTGAACAAGGAAGGGTAAATGTTATTCCCATTCTTGATGCCGTATTTATTTTTATATTTTTCTTATTAATGTCTGCTCAGTTCATAGATCTTTATGAGATCAATACTAAGAAACCGATTATAGAAGAGGTTAGTAGTAATGAGAGTGCAGGGGATATTAAGAGTAAGAACTTCAGAGTTCATATCTATAAAGAAGAGATAAGGGTGACTGAAGGAATGAAAGAGACATTAGTTTCTAAATTTAAGTGGGAAGATGCTTCTTTTGATGAATTTAGAAAGTTTTTAATTAAATTAAAGAAAGATAACTTAAAGGAAAACTCAATTATTCTTAAACCTCATAAGGATGTTGATTTTAAAAGAGTTATTAGAGTTGTAGATGCTGCCCAACAATATGTAGTTTTCACTGGATCTAAAAAGGAAAAGATTTTCAGGTCAGTAGCCTTTGAATCTATGGAGTAAGATATGAGAAGAAAAACATATAACATGAGTATTTACCAGAAGAAATATAAAGCTGGTGCTGGAAAAAAAGAGCAAGAAGAAGTTGATATAACTTCACTGCTTGATATTCTAGTTATCTTATTAGTATTTTTACTCAAAAGTTATAACGCTAGTTCCTTAGAACTAGATTTAGTTAAGAATTTAGATCTAACTGTTTCAACTTCTCAAGACCTTGGGCAATTTGGTCCAACAGTGCAGATAACTAATACTGAAGATGTTTATTTGAATAATAAACTTATTACTAATTTATCTCACCCAGATCTTGCTAATCTTTTGGGTACAAAGTTAAAGCAGTATAAAGTGACTGCAAAAGATAAGAAAGCCAATCATATTAACTTTGTTTTAGATAATACTATTAAGTATGAAAAAGTAGACAAGGTAATGACAATAGCATCTCAAGAAGAATATGAGAATTTTAAATTTATTGTACGAGGAAACGGTGGTTAATTGAAAGTTTTATTATCCATTATTTTTATTTTCTCTAGTCAATTATCATTTGGCTCGAAGAAAGAAAAAAAGATTTTAAATTTAGTAAAGCTAGAGATAAGATCTATTGTTAAAATGAAAAGAAGAGATCAGAACATCTCCTATAGATTGTTTGAACTTTACTCTGAAAGATTACAATTACTAAGAAGAATTGAAAATCAGAAACTTTTCAAAGGTATTACTAAAAGAGATAAAGCTTACGCGGAATCCAATAGATTGTTTGATCAAACTCAAGCATTTGGACAACATTACTTAACAAAATATAAAAAAAGTAGATATATCCCTGATGTTTACATCAGGTTAGCATCTAATATTATTCATGTTAAAAATGACCTCTTATCTTATGAAGCAGTTATCAAGGGATACTTAAAAGAGGCTTTAAAAAGAAGTGGTGATTTAGATTTAAAACATCAGGCTAAAGTAACTCTTGGAGAGCTTGATTATAATCTTGAAAGATTTAAAGAAGCAGCAAAGCATTACAAGGTTGTTATTCGAGATACTAAAGACCCTGGGTATACTAGACATTTATTAAATTACTCATGGTGTTTATTTAAACTTAACAAATATTCGCAAGCTATTTCGTTAGCAAAGAAATCATTTTTCACGGCAAAGAAATATCCTAGAAAGTATGATGATACTAGAGAGAGAGTTGGGAATGCCTTGAACTATTTCTATACTTATAATAAACAACCAGAAACAGCAATTACATTTCATGGTACACATTTTCCAAGCAATATTGCTACAAACGCTGTCAGGGTTGTTAATTTATCATTAAGTAGAATCTCAAGCTCTGTAGCTCTAAGAGCTGAAAAGAAAGCACGAAGTTATTGCACTAAGCTTGCAGATGTAGAATGTTTATATAGATTGTCTCAATTAAAATTAGATATCTTGAAGACTAATAAGAATTATACAAGCCACTACAAGACTGCTCAAGCGCTAGAGGTTGAGTATAAGAAGTTAACAAAAGAAGAAAAAGAGTTTTTGGAGACAGAAACTTTAGATATTATTAATAATATTGGAGATACTACAACTTTTATTCAGCAAGTAGCTTATAAAGGTAAGTATTCAATCAATAATGATAAGAAACAGACTTATAAAGTTCTTATTAAAAATTATGATGTACTCACAACTTTAAAACCTGAGATGAAATTTGAATATTCTTACCTACAAGGAGAGATTTCATACAAGGAGAAATATTACAACAAAGCTGCTGGATTTTATCAAAAAAGTTATAAAGGAATTAACAAGAAGACCAAGAAAGAATTTAAAGATAAAGTTTTGAATTCAATGTTAGCTCTTGCCAACGAAAAAGAGCTTAAAAATGATAAATTCTTTGAATACGCGAGTAAGCAATATATTAAAAATTATCCTAAGGCAGACAATTCAATTAAGATTTATGAAGCATTGTTTAATTTTTTCTTTACTAAAAATAGAATTAAATCAGCTGAAGGCCTAGTGAAAAAGTATAACTCTAGAATACCTAGTAAGCTTGAATCACAGCAAGAAATGCAGAAAACTATTACAAACTATTATATTAAGAAAAAAGATACCAAGAAGTTTTTGGGCTTAATTGCTTCTTACGAGAAAGGGTATTTAAGTTTTTCTCAAGAATTTATTACTAAAAATAAGACAATCCTAGGAAGTCTTGCTTTCGAGACAGCTAAAAAGCTTGAAAGTGAAGGTGACATAGTTAATGCAATGATCGAATACGAGAAGATATTTAATAATAAATATTTTCCAAATGATATTAGATATGATGCTGCTTTTAACCTAGGTATTAATAAATTAAAAAAACAAGAAACTGATGCAGCTTTTAACTGGATTAAATCTGTGGTAGAGAAGGACTCTAAAAAGAACATTCAGTCAAAATTAGATTCTATTCTTACGGCCGCTCAAGAATTATACCTTCTTCAAAAGCTTAGTTTTTCTAAAACTCTATATGGGTTTATCTCTCAAAATTATTGTCTTGATGCAAAAACCTATCCATCTCACTTTCCTCAAATTCAAGAGTTGAATTTAGCTACTAATGACTATCAATCATTCCAGGTCAACCAAGCAAGGGCAAAGAAATGTAAGATCTCACCTGAGCACCAAAAGAATGCAACACTGTCATATATTGAAAATATAGTTCTAAACAATAGAGCGGATCAGTTAATCACTAAAATGAAGAACGATCAATCGTATATGAATTACCAAGAAATGATTGTTGATAATTTAATTAAAAATTATTGGTCAGTTGTGAAGCCTACTAATTTAGAAACAACTCTGTCTCAATATGATCAAGTAAAGAATTTCACAAAAGGTAATAAGTACACTAATTTGAAGGTCATAAATAAGACAAGTGAGATTATTACATTTCATCGATTTGCAAAATCTTCTATTCATCAAAAGTATCAACTTCCTGCTCAAGCAGAATTTGAACTACCAATTTTTGAGCAAGCATTTACTGAGCAAATGGCAACATTAAATAGAATAAAGGATAAAGGAATTGAACTAGCAGAAGCAAGTACAAGTCCAGATGTTTACTCTTCAATTCTGGCAATCGTTTATAAGAACTTCAAAGACTTTAGAAGGGTGCTTCAATCTTTTAAAGTAAACTCATCAGATCCAGTTTTTAAAACTGATGTCGAGAACAACTTAGCTCAAATTATTACTGGTATTGAGGAACAAGAAAATGGTTTTGTAAATTCATTCCAAGGTTTAAAAAGTAAAAATACTTTGAAAAATCATTTCATAAGATTATTTCAAAGAACGCAAACAAACGGGATAGCAACTTCTATTTCTGAGGGAGAATTAGACGAATGAAAAAGTTAGTAATACTTTTATTCTTATTTTCATGTGGCTCGATAAACAAAGCAAGTAATACTAGTAAAGTAAGCAAGGCTACTATTTCAAATAAAACATCAGAAAATAATAAAATGATGAATCTTTGCAAAACGGACCCTACTAAAGCTGAATTAATTTTAAAGAAGAAGCAAAAAACTGAAAAGAAATCTGCTTCATTCTGGGGACTTGCAGCCAATTGCCATGTTCAGTCAAACAATATTTCTCAAGCATTATTAGATTTAAAAATTGGTAGTGCTATTAATGCTCAAGAAAGTAGCTTAAAAGAAGCAAGAGCGTTAATCTTTATGAAAAATAAAAATTATGCTCAAGCATATGAGATATTAAATTCTATTAGCCAAATTGCTTCAACTAACGCCTTAATAAAGTTAGCTAAACTTGAAAACTTTTTTGGGAATCACTCAAAGTCCAACGAGTATATTAAGAGAGCTATCTCTGATGTTGACTTGAAGACCAAAAACAAGCTCTTGTTCTTGGCTGCAAGAAATGATATTGCAAACGAAAATTATGTAAGTTCAATTAAGAACTTCAAGAGTATGGGAGCACAAGCATCTAGCTCTGAAAGTCAAAGATTATATTACTCATATTCTCTTGCTAAAAATGGAGAATTTTTAGCGGCCGAAAAATTAATTATTCAAAGACAACCTGCCTCTACAGATAGGAATTTAAAGATCCATGCAGAGATAACAAAAATGATTCAAGAACATAAAGCAAAAAATATTATAAAAAAGGAGGTTCCAAGTGGGTCAACCATTAATTAAACCTCAGAGTAGATTTCTTCTAAGAGACAAGAACGGGAAAGAAATTCAGATCACTAAAGATCAAATTATCTTCGGCTCATCTCCAATTTCCGATGTTTTGATAACCGGCAATGGTATGAGTTTGGATGCAATGCTCACATTAAAAGATGACTTTACTCTTACATCAACCAATCCTAGTGCAAAAGTTTTAGTCAATGGTTTTCCATTTGATTCCAAAAAAATTCGAATAGGGGATATCATTAGAATAAATGGTGAAATGTTTACATTTGAACATTCTCATTATGAAGATGAAGTAAAGGTACAAGAAAAAAAACCAAATTTATCAATAGTTAAAGTTAAAGAACCTGTAGCTAAAGTTAAAGAACCTGTAGCTAAAGTTAAAGAACCTGTAGCTAAAGTTAAAGAACCTGTAGCTAAAGTTAAAGAGCTGGATGAAGATCAGATAAAACTTGAAGCTAAAGTTGAAGCCTTACTTGCTAAAGAGAAAGCATTGCTAGCGAAAGAAAAAGTTCTACTGGCTAAGGAAAAGGCCATATCAAAAAAAGAGAAAACAGCTAAGCCTGCACCTGTTCAAGTCAAGACAACTCAAAAAGTTGAACAGAAAGCTCCACCCCAAACTAGAAGATCAATTCAAGTAGGTGGTCATTCTGTATATATTGACGGAGAGACTTACGATTTAAACTTTAATACAAACATAGAGAAAAACCTTAAGAGCTCACCAACTAAAAATATTAAGTTCATAAAAGACAGATTTGTAGATTATGAAGACGATGCTCCTCATCAAATTTTCAAAGATGGAAAGTCTCAAACAACTAGGGATTTAGTTGAAGTTATTTTCACAACGAATGGAAACATCATTAGTTTCGACACAATACCATTTTCTAAAGTTGATACTATAGATAAACATTTATCAAAAGATCTATTGAACTTTTTAGATATATCTGAAGAGACACAACTAGTTGTGAAGAAGGGTAATTCCTATCAAGTAAATGTACCTAAGGGTTTTAAAGCTGTAGATGAAAAAGTGGTATTAGATGCAAAATCTAGAGTAGTACTAAACAATGGTCCTAATCAGATCATGTTAGGTCTAACGAAAGAAGTTGGAGATATAGCCATCGTTTCCAGTTCAGTGCGAACTAGAAAAGATGATCTAAAAACAATCGCAACTGCTTTTGTAGCATTTTTGCCATTTTTATTATTATTATTGATCAATACACAGCGTATTGAGAATAAAACAGAACAAAAAGTCATTATCTATAAAAAGAAAATTGAAAAGAAAAAAGTAGTTAAAAAGAAAGAAATTCAAAAAGAAAAAGTGGTTAACAAGTCAGATGATACTAAAAATATCGATACCGCTCAAAATAAAGTAGCTAAAAAAGTTAGTGAGAAAAAATCTGATATTTCTAAGACAAGTAATAAGAAGGTTGCAAAATCTAAATCCAAGTCTACGAAGAAGACAACTCAAAGAAAGACAAATGCCAACAAACCATCCATGAGCAAAAGAAGTGCTAAAACGAAAGTTTCAAAAACTCCAACTAGAAAAAAAGTTAGCTTAGCTAGTAGCTTTAGTAAAATGATGGGGTCTTCTCAAATTAAGTCTAAATCCTTTAAATCTGGAACTGGAGCAAGTACTGGATTTTCGAAAAACTCGGGCTTAAAAGTATCAAAAAGTGGGAAGTTAGCAACTGTAGGCGGAGGACAATCAATTAATGGACTCAGTACAAGCAGTCAGTTTGGTAAGGGAAGAGGCTTTAAATCAAAAGGCCTAGGTAAGAGTGACTTTAACTCAGCTTTTACCAGAACTAGAACGGTAGTTCTTGGTTCTCTAGATCCAAAAATTATTGACAGGATCTTGAGAGAACATTTACCGCAATTTAAATATTGTTATCAAAATGCTCTAGATGCCAATCCAAACCTTCGTGGATCTATGGATATGAAATTTATCATTGGAGGAAGCGGACAGGTCACTAAAACAAACTCACGAGCTAAAGGAAACTTTCCTAAGTCTGGTGTAAATTGTGTTAATGGTGTCCTTAAGCTCAGCTACCTCACCCTGTGCATCTACCGTGATGCGCTGGTTCAGATCCCCTTCGGCAACCGCGGTTGCGACCGCAGAAATGTTGCGTACCTGGCCCGTCAGGTTATCAGCCATGCCATTGACATTGTTGGTCAGATCCTGCCACACACCACCCACATCAGGCACCACTGCCTGACCGCCCAAACGTCCTTCGGTACCTACTTCCCGTGCAACGCGGCTT
>ENA-ORXM01004093-ORXM01004093.1-marine-metagenome-genome-assembly--contig:-NODE-4093-length-13359-cov-2.680696_pt1 | contig 13359 bp, 9 predicted proteins | sample MGYA00237867_ERZ511480 | MGnify/ENA primary metagenome ERZ511480 (study PRJEB26309, sample SAMN06266103) | marine metagenome | isolation source: Algal blade | place: United Kingdom:Sidmouth, United... | reverse complement strand
TACAGATAGTGCCTTCGGCCACAGCGCCGACTTCGATGGCGGCCTCGATCGCCGGGCGCATTTGCTCGATGTCGTTAAACGCATCGAAGACCCGGAAGATGTCGACACCGGTGCGGTGCGCTTCGGCGACGAACGTGCGAGCGACCACGTCGGGGTAGGGCGAATAGCCAACGGCGTTGCGGCCACGGATCAACATCTGCAAGCACAGATTGGGTGCGGCGTGTCGCAGTGCTTCGAGCCGCTTCCACGGGTCCTCGTGCAGGAACCGCAGTGCAACGTCGAAGGTGGCACCGCCCCAGCACTCGAGGCTGAGCAGCTGTGGCGTGGCGTGAGCGATCGCTTCGGCGCCGCGAGTCAAGTCGATACTACGTACACGAGTCGCCAGGATGGATTGGTGGGCGTCGCGCAGCGTGGTGTCGGTGACCGCCAGTGCCGACTGCTGGCGCAACGCCGCGGCAAATCCGGCCGGACCGAGCTGGTCAAGCAACTGCTTGCTGCCTTCGACAGGCGTGCCCGTGACTTCAGCAAGCTTGGTGTGGGGATCGAGTTCGGTAGGTGCGGTGCCGTGCGGACGGTTGACCGTGATGTCACCTAAGTAGCGCAGCAGCCGAGTCGATCGGTCGGCGCCGACCGCGGCCGAAGTCAGCTCGGGTCGCTTGTCGATAAAGGTCGTGGTCACGCTGCCGGTGCGGAAGTCGTCGTTCGCCAATACCGCTTGCAAGAACGCCAGGTTGGTCGCCACCCCGCGCACCCGAAACTCGGCCAGAGAGCGTTCCGCCCGGCGCACCGCGTCGTCGAAGGAGCGGCCGCGACAGGTCAGTTTCACAATGAGTGAATCGAAGTACGGCGTGATCTCGTGGCCGACAAAGCCGCCGCTGCCGTCGAGGCGAACGCCAGCACCACCGGGCGTGCGGTAGGCGAGTAGTCGACCAGTGTCGGGCCGAAAGTCGTTGGCCGGATCCTCGGCGGTAATGCGGCACTGAAGCGCAAAGCCACGCAACACGATCGAGTCCTGATCGAGACCGAGGTCGGCAAGCGTTTCGCCCGCGGCGATTCGAAGTTGCGCTTCGACAAGGTCGACATCGGTGACTTCTTCGGTAACGGTGTGCTCGACCTGGATACGAGGGTTCATCTCGATGAAGACATGACGGCCGCTTGCATCGACCAGAAACTCGACCGTTCCTGCGTTGACATAGTTGATGTGGTGGGCGAACTTGACGGCGTCGTTGGTCAGTTCGGCGCGCTGTGCTGCGGTCAGGTTCGGTGCGGGTGCGATCTCGACGACCTTCTGGAAACGGCGCTGCACCGAACAGTCGCGCTCATAGAGGTGCACCACATTGCCTGCGCTATCGCCCAGCACCTGGACTTCGATATGGCGAACGTCGGTCATTGCTTCCTCGAGGAAGACGGTGTCGTCGCCGAACGCGCTCAGGGCTTCTCGCTTGGCAGCATCGACGGACTCGGCCAAGTCCACTGGATTCTCGACTCGACGCATACCGCGGCCACCGCCACCGGCAGCCGCGGCTTGTCCTTGGGAGCGGTCCGCTCCACTTCTTCAACAGTCGACAGCTTGCTCTTGTGGAAGAAGCGCGAGTCGGGGACGCCCGATGCTGCCAGGATCTCATTAGCATCGGTCATGTCGACCGAGTAGCACCACCGAGAAGACTTCGTAGGTTGCCCCGCAAAGCGCTTGTGGGCGGCAGTCCCAGGCGGCGGGACCGAGGGCGCGTTGCCCGGCGCCTCCCAGACAGCCCACCACTTGGACAGGACGGTCCCCAGCCGGGTCCACAGCATCTCCGTGGCCGCCTCCTTGTCCGACGCCGACGAGTGGTGGTTGCGGGTGAACAGCAGCAAGCTGTCGGTGAGCAACCGGCGACACACGTCGGGAGAGTCGTCTCGGCCAGTGAGCAACGCCACCAAGCTCTTGATCACCGTGACTGCTGTGACCGACGGCTTGAGCGACAGCTGCCTCTCAAACACCTTGGAGAGCACGTACTCCTCATTAAATCCCGCTCCGCCCTCAGCATCTCCACCGCCGTCCGAGTCGCAGTTGTCTTGGCAATCTGGAGCACGGGGAGGCCCTGCAGAAGCACCACCAGCGGCGATCGCTAGGCTGTTGGCGTGGTCGTCGGTGGGGTCATCGCAAGGGGGCCGAGGCGCACCAGCAAGGGCGACGACAGACCCAGCATCCACTCGCCCGTGATCGTCGGCCGCTCTGTCCGTCAATCGGCTTTGCTCTGTCAGCAGCTGCGCGCTGGCGAGGCAAATGGCGTTCATCTCCAGGTGCCAGTAAGCCCACGACATGCCCACGTTGACGAGGCGTTGGGCGTGCTGGTTCTCGTCGTGGAAGAAGCCGAGCCGGTCGTGGACCCGCCTCCAAAGATGCTCGGGCGACTTCCTGGGGTTGGGTGGGGAAGAAAGCCGGCTGACGGCGGCGTGTACAGCTGAGCTGTAGCCCCCTAGGTGCATGTCCAGCTTGGCCGCGGCGTCGCCATTTATCCATGCGCGCCCAGATGGCGTAGGGTTCCCGGACGCGTCATGATTGATGAAAATTCGCTCCAGAGGGCCGTCCATCCACATATCCGGAGGCAAACCATCCGTCTCCCAATAGGGCTGCCCAACTTTGAAGTGAAGCTGCAGGATTTGCGTATAGGCCAAGCCTTTTATCGCGTCACGTTGCGGCGGCGACAGCGGCGCAGATATGTCAATATTTCGAAGCGCGCCAAAGGGCAGGGCGCAAATACACTGCTCAGCTTTGAGGCGGCGTCCCGATTTGTCTGTGATAGTTATTGCCTCATCTGCGACCTCAATCCGTGATACCATAAAATTCGTCATCACATCGCGTGATAAGGATGCGGCCATAGCTTCGGGCAGGCGTTGCGCGCCGCCGGCAATTGACATGGACGGGCCGGCCTCAAGCGATTGAGTGTAAATTTGAAGCGAACGATACAGGTTCATCATGGAATATGTATCAAGATTGTTCCCATTAAGCGTGTGCCCAATAATGTCTTGTGCCGCAGTTTCAAATCCATTCCGGCTTAGAAATTCCCGCGCGCTCATATCGAACGGCGTAAAACTCTCAAGCTGCCAATCATCAGCATTCTTCAGAGGATTGTTTCTCGCCGCAAGCCGAAACAGAGGAGATGTCGGCGATGCGCCTTTGAAGGGCGGAGAAAATGGATGATCCGTCAGCTTTGACCACGCCTCAGCGCTATATGTTTTTCCTTCAAAGGCGTAGCTCGTGCCGCGCCGCGCGGGCGAGTCTGCTGTGAGTTGGATATCTAATTGCTCTGCCGTATCGCGAAGCCTCGCATATGTTGCGCCGACCTGCTCGCCTCCGGCTTCGGTATATGCGCCGCCGGCGTGACGCAAAGTCTGCACGCGTCCGCCAATTCGGGTGGAGCCCTCAACGACAAGAACGTCGCGTCCCTCAGACTCAAGTAATCGCGCCGCATGGAGGCCGGATAACCCCGCGCCCAGAATAATAATTTGAGCATCAAAAGACTTGCTGCGCGGCGAAGTGCACCCGGATAGTGTGCCAAGCCCCAAGGCCGCTGCTCCGGTTACAAACTGCCTGCGATTAACATTTTTTATTTCCAGCTTTGTCATAGCGCAACTTCTCCCTCGCCATTTGTCTGGCACAACGCTAGAAATATACAAAAAAGGGGACGTCATGACTGAGATAACGCAAAGTGAGGCCATACAGGATAATGCGGCAGGCGAATGGGCCCGTGGGTGGCCGATTGTCCTCTCCGCCCTTATCGGTATCGCGCTCTGTCTTAGTCCGCTGCCCTATTGGGCGTTGATCGTTATTGGCCCTGAGCTTGGCAAAGAATTCGGCTGGTCGCGCCAAGTGATCACGGGCGGATTTCTTTATATGACAGCGGGCGTCTTAATCGGCGCTCCGGTTGCGGGGCAACTCGTTGACCGATTGGGCGCGCGAAAAGTGCTTCTTCCCGCAATCATAGCGCTGGCATTCGGCACGATGAGCTTTGCTTTGATGACGCCTAATCCCGTCGTATTTTACACGATATTTTTTGTTACAGCCTTTCTAGGCGCAGGGACATTACCCATTACGTGGTCAAAGGCGATTGTGAATAATTTCAATCATCATCGCGGATTGGCCCTTGGCGTAGCTTTGACGGGTACGGGCATTTATGGGTTTTTGGCGCCAACTTATGTTCAAACATTCATCAATCATTTTGGATGGCGCTGGGCTTATGTCGCTGTTGGCATTTTGCCGATAATATTCTCTCTACCTTTGGCGTTTTATCTTTTTCGAGATAAAAAAGAAGAAAAGGCGCTTGTGGCAGCGGCGCAAACAAGCTCTTGGCCGCGCATGTTCGGGATAGGGAGTATCCTTGCGGTAGCGCTATTCGTAACTATGACATGGACACTCACGCGCTTGGGCGCGGTGCATGTTATTGGTCTGCTTCTCATATTCCTGGCTTTATATCTAATTTACGCGTTTTTGACCTCTAAAACGAAAACACCCTCGCTTGATGACTTGCCGGGTATCAGCTTTCGCCAGGCGTTCTTTGACTATCGATTTTGGGTAATGTTTTTCTCCTTCATGATTTTGGGTGCTGTCATTTCCGGCATTATTGCGAACTCGAAAAATATCCTTTTGGACAAAGGATATACGGACTCTTTGTCCACGGGATTCTTTACGGGCGTGGGTTTAATCGGCCTTTCTGTATTGGGCGGACGTTTGCTGGGCGGATGGCTCGTTGATTTCATTTGGGCACCGCTTGTGAGTTTCGTCTTTATGACGGTTCCAATTTTCGGATGCATCATTTTGATGGGCGATCACAGCGTTGCCGTAAATGCGATTGCCTTGATTTTGGTTGGCGTCGCTGCTGGCGTAGAATTCGATATGATGGCTTATTTCACGTCCCGTTATTTCGGGATGAGGTCCTATGGCTTGCTTTATGGTTTGATTTACGCGGGCTATGGTCTTGGCGCAGGTACGTCTCCAATTTTATTCAATATATTGCGCGGCACGGATACTGATTATTCCAGCGTCCTTCTCTATGCCTCTATTGGATTCTTTATCGGTGCAGTCATGCTGCTCTTCATGGGACGTTACCGAAATTTCGAGCAGGCCTGAGGGTAACTTTCCCTATCCGGGGCCTTGTCGAGTTGCCGCTCAATCCATGAGTGATAGGTGTTGGTCAGATTGTGCCACAGGGTAGTGGCGGAGACGAAGGGATTCGAACCCTCGATACCCTTTTGAGGTATACTCCCTTAGCAGGGGAGCGCCTTCGACCACTCGGCCACGTCTCCGCTGGCGGGTCTATGGGATTGCGGGGCGAGGGGCAAGTGTGAATTTGGCCTGCGCGGCGAAAATCACAGCCTGTAACGGGCTTTATTCGGCGGGGGCTAAGTCTCGGCGCCCGGCGCTCCGAATTGCATCTTGGCCAGCCGGGCATAGAGGCCGCTGGATTTGACGAGCTGGGCATGGGTTCCGGTTTCTACGATCTTTCCGTCTTCTAAAACGATGATGCGATCAGCCTTGCGAACTGTGGACAAGCGATGCGCGATCACGAGCGTGGTTTTGTGCTCAGAGATGGTTTCAAAGGCTTTCTGCACCGCCGTTTCGCTTTCACTATCCAGCGCGCTTGTCGCTTCATCTAGCAGCAAGATCGGAGCGTCGCGGAGTATTGCGCGGGCAATCGCGATACGTTGGCGTTGCCCGCCGGAGAGCGAGGCTGCGGCTTCGCCTAAATCTGTGGCATATCCCTCGGGGAGGGCGGAAATAAAGTCATGCGCAAAGGCGGCTTTGGCGGCGGCGATGACCTGCTCATCGCTTGCTCCGTCGCGGCCATAGCGAATATTCTCCATCGCCGTGCCGGAAAAGAGCGGCGTATTTTGCTGCACAATGGCAAATTGCTCGCGCAGATCTTCGGGGCGAAGCGATTTTACATTATGGCCGTCAATCGTAATCGCGCCGGATGTGGCATCGTAGAACCGAAGCAAAAGCTGAAACACAGTTGTTTTGCCTGCGCCGGACGGCCCGACAAGCGCAATGGTTTCGCCGGGCGTAACGTCAAAACTGACCTCATTCAGAGCCTGTTGATCGGGCCGCGTCGGGTAAGAAAAAGTGACGGCGTCAAAACGGATTTCGCCGCTGGCCACACCGATATCTACCGGGTGTTCTGGCGCTGTAATTTCGGGCTGCTCAGAGAGAAGCTCCATGATGCGCTCGGTTGCGCCGGCCGCGCGCAGGAAGTCGGCATAGGTGTTGGTGAGAAACCCGACGCCGGATACGGCGGTAAAGGCGAGGAATGAGAAAGCTCCAATATCTCCGCCAGACAATCCGCCGGAGGCCACTTGCTGCGCGCCAAGCCAAAACACCCCGACCATACCGGCCATGCCAAAGCCGAAAATGACAAAGGTCATGATGCTGCGTATCGCAATGCGTTTCTTATTTGAGACAAATGTCGCCTCAGTTGCATGGCCGAAATCTGCGCGCTCTTTGGCTTCGCGCGTAAAAGCCTGAACAGTTTGAATGGCGCTGAGGCTTTCGCCCGCGCGGACAGAAGCCGTGGCGAGATTATCTTGTCCCGTGCGCGACAGGCGCTGAACGCGGCGACCAAATAACATGGCTAAACCAATGATAATTGGGCCAATGGCGATAACAGCCAGCGTTAATTTCCAGCTTAAAAAGAACATTATGATTATCGCGCCAATCGCCGTGATGAGCGTGCGAAGGGCGAAGCTGGCGGAGCTTCCGATAACGGTTTCAATCAATATCGTATCTGTTGTTAATCGGGATTGGACCTCGCCTGTGTGCACTTTTTCAAAGAACCCGGCGGAGAGGCGGGTTAAATGGTCAAAAACGGCCTTGCGCAAATCAGCAATGACGCGTTGTCCTAAGACGGAAATATAGTAAAATCTCAGCGCTCCGAATATGGCGACCAGCAGGGCGATGAGCATACCAAATTTGAAATAGGACCCCATCTCATTGGACTGTCCAATTGCGACTTGCGCGCAATAATCCGGGCGCCCTGCAGACTCCGCAAATCCGCAATCCATAATGACCTTAATCGCGCCTGACAAAGAGAGGTTAAGCGCGGCCGCGAGAATGAGGAAAATTAAAAATAGGGTCAGCATGACGGGATAACGCGTCACAAATGGGATGATGCGGCGCAGCGGCTTTACGGATTTGGCGCGGTCGCGGGCTTGCTTATCCTGCTCGAGCTGCTCGGCAAAAGTCGAGGACTGCCTGACTGCGCTGCTCGGGCTAAGCGAAGAGCCTTGATTGCGGGGGGTGGACGACACTGCATTCTCCGAAGCGGGTTTCGCGCTCCCTAACATGAGCGCGCTCTAAATGTATGTGGCAAAAGTGCCACATCTCTATGCAATTCTGTGCATATGCCCGACCGTTAGCTTGTCATTAACCAAAAGTCGTAACACACTAAGGCATAATAACAGAATGCCCCCACATCACATAAAGAGATACACATGAAAATCACAACATCATTAAAACTTAGCGCCTCAGCTATCGTGCTTACGGCCAGCTTATTCGGCGCGTCGGCTCAGGCCCAAGACTCACAACGTCAAAGCGCTGTCGACATCGTAACTGACGAAGTCATGGTCATCGGCACGAAGAAAACCGATGCTGAAAATGTGCAAGATGTTCCGATTGCGGTCACAGCGTTTAACGCCGCAAGCCTGGAGGCGCGTAAAGTTCGCACTTTGCAGGATTTGTCCTTCTCTGCGCCAAATGTGTCCCTTGATGAAATCGGGACGTCACGCGGGACGGCAAACTTCGCTATTCGCGGCCTCGGCGTGAACTCCTCTATTCCGTCAATTGATCCCGCGGTCGGCGTTGTTGTTGACGGTGTTTACATCGGAACAAATAACGGCGTTGTCTTCGACCTGTTCGATCTGGACAGCGTTGAAGTTATGCGCGGCCCGCAGGGCATTTTGTTTGGACGCAATACAACCGGCGGCGCAGTTCTGATTAATACCGGCAATCCAACGGATGATTTCCAGTACAAAGCGCGCCTCGCGATTGAAGGCCCGACTGATGATGATCGCGGCGGTAATAATACATTCGCGCAAGCCGTCGTCTCCGGCCCAATCGTTGACGGCGTTCTGAATGGCAAGGCCGGCATCTATTTCAACAATGATGATGGCTATTTCAAAAATCTGGCCACAGGCAATAATCACGGTAAAGCGGAGACGACAATTGCCCGTGTTGCGCTGGAATGGTTACCGACAGATCAGCTGTCATTCCTGGCGAAACTTGAGCATCTTGACTCCGAAGGCGATGGTCCTTCGGCGACAAATCGCGGCCTTTTTGAGCGTGACAGCTTTGATTTCTCCATTGATAATGAAGGCCTGTATGAGACCAAAGGGACACAATTCAGCCTGAAGACGGATTATGACGTAAACTTCGGTGATGGCACAATCACCAATATCTTCGGTTACCGTAAGGGTGAGGGCAAAACAGATAGTGATATCGACTCGACGCCGTTCTTCCTCTTCCACTCAAATACAGAGCTTGAAAGTGAGCAAATCTCAAACGAGCTTCGCTATGCGGGTACTTTCGGGAATGCTGAGATTACGACAGGCTTCTTCTACTTTAACAATGATGTGGCATATACAGAAGTGCGTGATCTTCCGCCTTTATCACCGCTGACATTCTATGGCGGCGGCGCGCAGGATCACACAGTTCTGGGTCTCTTTGGTCAACTCGATTATGCCTTTAGTGATAACTTCATTGGTATCATCGGTGGTCGTTTCTCGAATGAGGAAAAAGATGCCAGCATAACTTATGTGCGCCCCAGAAATGAGTGTTCGGTCGTAGATGGGACGTGCCCAACGGATGGATTTAATGCCTTACTATCCGCCGTGACGGGCGGAGCTCTTCAAGAACCTAATGGGTTTGATGATAGTAACGACTGGTCCAATTTTGCGCCAAAAGTTGGTTTCCAATATTTCACGGATGCCGGAAATCAAATTTATGGTAATTACACCAAGGGCTTCCGCTCGGGTGGCTACAACTTCCGTATTACCAATGCGGCTCTGTCACTACAGCAGGTCGCGGCAAATGGCGGTCAGCAATCCTTTGACGAAGAAGAGGTCGACTCATTTGAGCTGGGCTTCAAATATCGCCGTGATGATCGCAAGATTACGATAAATGGTAATGTGTTTTCGACAAATATTTCGGATATGCAGCGCGAGGTGAATATCTCTTCACCGACGGCCGGTGTATCGCAATTTATCCTGAATACGGCTGATGCAGACATTGTCGGTGGTGAATTGGAAACTCAAATTCTTCTTACGGATAATTTGGTGGCCTCTGCGAATGTTGGTGTCATTAATGCGCAATATACGGATATCGATTTCGATATTTCCGGCGATGGTATTGTCAGCGCTGCTGACCTTGCTCTGGATCTGCCGCGTGTCCCGGAAGCGACATATGGCTTTGGATTTATCCATGATAAAGAAATCGGCAATGCCGGCGCGCTTGTTACGCGTCTGAACTTCCAACATCGTGATAAAATCGCTTATACAGATAGCAATTTTGGTTGGGTCCAGCCGGTTGATAATCTGTCAGCTAACCTCGCATGGGAAACTCCTGTTGATGGCGTAAGCCTGTCGCTCTACGGCACGAACCTTCTCGATGAAGTTCAGGTCGGCGGCGATACGCAGCTTCCATTCCCGGGCCCGCTTGGAAATGGTCTTAATCAGCCATTTGGTGACCGTCCGGCTCTCACAACATTCAGCCCGCTTAAAAAGGGCCGCGTTGTGGGTGTTGAGCTGACCATCAAAGGCTAGCCCTGTTATAAAACTTTTACGGAGAAGGCGGCGCATTGCGTCGCCTTTTTTCTTAGCTTTTGCCTATATTGCAGGGCAGGGCGAGCAGGGCGGGCGCGTCATCCATTGCGACAATGGACAGGCTTGGCGTGATGGCTTCATCATGCGCGACAGTGAGGATTATCGCCTGACTTTCGGGGCTTCCGCGCCGGGCGGCCGTTTTATCTCTGGATGTGTAAATGCGGGTGGGCTGGCGCGATGTCGGCATTGCGCAAGCCTGGCTTTGGCCAACGCTCTGAGAATTCACCCCTGCGGTTTCAATCGAGATAGAAAACTCGCTGAGTTGACCCTGGCTCACGACCGCAAAAGGCGCGTTGGAGGCGACCTGAAATTTACGAAGGCCGGGAGCGCCGGGCAGCTCCTTGACCATAACAATCTGCGGGACATTCAACTCTACGCGATCCGTCAAATTTGCCATAGCCGGCACAGCAATTGCGGCGCCGATAAGCTCGAAAGCGAGCCATCCTGATAAAATCTTCCAGCGATGTTGTTTCAGCGTTCTAAACTTAATCACAATTTGGCCTCTGTTTTACGACGCTACACTGCTGCGATTCGTTTCAAGTGCCGTGCCAAGATTGCGCGCCGCCCGTTGCGAAACCCAATTATCGCGATTATAGGAGCGGCCATGAGCACGCAGAGCAAAGCCCTAATCCTATTCTCCGGCGGTCAAGACAGCGCGACCTGTCTGGCCTGGGCGCTTGAGCGGTTTGACTATGTCGAGACGGTCGGCTTCGATTACGGGCAACGTCACGACATTGAAATGAAATGCCGCATGGACGTGCTTGCTGCGGTCAAAACCGAATTTCCGCATTGGGCAGATAAGATCGGCCCGGATCATATCGTTGATCTCTCTGCTCTGGGCGCAATCAGCGAAACTTCGCTGACGCGCGATCAGGAAATCAAACTCAATCAAGCCGGCCTGCCCGACACATTCGTTCCGGGCCGCAATCTCATCTTCCTTAATTTTGCCGCTGCGGTGGGATATCGCAGAGGTATTACGGCCTTAGTGGCGGGCATGTGCGAAGCTGATTTCTCGGGCTACCCCGATTGCCGCAAAGACACGCTGGACGCACAGATGCAGGCCATTAGCCTGGGCATGGATAAGCCTTACACGCTGGATACGCCGCTGATGCATATCAGCAAAGCCGGCGCGTGGAAGCTTGCTGAAAGCCTAGGCGGCACGAAGCTCGTGGAACTTATCCGCACAGTCACCCATACCTGCTATAAAGGCGAGCGCGGGGAGCTACGCGCATGGGGCTATGGCTGCGCGGCGTGTCCGGCCTGTGATCTGCGCGCCAAAGGCTGGAGCGAATATGCGGGTCTATAGCGTCAAAGAAACCTATCTGACGGTCCAAGGCGAGGGCGCGCAGACGGGCCGCCCGGCCGTGTTCCTGCGCTTTGCCGGATGCAACTTATGGAGCGGCCGCGAGCAAGATCGCGCCTCGGCAATATGCACATTCTGCGACACACAATTCGTCGGAACCGACGGCGAGGGCGGCGGCAAATTTAACTCTCCAAAATCCCTTGCTGGTCACGTCAAATCCTTCTGGCCAAAAGAGGGCGGCGGACAGCCTTGGGTCGTGTGCACGGGCGGAGAACCGCTCTTGCAGCTTGATGTGAACCTAATTGCAGCGCTCCATGAGGCCGGCTTTAAAATCGCCGTTGAGACTAATGGCACTCTCCTTGCCCCTGACGGAATTGACTGGGTGACGGTGTCTCCAAAAGCGAGTGCAAAACTTGTGCAGTTATCAGGGGACGAGCTAAAACTTGTTTACCCGCAAGATGAAAATCAGCCCGCAGATTTTGAGCATTTGGACTTTGACAATTTCTATCTACAGCCGCGCGACGATAGCTATCTTGGGGAAAAGAAAGACGCGGCCCATGCCCCTAAAAAGCATGAATTGGCCGCGTTTCAATATTGCTTGGCGCATCCGAAATGGAACCTGTCCATTCAAACGCATAAATTTATAGGCGTGCCGTAACCCGGTGGTTATTTGCCGATCGTCTTGGACGTTTTCTTGGCATAGCGGCTGAAACTGCGCTTGGCATCGCCCCATGTGCTCAGTCCGCTAAATTGATCCAGCGCATCTTCGTACCATCCATATTGCGACGTCCCGACAACATTCCCGCTGGCGTCAATTAACTCAGATGTCATGCGCGCCCCGCCGCGGCCCACACTATTATAGGACAGGTTGGCCTGCATGCTCAGCTGTTTAAAGGTCGGGCGGTTCGGGCGGGCATCGTCAATTGTGACGCGAAGGGTATAGGCCCCGTTTTCAGAAACAGAATAGCCCGCTTTGGATAAATCCGTATTCATTTCATCGGCTAAATCTTCGCGCAGCATATCGAGATCTTTCATGCCGTAATAGCCATTTCCGGCAAAACCGGAGCGCAGGCCTCGCGCGCCGGCGCGGTCAGAGAGTTTCTTGGGCAGATTGTCTGCGCGGTGCATCATATCTTCGGACAGCACGACTTCGACATTTATCGATGCGCCCGCCGGCACGGTCATATCTTCGACGAATTTATTGTAACTTCCGGCAAATGCAGGCGCTGATGTTAAAGCGATGGCTGCGGTGGCAATGAATAAACGGCGCATATTGATCTCCAAATTGAGTCTAGCTAATCCTATTGTGAGTACACAATAACATACTTACCCCTATTTATCAATTCTGCCGCAGGTTTTGCACGGCAATGTGATGATAGCGCTGTCAGCCTTAGCCGCGAACGGCGTCAATAACGATAGAGATAACGCGGCCGGAGGCTTTGGCGGCTGCAATTTGGCTCTGCATTTCAGCGCGCTGAATAAGCTTGGTCAGCGTGACAACTTTGCCCGACAGATCGACAACTTGCGTGGTCACGCGCAGGACTTTGGACGTTGTATCCAGAGCGGCATTGGTAATTCTAACGGTTGTCTTGCCCGTCTCAACCAGGCCTTTTCCCGTATAATAAATGCCCTTGCCGGCTATTTTTGCGGTCCCAATCGCGCCTTTCCCGGCATATTTCCCGGTATAATAGGCGCCTTTAACAGGCAGAGCCGCGACCTTACCCGTCGCTTTGGCCACGGCGCAGCTTGCCAGTGATGGCGCAATAAGCGCCGCAATCATGAGTGTTTGAACAATACGCATTATGATCTCCCCGATGAGTTCTGATACTTATGTAACCGATTTGGCTTTCTAATCATTTAAAATTTGCAGTAAGGGCGCAGATAAAGTCCGGCGGCTCGGGGAAGGGGGATAGGGGCTTTTCTGTCGCGAATTCAATTTCCAAACACACATCCGCAGCCCCCTCCGTCTTTGCGCCGAAGGCGCAAATCCACCCGCTCCGGCGGCCCGGTCCCCCGTAAACAGGGGAGGAAACGCACGGGGCTCTCGATCTTTTGCTCCCCTGCAAGGCGGGGGAGCTGTTATTTTGCCGACAGGCAAAATGGCTGAGGGGGTGTTTCCAAATTTTCAATTTATTCTCTAATCTCTCATTTCATTTCCGTATCCAATTTCACTCAGTTCTTAGTCGATAGAGGCGCTAATCTTC
>ENA-ORXM01004090-ORXM01004090.1-marine-metagenome-genome-assembly--contig:-NODE-4090-length-13368-cov-4.722068_pt1 | contig 13368 bp, 7 predicted proteins | sample MGYA00237867_ERZ511480 | MGnify/ENA primary metagenome ERZ511480 (study PRJEB26309, sample SAMN06266103) | marine metagenome | isolation source: Algal blade | place: United Kingdom:Sidmouth, United... | reverse complement strand
CTATAAATATTTCACTCCCGAAAATCGGGACGGGCTACGCTGTGGTGATGTGCTCTTACTTCTGAATACCCCTAAAATGTCTCATACTGGAATGATTGGTATGGGGATAAAACCAGAATGGCGCGATCAAGGCTTGGGAAGAATTTTAATGGAAGCTATAATTGATTGGGCAAAGAACAATTCTAATCTAGAACTTATATGGCTTGAGGTATATGCATCAAATGAACTAGGCTTAAACCTATATAAAAATATGGACTTCAAAGTCAGCGGCATAATTCCTAATTTTTTCAGAGAGGAGCATGGCTATATAGACAAAATTCAGATGTATCAGCAAGTAATACGATGAGAAGAATGTTTCCGTTATTTATCACCTCAACTGCTTCCATCTGAAGCATTCCGTAGTATGATCATTCACCATCCCACAGGCTTGCATAAAAGCATAGCAGATAGTAGCACCAACAAACTTAAATCCACGACTTTTTAGATCTTTGCTCATCTTTTCGCTGATTTCCGTTTTGGTAAGGACATCCTCTATCGATGCATAGTTATTAATGATCGGTTTTCCATTTACAAATGACCAGAGATATTCCGAGAACACCTCTCCCTTCTTTTGCATCTCGTTATATAATTGAGCATTTTTGATAAATGCATTTACCTTCAGCTTATTTCTAATGATACCTGGATCAGCGAGTAGTACATCTACCTTCTGCTGATCATATAATGCAATTTTTTTAGGATCAAAGTCATCAAATACCTTTCTATAGTGCGCTCTCTTTTTTAGCACAGTGATCCAACTCAAACCCGCTTGCACACCTTCCAAATTGAGCATCTCAAAGAGCTGCTGGTTATCATAATTTGGCACTCCCCACTCCTCATCATGATACTGAATATATAACTCTGATGATGTACACCAACTACATCTTGGCTTGGTAATTGACATATTTTATCTCCTTTTAAACTGTTCGTGAAATACCAAAAATGGACGATTTTATTGGCGGCTATCTTTATTACTATTTATACTAAAGTTACTCATTAATTCGTAATCATAGATAACCTAGCCATTTTCTATTAATTAAAAATAATATTATGAAACTATCAAATTCGTTTTTATTTCTATTAGTTCTTTCTACTATCCTATTTTCCTGTGGGGATGATGAATCAGCTTCGACGCTCAGCGGCTCAGCTAGATTTGAAATAACCGATGCGCCCATAGATGATGCTTCCGTCAAAAGTGTCTTTGTAACCGTCACAGAAATTAAGGCTGATGGCAAAACAGTTAGTGGATTTAACAAAACTACTATAGATGTACTAGCATTCCAAAATGGAGATACTAAGTTTTTAGCAGACACAGAATTAGAAGCTAAGTCATATAGTGAACTTACGCTAGTACTAGATTTTGAATCTGACGAAAATGGAAATTCACCTGGTTGCTATGTAGCCGAAGAAGATGGTAATACAAAGCATCCTTTAGCTTCAGCATCTAATGAAATAAAGGTACAGGCTGACTTTGATGTTTCACCAGGAGTGGATGCAAATGTTGTAATCGATTTTGACTTAAGAAAATGTGTACAGAGAGAAGATGATTCCACAGACAAGTATGAGTTTGTATCTACTACAGAAATGCAAAGCGGTATCCGTGTTGTGAGTAAGACGGAAGCTGGCGTGGTCAAAGGTAATTGTAATGATAGCGTTTCTGGAAGCGATAAACTAGTAGTATATGCCTACAAAAAAGGAACTTACAACAGAGACGCTGAGGTGAAAGGACAAGGACAAAGTAATATTGAGTTTGCCAATGCAGAATCTAGTTCTACCGTTGATGCAAGTGGCAATTTTCAGTTGCATTTTTTAGAGAAGGGCGATTATGAATTGGTATACTGCTCTTATAAAGAAAATGCTGAAAACGAAATGGAACTGAAAGGTACACTAGTGGTAAATGTTTTAGGAGGGCTTGATGTAAATGCTTTATCGGTAGGAGCAGGGCTTTCAATAGATGTGTCAGTAGTAGTGACTGGTATGATTTCAATTTAATACGAAGTAAAGGAAACTTATAGAGAGGCTCTATTCATTTAATTGAATAGAGCCTCTTTTCTATTTATCAATAATGTCCTGTATATTTCACAATTATAGACTTTCTTATGCATCAGGGGTAGAAGTGATATGAGCCGCTGCATGGCATCCAATGATGCACTTCTAGCAGTAGCTGAACGAGGAACGAGAGAAGATGCTGCTAGGAGTATAGCAGAATGGATGGCTGCAAGGTGAATACAAACGGATGACCCGGCCTGATTTTTTCTATCAGGAGATGCCCAAATTAAATAAAATAGTTGCCTCTACATCAGCAATCCCTCTTTATTAATTCTTAATTATTTTTTGTACCCATACATTTCCATTAGTATTGTGAACCACCCTTACCAAATACAAACCACTTGGTAGGGTAGCTGTATTGATGACTATGCTGTCACTCCCTGACAAGGTTTGATATACCGATCCAGCTGCGTCAAGAATCTCTACAGTATAGTCGATAAGCACACCAGTGATCGTAAAATAATTATCAGTAGGGTTTGGAAAAATCTGAATATCTGGAAAAGCAGTTGTATGAATATTAGTGATGGTAGGAACCTCCCTCAAATCGAGTGTCTCTGTACAAGCTGTATTAGTAGCGCTATTTGATACCATCAGTGTATGCATCAGGTCATTGTATCCTGTACTCGCGTCCCAGCCTGTCATGTGCGCAAGACGCACACTATAGGCGGGCTCGCCATAGAGTGTGGCCTGGGGATCAGCAAGATTTAGATAAAGCTGATATTGTCCTGAAGGCATATCCACTGGAGTACAAAAATTGTAACTAACAGTCGTAGTCGCAGATGGCAACCATGTGCGCGGATCTGATTGTAGGTCGCCATAGTATTTTTTACCACTTATTTGGTCGATCAGTATCAGTTCGCACAACCGTGCATTGTACATGGCAGCGTATCCGTCATTTTGTATGTCCATAGAGACAGAAAACTGTTCTCCAGGATTAACGGCGTTTTGGTATACACCTTGACTGATGCGCAGACGATAACCCAAGCCTTTCTTGATATCATCCATACACACCCCAGTCCAATCATTATTAACCGCCAGATTATTATAAGAAGAGTTGAGATAGGAATAATTAAATAAATCCAGATCAGTATCTGCTCGGCCGCCCACACTTGCACAGTCATCATCACCTGCTGTCTCCGTATTCTCTATGCAGGTCTCTCCGCCCACTGGAGTATAGCGCGCATCATCCTGCATATACGAGCGTAGTCGATTCAGTTCTACCGTCGCGCTTGCTGTATTTTGGTCATAATTTAGGAACGTCCCAAGATCATTATTACTAGCAAGAAAACAATCATTGTGAAAACCTATGCGCGCAATATCGCTAGTGTCGAATGCTTGAGCAGCTGTCATAGGTAAACTGATACTGGGGTCAGTAGACGCCATGTTTCCATACAGATATTTTTGTTTTATTTGTGGATATCGGACCTGCACCATTCTATTATCTGGCACCGCATCCAATAGAGCACCCAATATTTCTGACCTATCATCCCAGTTAGTTGGGCTTATAAAACCTTGCTGAGAAGCATCCCCAAAAAAATCGGTATAATAATTTTCGCCCCAGATACCGATGAGCCCCATTTGTAGACAAGCGAGTACATCTCCATGTTTTTGTAGCAGCGGCTTTAGTTGAGCAATATGACCTAACACACGCGCCTTATCTGCATCTCCATAAGGTGGACATATTCCGCTACATCCCCCAGCGCCAGTCGTATTATTGACTTGGATTACATATGCAAACCGGATGATCATCTTCACCCCAGCATTTCGCGCGGTATTGAAATCCTGCTCCATACTAGTTAGAAAAGCAGTACTGATATCACTATTGACAAAATTATCGAGCACAACATACCTAAAAACAAGGGTGCTTTTCACTTGGTAATTGGCGTCGAAGGGAGTCCAAAAAATAGTCCGCTTATCGATCAGGTCTGTTTCATTTAGTGGTATCGGATTGCTACCATAAGTTTCAGAATATTGATAGATACCACGCTCTGGATTAGTGATATCTTCGCTTGAAGTAGGGTAGGTAACCGTCGTAGTTTGCGCACACATGATACTACAATACAGGAGTAAAAACAACGTTATTTTCTGTTTCATCTTTTGGCGTTAGCTAAGCAAGATAAGAATTAATTTGTAGAGCATTTTTTATTTGGCGGGCTCACCCAATGGCTTCCTATCTGCAGCACCAGCCCTATTGTGTGACTGGGCTATGCGCAGCGCGGTCCCGATGTCTGCCCGACTTCTGGCTAGGCAAAAAAAATCGGGACTGGTCACTACCGTGCCCACTGCTCCTATCCCTACCCGAAGACCAACGCGCATCCCAAAAAAAAGTATCCCCACTACATCATATATGCGGTGGGGATACTTCAGCTATAAAAAACTAAAACACCTACTATCTTATCACAATAAATCTATGGATCATTGTTTCCTCTTCCGTGTGTACTGTCATAATATATACTCCAGGATCATGACTTGTCATATTTACGGATAGGGTATAATCACCTTTATCTTGTACACCTTGAGGTAAAGACTTGACGACCTTACCAGAGATATCTACAATAGAAATCTCAACACGATTAGTATGAAGAAGATTATATTTTATATTGACTACATCCTTTGTAGGATTTGGATAGAGTTTAGATTTTACGCTAGAAAGATTACGCTTTAGTACCGTATTATCCTCCAACGTTCTCGAATCAGTTCGGGTACTGACATCATTAAATGCTGCTGAGCTGGAGTTGTTCTTGACACCCTTTGCTCCCGCACTTTCACAAGAATAGACTCCCACATCATCAATGAATATTTTATCATTATTCGCAGAAGCGTCATTGATAAATCTGAGATCTGCAGAGGCAGCACTCGATACATCTAAGTAGACTTGTTCATTCATAAATTGCTTATTTTGAAAATCTACGCCTCTCGTCCAAGTCTCAACTGTTTGCCATGTCAACCCTCCGTCCGAAGAATACTGCAGCCAAAAGTCCTCGCCATTTTCCATGCCTACTGCTCTGTAAGTAAAATCTACTCGCAATTGATCTACACTAGATACATCTAGATTATTCGAAAACATACTGGATGGAATACCTGAGTTATCCCTTATGCGGATGGAGTGCGTGCCGGATGCAGCATTCGTCTGATTGGCTGATCTGAAACAATCATTGCCACCATCATTCCAGTTGCCAAAGCCGTTTTCGAAATCATCAAAAGTGAGCTGCGTACTACAGCAGGGTACACAAGAACCACCACAGTCTATACCTGTCTCGTCGCCATTTTGTATACCATCGCTACATGTAGATATTGCACTATTGAAAAGACAGAAACTATAGGATTCTGTATCTGTAAATTCAGCGCCTGATGTTATATTTTGTCCATCAAATACTACGGAGTATGAACCTTCACCATACGTGCAGCAAAGTCCATCACCATATGAGTCATTTATTGTGAACTCGTAACAACCATCCGCGAGACACGCCACCTCTATTGCTGATACTCCAGCGTTCTGCCCATAAGTTGTACTAGAGGCAACTATACCATTGCTAGTAGCGTCTTTAATTTGCCAAGAAATATCTTCTGGATAATCGTCAAAAATAGTTTCTACAGATATTAGATTGTCAATGCATGGTGGACCACATGGTGCACACGATGTACCCCCACAGTCAACACCCGTCTCATCGCCATTTTGAATGCCGTCAAAACAAGAATTAGTACAAAACGAATTAGAACTAAAACTACCAAATTGACCTCCAGTCACCACTAAGTTTCCGCCTACAGTAACGGAAAAGGAACCATCGCCCTCAAGACAACAAATCCCATCTCCAAAACTATCAAACATATTGAACAAGTAACATCCATTAGTTATACATACGGTAGTATCGACTGTAGTTAGAGGGGCAATATTTCCGTAGTTACCTCCAGTCAATATGGAATTATTATTGTCATCCAGTATCTCCCAACTCGTCTCGGCAGGATAATTGTCTAATGTAATAGATACCGTTGTTTCAGTTTCCGATGCTGCACATTCCGAACATGTAGCGCAAAAGCTTCCTCCGCAATCTATTCCTGTTTCATCACCATTTTGTATACCATCGTCACATGTTACAGCGCAGGGCGTGCAGCACCCTCCACAGTCTACCCCAGTCTCACCGCCATTTTGGATTCCATCACTACAAGTAGGTGCAGTAGTACAAAATGTCATCGTATCGGCAGCAGCAAAATTACTTCCAGAGGCGATGACTATTCCATCTATTGTCAATTTGTATGAACCATTTCCGTTTTCACAGCATAGCCCATTTCCACCTGAATCTGTTATAATAAAATCATGGCATCCATCTAGCAAATTAAATTCACCATTGATTGTCGTATCTGGTGGCAAGCTTTCCCAATCAACTAATCGAGATACAAAAAAGGCATTTGGATATGCGACCTTATCGAGAATAATTCTATAGTCTATTTCCCCAGGCATACTATCTACTGTTATGGATACTATGACGTCCGTTTTATCACTGCAGGGTTCAGTTTGACCAACGAGAGATAAATAGCAAATTAGGATGAATGCAGACATTAACACCTTGGTAAGTTTGTGCATGAGTTTGTTTTAAAAGGTTAAATAAATTTTCTAATAGACTTGGTAATCGATGGTAGAGACTCTATGATAACACAACATAGGCAAAAGTCATTAATTTTACAAAACAAACAGTTGACATATGCAATATTTTTTTCCGTGTAAAATCTATTATATTTAATTTGGCATTACGGTGTTGTTTACAGTATTTATATTATCACAAATGTTTTGTCTGTAGCATATGAGATTTTACATTTATTTGGCGGGCTCACCCAATGACCTTATTATATGCACCACTAGTCCCAAGGTGTGACCGAGCCTAGCCCCACGTGTGTGGGTGGACAGGTTGGACTGGCTCACGAGGGGATCCGCCAAACATTATTTAGCTTCTAACTCATAAACCTAAAATCAAGCGCTACAAACTTTTAACTCACCTATTATAATTGTCTTTCAATAGCGACCATCTTTACGATATGGCAGGCGCTCCATCCAGTCCACTTCCAGCGCAGGAAATCCAAAATCGACGGTGATCTTTCCACGTAGATGATAAATGCCCTTCCCGCGAAAAGGAAATCTAGTAAGTGAATTGGGAAAGTGCGTAGTGTCAAAAAAATGCCCCGCCTCATCTACCCAGGTGCCGAACATCATGTGCTTGCCGTTGGAGGTTCTGACGGGCTTGGTGCAGACATAGTAGCCCAGCATATCGATACGCTTATCTGCATGAGACAACATAGACAGGGTAGGGATGATCTGGGGCGGTTTAGATTCCAGCAGGTAGAAGGGCGTCTGTAGTGGAAAACCTAAGAGTTCGATCTCGTCAAATATCTGATCATCAGCACCTTCACGCAACTGGGGCAAAGTAAAATCTTCGTGGATATCGGCAAATAGAGCGCCCGTATGGTAGTCTCTCTTATCATTGTGGACTCCATTCTTTTCCCACATAAGTTCATATTTATTCTTCGCCGAAAAGCGAAATGCATTGATCCGAATGAGTACGTCCAGCGCTTCGCTGCCCACCTTTACACGACTGGTAAAATCGGCTAAATCTAGAAATGGACCTGCTCGGCGACGTTCGCGCACAATGCGATCGGCCAGTTTGCGCTCCATACCGTTGAGATGCACAAAGCCGAGATAGATAGTCTCCCCATGGATGGTAGTGAGGTGTTCGCTATGATTAATACAAGGTGCTTCGATAATCGCGCCGCACATCCGCGCCTCGTGTACATAATATTCGGTGCGGTAAAAACCACCAAAATTATTGATCACGCCAACCATGAATTCAAGCGGGAAATGTGCCTTGAGATATAGACTCTGGAAAGACTCCATGGCATAACTTGCGGAGTGCGCTTTGCAAAAAGAATAGCCGCTGAAGCTCTCCACCTGCCGCCAAACTTCTAGGCTCAGTTCGTCGGAATAACCGCGCACCTTACAGTTAGTGAAAAATTTTTCCTGTAACCGCTGAAACTCCGCCTGAGACTTGCGCTTACCTGTCATGATACGCCGTAGGACATCTGACTCATCCAGATCTAAACCAGCAAAGTGGTGCACTATTTTCATCACATCCTCCTGGTAAACCATCACGCCATAGGTCTCTCCGAGCTGTTGCTCAAAGATGGGATGGAGATAGCTGTAGGATTGAGGATTGTGAAATCGCTTTATATATTCACGCATCATACCCGACTTAGCTACTCCAGGACGAATGATAGAACTAGCTGCCACTAGGTGTACATAATCTTTGCACGTAAGCTTTGATAATAATCCGCGCATCGCTGGAGACTCTATATAGAAGCATCCCATGCAGCGACCAGATCGCAATTGTGTACGCACTTTTTTATCTTCTTTTATTTTTTCAACATCCCTGATATTGATATTTTTTCCTTGATTACTTTGTACCAGCTTTACGGCATCTTTGATGTGGCCGAGTCCGCGCTGGGAGAGAATATCAAATTTGTGTAGCTCCAAGTCTTCCGCGCCGTACATATCGAAGTGGGTGATCGGAAAACCTTTGGGCATCAGCTTGAGCGCGGTAAAATAATTGATGGGCCGCTCCGTGATCAGAATACCTCCAGCATGAATGGACAGATAATTGGGCAAGCCGATGATGTGATCTGCATACTTAAAAATGTGTGTTGCCGACTCATGATGGGTATGTGTGTCATTGGGATGGAGCACAATTTTATCGATCTCGGCTTTTGGCAACCCGAATACTTTACCTAGTTCGCGGATTACGGATTTTCCTTTGAAGGTATTGTAGGTAGCGAGTAGGGCAGTGTACTCATACCCGTAGCGTTTAAAAATATAGTCGGTGATATCATCGCGCTCATCCCATGAAAAGTCGATATCAAAATCGGGTGGCGAACTTCGATAAGGGTTGATGAAGCGTTCGAAAAATAAGTTGAGCTCGATGGGATCTACATCGGTTATATAAAGACAAAATGCGACGATGGAGTTGGCACCACTTCCTCTACCGATGTGGTAGTAGCCCATGGAGTGCGCATAACGGATGATGTCCCATGTGATTAAAAAGTAAGATGCAAAATCCATTTTATCAATGACGCCTAATTCCTTTTCTACCCGTCGGTGTGCTTCCTCATTATCACTTTCATAGCGCTTGTATAGCCCGTTATACGCTAATTTTCGGAGTAAGCCGAGGTCTTCTTTTTTACTTCCCGTGAAGGAGCGCCGGTTATTGCGATGGGTAGGCGTAAACTCAATACTGCATTTTGACAACACAGACAGGGCGTTATCTATCAAAAATGGATATGCTGCATAATGGGAGTGTATATGCGGCGTCGGGTGAAATGTTTCGGATATATGCGCTAAGCTTTCGGGATTTAGTTGCGTGATAAGTACGTTTTTGTCTATTGCACGCAATAGCTTGTGCGCCAGATAGCCATCTTTATTTTTGAAGGTTACGGGACATAGTGCTACTAATTTTTCTTTTTGTTGGAGTAAGGGTGAGCGATATAGCAGATTGACCTCATGCATCATCACACCGATGTATTCATTTTCTCGTGGCGCGTCGGGCGCTCGACCAAGTCGATAAATAAAAAAGCAATCGGGTAAATCGGGTGCTCGATATGGCAGTGCTTGCTTTAGCATGGAGTACTCGGTCAGCAATTTGCACAGTTGATACCAGCCTTCCTGATTTTGTGCTATTCCGATAAAGAGTAGCTCGTCTCCATTGCGATATTCGACACCGAGAACAGGGTGGATGCCTGCTTCTTTTGCCGCTTTGTAAAAGGAGTATGCTGCGGAAGTGTTGTTGATGTCGGTCAGTACGAGGGTGTCGACTCCTTGCGCCTTTGCATCTTCGACCAGTTGTGCTGGCGAGCGGGTTCCGTATTTGAGGCTGTAGTATGTGTGACAATTCAAATTCACGTAAAGGTGTTTTTGTTTTTTTGTGAGTCTTGAATTGTTTTTGACAAAGCAGACGAGTGCAGGTTTCACGCAGAGGTCGCAGAGTTAAAAAGAACACGCAGAGGTCGCAGAGCATTTCTCACTTGTATATGCCTCTGCGTTCTCCGCGTCGTACACGTATGCATGGTCTCTGTGCGCTCTGCGTGAACCGAACACGCTAATAAAGCAGTCGTGTTTACAAGAAAAATTAAGTCAATCTGAAAAGTTGTTTACGATACGATGAATACCATCTTTCAACAATTTCACATTGAAGTTTATTAATAGGCCCAATTTTATTTGTGAAATTTTTAAGTAAGTTAGCGTTTGCGCAAAATGCACAGGGTTTAAATTGTCAACAGATTTTATTTCTAAAAGAATCTTATCATCTACAATCAAATCTACTCGATAACCAACTTCTAATTTATTGCCTTTATATATAAATGGCATGGGTACTTGTTGGCATACAGCAAATCCTAATTGCTCAAGCTCAAATGCTAAAGCCATTTCATAAGCCGACTCTAGTAAGCCTGGATCAAGGTTCTTATGCAAGTCGATAGACGTACCAATGATTGCACGCGCAGTGTGATTATAGTCCAAAAGGAGGAAGGTTTTAAATACACACAAATATAAAACAATTTGTTTTAAAATGTAAGATTTTAACAAAGAGTCTTTTTTTACGTTTTTGGGGCCATCCCGTTTCCGTGAAGAACTACAACGGGACCGCGCTATTCGTCACTCCATTTCATTCCGGTCTCGAAAGAAAAATTTCGAGACTGCTCCCGCTGGTCGCCTGACTACTATCGCTTGTCCGAAGAGGGATTTTTCATAATTAAAAATACTACAAAGAAAATTGTATTAATTTTACTATGTCACTTTTGTGGAATATGTTATATTTGGTTTTTAAAGAAGCTAGAATGCCAATAAGACCAACTTTACTTTTCCTTATCACGATATTATTATACAGTAACTTATCTGCACAGACTAAAATGGATAGTCTGATAAATACTATTGACGAGTGGGAGGAAGAAAAGCAAGATTCAAATTTATACAATACTTATTATGATCTTATAAAGATGACCTATGGTAAGGATATGGATACTTGCCAATATTTTTTGAATAAGTCTTTGGTTTTGGCAGAAGAAATCGATTTCAAACCTGGTCTGCAAAGAAGTTCTTATCTTCTGGCCGTGATTAACAGCAAAAAAGGAGACTACGAAAATTCATTAGAACTACTCGAAGTATGTATCCAAGCATATCCACAGTCTGTAAAAAGGCACATGCGTTGTCTCAAGATGAAAGGCGACTTTAAGCGAAACAAAGTAAATTACGATGAGGCAGCAAAATATTATGATGAAGCTGAAAAATATGGTGTAGAAGTAAAAGATACTGTTTTCCTTGGCACGCTATATAATTCAAGAGCGATCCTATATGAAGACTTATCACAATTAGACAAGTCGGTTGAAAATTATTTAAAAAGTGCTCAAATAGATAAAAATAGAGGCGATATTAATGGATATTTTTTTTCCGTAATGAATATAGCTAGCCAGTATATAGCAAATTATGATTATGAAAAGGCGGAAAGTTATATAAATAGCCTGAGAGTAGAACTAGATACTTTGACCGATTTGCAAGAGGCTGCACTCTTACAAAAAGAGGCGGCATTTTTAAGTGAAAAAGCAGATTATGACAAAGCCATAAAGAAATTTGAGGAATCCAACAGAATCGCAAAGAAAATTAAATATAAAGGAATTATAGCTTCTAACTATCTAGAAATTGGAAAATTACTCTTTGAAAGCGCACAATATGAAATGGCTTATACGAATTTTCTTACTGGACTGGATTATGTTACAATTGAGACTAGGATTTTCAGCTATTATATTTGGTTGGGCAATTCAAGAATTAATTTGGGAGATTGCACTGGTGCAGAAAAATGGTTAAATAAGGCAAAAGGAAAAGTTAACTCCATAAAGAACTATAAAAAATTACGTCGCTATTATTCAGTTGCTGGAAAATATTATGCTTGTATAAATAAACCAGCTCTTTCTGCTATTAATATAGATTCCAGTTTGATTTATTCTGACTCTTTTTATTTTGAGAGAAGGGAAATAGAGTCGAGGAAAATAGAAGCAACATACCAAACAAAAATCAAGTCCGATTCCATCAGTATTCTGACTTTACAAAATGAAAAGCAAGATGTAGAAATATCCCGAAGAAATATTGGGCTAGGAACTGTAAGTGTAATATTGTTTCTCTTGGGATTGTTAGCAAGATATTATGTTAAATTGAATGAGAAGCAGAAACAACTTAATTCCTACTTAGAATCAAAGAACGAAGAACTCGTCTTCAAAAATCAAGAATTGGAAAAACTAAATCAGACCCTAGAAAAGAAGGCAGTGGCATTGTCTATCAAACCTACAACGCAAAATACACCAAAAGAGGTGCAGATCAAAACAGTAGACAAAGTCTATAATATAGATGTTGCGGCGATCAAATACCTCAAAGCAGAAGATGATGGTACAAGAGTGTATTATGATGACACATCAAATTGGACCAGCGAACCCTTAAAGGAACTAAAAACAAAGTTTCCTGAGGACATTTTTGTCCAAACCTTCAGAGGCATAATTGTTAATATCAACTATGTATTGTGGATCAATGGTACTTCTCTAAAGTTAAAAGACAATACCGAACTGAAGATCAGTAGGACGTATAAGCAAGATATAAAGGATGCGATAGAGCATTAAGCGATGAGCTAATAAGATATGAAGTCAACTTAAATAAACCTTACCTAGAATCCTCATCCCAGCGTGATGGTATGTCTATAGCCGCAAGAATTTAGTTGCAGTTCGACCCCGGCTGGGGTCGTATATTATCTTGATTTTATTAGCTATAAATATCTGACTCCGCTGGAGTCGTTTTAGTGCTTATTTTATTATTAATTGAGCATGTCGAATAGATTAATTCGACTACTTTGATACTAGAGAACAAGACGGTCTATAAAATAGCCAAGAGTTTAATCAAGAACTCTAGCGGTAAACTTTCCTTGGCGTTCTGCTTATTGCGAGATAACTTATGAAGTTCCTAAAAAATAAATTTATTTAACTTAAGTTTCGGTTTTAAACAATTGATTAAATACGAAATTAGCTGTTCTTAGCTAATTGAAATAGCACAGGTTAGGTAAATACTTCTTTCATCTGAGATTGAAAACGATGAATAATTTTGAAATATAGAGCTAAGGCTATTTATCAAGAAAAAGGGATTTAAAAAAAAGAAGGATTTCAAATCTAGAATAAATTTCGGACTTGGAAATTTTAGCGTCGAATGCTATT